>Ga0131853_10002958_pt1 | contig 30492 bp, 16 predicted proteins | sample TergutLab28metaG_FD_92764 | JGI IMG/M metagenome (GOLD analysis project Ga0131853, IMG submission 92764) | Labiotermes labralis P1 segment gut microbial communities from Petit-Saut dam, French Guiana - Lab288 P1 (version 2) (version 2) | ecosystem: Host-associated > Arthropoda: Insects >... | reverse complement strand
CAAGCTCCTGAAGATGGACGTATTAACGTCTGAAACATGTTGAGCAGTAGATAATAAAGCAAGTGTCATCTAGTTGGTCAACCTTTATTCAAATATCAAGATGATGCACGGTCCAATACGCATGAGATTCCTGCCAAGAATTTGTTGTTGTGATCTCACTTTATACATGTATTAATCAATTGGCATCAAAACTTACCTAGTCTAAATTACATACCCATATAGCTTCAATTTTGTAATATCAGTATCAATTCCTTAGGATTGGCTTAAATATTACGCTTATGCGAACAAGGTATGTTGTTAGTATTTAAAACATTTTGTCATCCAGTTGCATGTTACGCCTCCTTACTACCATCAGCTTCTCTAAAGACTACCAGAACATAACGGGAAATTAATTACTTGTGCTATTGTAACTAAGTATATGAATTCCTTCCACTGCTGAAGTACGGCCATAATATTCACAGAAAATAATGTTTGAAGAAAAGCTTTTTTTATGTGATGGAGGTTGATTCTAGAGCTCTTCCTACACTTTAGAAAGGCACAGGTTTGCCAGGATTTCCCGTTTGTTACAATGCGGTCTGTTCGTAATACATGTACGCTCGCTCAAGCAAATCATGAAATAGGGATGAGGGGAAATTAGACCAGAGGTTTATGTGACAAGGAGCAGCAAGATTTGCATAACACTGACTTGAGTAACACATCGGAAACTGTGACGTATGGACCGGCAGACACAACACGTTACGTCCAGCCTCCTTATGAGTTCCCGTCTGCAGTGTTGATGAAGTATTCATCTCTCACTGTTATTCCGCTGTCATGATTAACTGAAACTGAAGGATGCATTCTACTAACCACTGTAGTGGAGACGTGTAACATCTTCGGTACTGGAGTGTTTAACGTCACAACCCTGCTGATCTACCCCCATAGGAAGTGGCCCCGGTGTCTATTATTATGAGACTGTATGTGTGTGTGTGTGTGTGTTCCAGTAGTAAGTCTGGACGTGGCGTTGAGGATGACAATTTCTCTCTCAGCCGGAAATTGAAGGATGATTGTAAATTAGCCATTTCACAGCCTAAGCTCTGTACTGATTGTGTTATGAGACTGTTGACACAAATCACTATAATGAGACAAATTGGGCGTGAGTAGCTTTTAAATTAAGTAAGTACGTCCTCACAGCTTGTGAGAGAATCGTAATTAAAGACGTGGAATGATTTAGAGTTCCGCTCGAGAATATAATGGACTTTCAGCTAGTCAAGAAATTTTCTGCGTTTTATGGAAAGTCAGTTTTCATTTCCGTATTCACAAACCTATACTGCTTATCGCCTTCCGAACAACGTAAATTTGGTACACATACTAAGGAACCAAGTTTTTATATTTGTCTTCGTATTAACCTTCCATCTTTGCTTTAGTTTCCAGTTTGTCGTGCGCTCAAGAGTTTCTGGATTTGGTGGCAATTTTTTTTCCGGTAAAATCAGCTACTTTAAATTCTTTCGTCAATTTGTGCAAAATAAGCCTACTAAATTAACTACATAATTGTGCATATATCTTTAAGTGTTTATCCAGCAACATTAAAGTTGAAATGAAAACAAAGCGACACTGGCCACAGAGTCTCTGAGGAAAGAGTTTAAAGTTTCCGTTTAGAAAGAGAATGCATTTTCTCCATTGTCGGAATGGAAGCACTGATAAAGAGGAAGATTTCTACCCAAACCGGTAATCGAAGCTTTGACCCGGAAATTAAACACCGGCTGTCCAGTCCGTGGCTTCTCATTTTACTGACTGCGCTGTTCCAGCCCAAAAGTTAAACTTGGAACAGGCTAAGCCTCAAATATTCACATTGCAAGGCATTACAAAATAAAATGTTAACAAAGTTGTGCCGTAAAATGTATCTTAATTAAAGAAGTGGCTATGTGTATTCTGACTAATGTAGCTAATTATTGTGATAGCAGTTAGCATTTCAAAATGCGCAAGGTAACGGGCTGTCAGTAAATAGAAAGATACGCCGTTTTCCCAAGCTTCTTAACACATTGTAACTAACCAACCACACAGCAAAGTCGTTGAGAAGCTAATGTCTCATTAGCTATTGTTTGCTTAGCTAATCAAGAAATTCTCCTCATTTTATGGAATTTGAATATTTATGTTTGGGTTTACAAGAATCTGCCATTTGTCTCATCCTGAGACACGTCAGTCCTACTCAATTTTCTCCTAGTCTCCTTCTTTAAGTTATATTTAATATTATCATCTCATCCGTGTGCAGGCCTTGTAAATGGCTTCTTTCCCGCACGTTCTCCTACTAAACATTGTCTGCATTTCTCTTTTTTTATTGTATATTACAAATTAAATCTACTCAGTTAGATAGAGTAATTAGTAAGAGTGAGGTGAGAAAAGGTCGTGACGCAGGCACCATCCATCGGTGGTTCACTGGAGTTGGGCTGTTGGACTCAGTCTTCCGGCCGTAATCGTTTGAGTCGTCCGTCGGCTAAGGGGTTGAAGAGAGCTCTGATCAGTTGATTACTGTGCTCAATGCTGCGGTTTTTGCATTTGTTGGCGTTGATTCTAACCACTTCCGTTACGTACTGGATTTCGAAGTCACTGTGCAAGGTTTAGTTGGAGGCGTACCAGGGAGCACTGCTGAATATTCTGTGCATTTTTGGCTGGAAAGTTTGGAGGATCTTGGTGTTGGATGGCTTGCTGCATCCCCATAGTTCTATCCCGTATGTCCAGATGGGTTGCAGTGTTGCCTTGTATACGGTTAGTTTGCTGTCTAGTGATAGCTGTGAGTGTGCGTTTATTAGCCAGCTCATGTTTTTGAACTTAAGTTCCACTTGGTATCGTTTGGCTTTTATGTGCGCCTTCCACGTTAGTTTTTCGTCTAGGTGACGTCCTAGGTATTTTACTTCTTTTTTGACAGGTATGGGAGTATTGTAGAGATTTACTGGCCGACAGGTGTCTCGTCGTTTAGACTCACATATACCACATGCCCCACCAGACTCATTCTCAATGGTTTGATCACCCCATACTCTGCTGAAGAGTACAAATCATGACCTTTCTCAATGTTCGATTTTCCACAGCTTTCTCTTACTTCTTGCCTCCTGGACCCAGATACCGTCCCTATTCTCGAAAGACTGCAGCTTGTATTTTTCCAGTTTCCTTCATACACGTGTCATCAGAAACATTTCAAACGAAATTACATTCGCCTTTACTCGTCGGTCACAACGATGATGCAGCTAACAACATGAAGGCAACTCCTATACAAATTCCACACTTCCCGACATGCAGCAATGTCCTGAAATGTAATAAAAATATACAAAATTTTGTTCGAATTGGGACTAACTTCAGGTCGGCTTACACGTGAACGAGCTGGTTAAAAATCAAATCCTTCTCACTGCAGTTTCTGCAGATATCCCGTGTAAAACTTTGTCCAAAAGCTTTCAGAATTCAGATATAAGCGACAAAATAAACCACGGGCATTTCTGTATTACAGTTACTTTTGCGTACTACGAAGGAAACATTAGTTGTACAGTAGTGTCATTACATACTAAGAGTTCTTATAAAATTTCCTCCAAGATAAGACGTTTCGGTTTCGAGACGCTTCTGCATCAAAGGGTAATGGAGGAGAGACTATGTGGCAACAGACGACTATAAGAAATATCAGTAATTAATCGAACTATGCTTGGAAAATTGATTTCTCCGTAAGAATACATAATTGTATCGTAAAGAAGCAATGCATTTTATGTACTATTTAGTTATTTCCACACGATGTGCAACGGGATTCTTATACTTGTGCCTGTACTCAGTATCTGAGATGGGAGATAAACTTCGCCATTAGTAAAAGTTTCAGTTAGAACTTTAGCTGAAATCTTTGCATATTTTGTATGTAGGGAGATAGAAAATTGTTCCGCCACCTTACTTCTTTTCCAGTCCCCCTTTCGAAAATATATTAAGTTCGAAGAGATCATTTCAAATCATAACCACGCTCTAGCGACTTAGGCAGATAGTGAATCTTAAGGACCCTTTCGCCGAACACAGAGGCCTGTAGATTGCTTACCGCAAAAAGTTATGGAGAGAAAATCGAAACAGTGGGGGAAATTGAAAATGGAACCGCCGGAAGGGAGAATACTCTGAGATAATAAGAAAAGTAGCCAGCCGAAGAGTTTGAGTGAAATCTGGCGGTGAGCCAAGTTACCAGGAAATTGGAAAGCCACGTCTTTTTTTGACGTGGACAGAACCCCTCAGGCAGGAGACAGCGAGTTTTACAACGTCTGGATGTTGAGGGAAGAGATGCACTTATCCGGTGGTATTTGTTTAATCAGATGTCAAGGCCTGTCTCTCATGGTAGCTGAACTCAGATCAGAATTGAAGAATTATGCTGCTGTGAACCCTTTCCTGCAAAGAGAGGTTTTAGTTGTCATTGACTTTCTCTGAAAAGTGTTTCCTGCGAATTTAGGGTCGTATATTATTAGCACATTGTCTGAGCGATATGTGTTGAATCATTAACATGAGATCGGACATCTTGGGTGATTGCGTTAATATCCTACTTTATATTCGTGCGGTACAGGGTTAATATTTCAACATGATGACCGACTGCTCCTGCTGAATTGTTTATAAACTTTCCCAAGCACTACATTATACTACATTATACCTTATTTTACCTTAAATGGCGCCAGGATTCTTACCTTGTGTATAATTTCGAATCACAGTATATGAAGCTACGTAATATGACAAGTACAATCAAACCCATCTAATCTTTTTTCAGTGTAGTATGTGAATTTTATTCTTGATATAGAGAATGACTTTGAAATACAAGTTTATAACGTTAAAATTATATTGGCAATAAAAATTTATAGACAGGCTTTAATATTGTGCAGGATTCATAGCACTGTAACAGCTCTTTAAGCAATACAGACATTTCATATTGTGCACTCATTTTCCAATCACCCTGTTTATAGATATGTAATATATATATACATATATATAGACAATGTTGTTATAGGCAGAGGCCTAATTTCTGACGTTTTGATAAGGTGTATCGAGTTAAAACGAAACAAACTAAGACGGAAAGTGAAAAATGGAATGAAGAGTATATAAAGAGAAAAGTAAGAAATAAACATAAGACAGGTAAGAGGATGAGAAACGGAATGAAGGAAGTGGTAAGAGATGAAGAAAGCGAACTTCTTGAATGATGTAACTTGCCCAAGACACCGTGCAATGTGACTTTATGACATCTCGGAAAAACAAAGAGGAACCGCATATCCTGCCTCGTACGTTGGTGGCAGCAGTTTCGTCTGAATTGTGGCCGATTCTCTACTACATCGTATGGTGCATAGCAAAATTCTTCACAATTTATATAAATAACCGTAGAATTTAAGCTGTCCTCATTATTGTGTCGCCTCACAGTTGTGTTATATTGAATTTTATTATAATTCCCGCCTACGTAAAATAAACACATTTGGACCACAATTTTGGTATCACGTTTTGTGTTATAGCTGATTTACTTGTGAAATGTTTACAGCGGCTTATTTTATATTTATCTCTCACGAAACTGAAGTTCAGGTGACCGTGCATCGTGATAAATTCTGATCCTGTTCGCAAGCTGTCAGCAAACCTGTATGACATGTACCATTTTTGTGTAGACAGTGAAAAAATCCTGATGAAGGACAGAGGATCTGTCCGAAACATGTAGAGTTTTATTCCAAAAACAAATGTGAGAAATTAATGCATCTAGTTGGTTTTCTTATAAGAACTCTCCTGAAATATTTAACAGTTATTTCGAACGTAATAGAAGCCTACTTGCGTGTTTGGGATGAATGAAAGTTACATTTGAAGCATGCGTGTACAATTTTTTATATTTTTCAACCAGAACTGCTCAAGAACAAAGTTTTTAAAAATTTATTGTCTTTAATCTCACTATCGACATGCTGATTGTAACTGAGGATCGAAAAATGCTTTCTGTTTAAGAGAGAATATCGTCTGTTTTAAGGGGTGTTGTATTTATGGTCGGAAGTTACTAACATACTGCTTGCACTGCAGAAAGCATCTCTTTCTTAAAAACCTTGGGTATATTCGGTCACAAGTTACTTACAAAATATGTAATTCAAATTAAAATAATGAAGAAATTAAAATGCCAAAGAAATCGTCTGCATCATAACAACCACACATTCACTAAAGGATACAAGTCAGGCGTAATATACTTTCTTGTACTTAATCCGATTTTCTTTCGAAACACATGTACTATAATCCTGCTTTTCCACATATTTTTACAGTATTGTAACCACAAAGTTTAAAGTGAATGTTTTTTAATCTTCTTGGTTAAATAACTATTCCGTAGTTCGGGTTGTGTAACTGACACCTGTTTGAATTGAAACCCTTTCTTGAGTTGTATTTTTATATATTTAAATTAGTTTGGTTTGTAATGAAGTTCAAGTGTAATGATACTGTCATTTTACATTCTGCATCTGTTGCTTAACCATATTATTCGGGAGCCTTATTTACTCTCATTCTTAGCGTGTTCAGTAAATACCTGTGCTCTGAAATATGTCTAATCCATTGTAAACCTTGAAAAATATTTTGCAGTGTAGCTAAGGAAGAAAGTAGACAACGTTTATTGCGTAATGAGAAGTTAGTGGAGACCAAAGTGTGAAGATTTGTACAGCCTATTTAAAAAAAAGGAACTAAAAATCTAGCATTTTCTCCACAGATTGTATTTATATTTCATGTGATTCTGAAGGACCGGTCTCAGTGGCCGCGCGGTCTAAGGCGTAGGTCTGCCACCTCTCGCCTGCTGAGATTGTGGGTTCGATTCCCACCGATCACATGGATGTTTGTCTGTTGTGAGTGTTGTTTGCTGCCAGGTAGAGGTCTCTGCGACGAGCTGATCACTCGTCCAGACGAGTCCTACCGACTGTGGTTCGTCGTTGTGTGTAATCTAGAAACTTCGTGAATGAGAAGGCCCTGGACCACTGGGGGCTGTTGAGCCAAACAAAAAAAAATATTCTCAAGGACAAATAGGTTAATTTCATTTAAAATAGTGACTGCTGCGTAATTAGACTGGAAACACATTCTGCTTTGTCTGAAATAAGAAAGGAAATTTGAAATACAAATACGATTTATTTTATCCGGCAAAATGTTGCAGCAAGGTTTCAAGTGACTTTGTACCTTAATACGGAAACTTTGCCATAAAACTCTTCTACGACAGCGGAAATACTTAGGGATCTTCAGTTCCACTAAAAAAGTGTTAGTAAAAACACCAATGCCATTTCAGAGAGTCTCAGGTTTAATACCCAGTGATTACAGAGCGCACACTACACCCATTGTATTCGTGAAAACTGGTGCTGATTTTAACCAACCTTGTAGGTGGCGACCCGCCCATACAGTATTGTACCCTTCTCCTCTACGGTCGCCTTGAAATCAATAATTCACGCATTAATTAACGGCGCCTAGCCTTAAACGCTCCAGAGCGAGAGAGAGAGAGAGTGAGAGTGAGTGAGTGAGTGAGAATGTTTAGGGCAAGGGATGAAGTGGTCCCAACCCTCTTTTCAGTAAAGGAAGATGGCTTCAATGTTATTAAGGAGGGGTTCTTGCTGTCACAAACAGGTGGTCCAGAATTTAGAAGCCTCTAAACAACATACTACTATTTGCGGGAGTTGCTGCAAATTTGCACGCCAGATTTGTTGTGAAATACGTATCGTAACCCCCAGCTATGAAAATATCATAGTTTTCATTACGAATTTACGCGTTGTGTAAAGCGCGCTGAGTTACTGGAAATGGATGATTTTGACGGTTACACACAAATCTACCTGACTGTTCCGTGCCACTGACGATTTCACTAAGAAGTTTGAGGAACTTTAAGCAAGAAACTAATCAGGTCTGTTCACAGAGGCTAAGAGGCTTCGCAGGCAATGATTTGCTTTTCGGATACGTCCGGTTAAAATCCATGACAGACACCAAATACCTCGAGAAATTTCTGAGGCTTGTGTTACCATTTCTGGTTACTGTGGGGATATTAGTTTGAAGCACTCTGTAATTGCTTCCGTTTGATAAATTTGTGCTCGTAATCGAAGCTTTTGTGGCCAACAAATCGCTGTATTTCTCTTACGTTATCAACGGCGTCAAAGATAGGCCAGAAAGCAAAGTTTCGAAGATATTGTGTTTTATCATCAACACTGTTGATTCCTTGCTGTTTATGAAATGATGTCACCCTACTGTAATCCTACCCTTCGAAACCAAGTAAACTGTACAGCTTTCTAACATCTAGTGTATCCTAATAATAAAGAATTACACTGACGCGGAGTTACTTGAGCAGTATCTTTAGTCAGGATGCAGACGTTGTGACAAATATCAAATGTCCTTGAACAAAACGCCGAAGATCACAATAAACAACAAACACATGACAATTTGGAAATTAAGCTTCCCGAAACTAAACCTAATACCGAGGACGCTGATTTACTGGAAAAGACCTAAAATCTTTTCCGGTGGTAATTATTTCGAATCTGGGCCTGGACATCTATTTGTTTCCAATGACTGAGGATTTTTGTAATTTTTCACGATCCAAAATTCTGGATACTTCTTCTGAAATGAATTACAACACGCACGTTCCAAATCACTAGTGTTTCAGCATCCGTCTTCGTGTTCACACTTATTTGGTTTTATGTGGTGCCTATAGTTAAAGGGGCGTCACTTCATAGCGGGTGAATGCATCATACGTTATTAGTAAACTCCTAAAAATTTATTCTCTTGTACTTTGAAATATAAGGATATTTTCTGTGGCGTTTTAACGAAAATCTATCAACTTGTGATATTTGTTGAATTTTAAAAGCATGACGCTTGAAAACTGCTTAAAAATTACCGAAACGCAAGGCGTAATTAATTAATTGCAGTATTATAATGTACTTATCCTGTGGCTTATTTAGTAAATTATCTTGCTATAGACACGACTTACATTTTTTGTTTTTGATTTGGACCATTTTATTTCGGCGCTTACGTTGACGTCATCTTCAGTGTCTTCAGCAAAAGTAGATTGTTACTATCACATGGCCTATCATTTAATTATTCTGGATGCAGTTTTAAGTTCTTATGCTATTTTACGTTTTGGTTCGGCAATTAGTATTCTCTGTATTTTGTATTATCAAATCTTTTCATACCGCAAGATTTTTAATGTGTTCTAACGTATATTTACAGACTGTACAGACAAAGCACTTTTTATGTATAAATGACCTATTTAGGTACCTGACAATCAGTAAGGTATTTGGACCTTTTATCTAATATTCGTAATTCTAAAACGTAAACACAAGGAAGTACTCCCACAAATGAATTTAAAAATTGCAGCCTTCCAACACTTTATTTATCGCTATATAAGACAAGATAAAAAGCACTCCAGTTCTCATTCTTGTGACTGATGTACTATGTTTTAAATCTTCGTTTTGCACTTAGACCTGCACGGCTCACGGATATAGGGCCTACTGCTTTCGTAGAGAACATTTGTCCCGTGGAAATAAGTGAACATTCTTTTCTGCCAGAAATGAGTTGCAGTCAGTCGAATGTCATGGCTAATCAGCTATTGTGCTATATCTCTAGCGGGAAATGCAAAATTGTCATTGTTTTTAACTAAGGATTACACGCAATTCTACCATGAAACTGCATGGAGTGTTTTTCGTTTTCCTATTCAATTCCGGGTGGAACCTCCAAGTATTTATTGAACAGGAGTCTGGTTGGATCCGAGAGCCTGTCTGCATGATATGGAACAGGTAAGTAGTTCCTTGTCTCTACCGGAAATCGAACCCAGATGTCTCGGCTATCCAGCGCACTACGTCGTCACTGTACCGTCTAAGCTGTCAATCTCATTATAAGAAAGACATTCTCTGCGAGGATGAAATTAGAGGGAAGAGTCAGACGCTCTTTTTATCAAGTGGGGTCAACCCATAAACTTCACTTCACGGCTGTGCTGTTCAGAGCACTCAGCTAAGCTAGATTTAAGTTTCTTTGGTGTCTGTAGACGTGGCGTCCTGTAAGTTGGTAGATTTTGTGAAAGGCTTAACATCCCAGGTGACAGTAATCTGGACAAAAATATGTTACCTTTAAGGATAGAATGTTTAATAGTTTTTAAGTTTAAGTCCTTAGATAAACTGCTCCCTCCTAATACTACTCAATGTGCTGAATATATTCTCGAGGGTTCTCAGTTCGCATTCAAAACATTCAGTAGTACACTTTTAAATCTTCCACGCAAACAGTCCACCTCTGTCCCAAGCCACTCGCACTTTATCTTCCTGCCATGGAAACAGCCAATAGTGAAGTATTACACCTTCTACTGTGGTTTAAATGGTACCTACACTCTAAGTAACGTGGGGCCCAAATTGTATTTTCTACGAACAGCCCCGGGACTTGTCCGTCTACGAGCAGGCATTGAATTCTGCTGGTACATCTCACAGCCTGTCTAGCTATTTCTCATAGTCAGGCTACAACCAACGTAATCCATCAAGCTTCCCTCGACACCCTCCCTCCGCCACCCGTTCTTCTATGCCTTCCGATACTTCCACCACAGATGTGCGCTTTCAATTCTCGTCTTGAATTATCTGCGTAGCTGCACGAGCGATCTTATCAGTTCCGAAATCGTCTGCACATTAAGATTTGAGGTTGTCACGGTGCTGAAGATCAATCGTGTAGTAAGTTAGAATACGACAATATGAATTTTCTACACAGTTAGAGTATGTGTATGTAAAGTAGACACAGCAGTGAAACTTTAAGTTGTGGTATTCTGGCTTGTGAAACCGTGTAACCTGGTAGTAGGTTGTCGAAGTTTGATCCGCGCACCCCTAGATCTCTGCGAAGCCTAATCAGGTGACACAGAATTCATGTACTTCTGTCTGCTACAAGTTAGAAGGCATTTTAGCATTTTAATATTCCGGTTTTCTGGAACGACCATATAACACAGTGCAAATTCTTGTCATTGGAACATGAAGGATTTTCCTAATCGCCCCAGAAGATCCGTACACATTGCGATGAATTTTTATGATATATTTTTTAACTGCAATTGGGTAGCCACCCGGTGGCAGTAGTGCAGTACACATTTACAAACACACACACACAATATACAGAACGACGCAAAACAAACAATACATAGAACAATACAACAATAAGAACAACACAAAAATTTTGGAAGAGTGCGGGCCGTGCCCCTTCTTTGCGGGTTTTACTCTGGCATTTGCCTTACAACTGAGGAAAAAGCACGGAAGAACCTCAGTCAGGGTAGCCGAAGCGTGCCAGCTTATATGAATTGAAGGGTGTAAATGTGTTTTTGTTTGTAATTATTCGAATGTTGTACTATGCCGCACTGTTGCTTCGAGGTCCGCAATTTTAGATAATTTTTGCTAGAGGGTTCGTAGAGTTAATGAGGCAATTAAGGTATCCGTTACACCATAGAGTTGGAGAGACACTGGGGTTGAACAGGATAAGTTGTCATTACTAAGAACTTTACAATCCGACAATAATGCATTACACGTCTTTTCAATTCACACATATAGACGGTCGTATCACATTCCAATGTATTGTTTGTCCAGAAAACACACACAAGTACCATCGAAACTATAAAATATCTTTCTGCATCAATAATGACAACAGTCGACCTACAGACGGCAGTAAAACAAACTTCCAAAAAGTCATGTATATTGAATACATTCTACCTGATTGTGATTGTGTTTCCTTTACATTGTTCTTTTTAACTCAGTGTTTCAGATCGACAATATTTGAAACGGTTAGGTTCAAGTATAAAGAACGGTGTTTTATAACGTGTAAATTACTGGCTATTGAAGACTGTCTTCATATACACAAAGCTTAAATTGAGCTTCATAATTGTAGGTCTGCGAGCAGCTACGTAAACATTGTGTAATATCAAAGTGTTTACTGTATAACGAGTTATTATCCGATACGTAAATTCCTTGACATTGGTGATCAGAGCTGAAAGGGTTTTACTTCTACACAATTACATAGTGGGATGGCTGGCTAGGTTTCTCTTTTCTTAACCCGTAAACATCTTTGACAGTTCTACATATTTTGGGATTATTATTATTATTATTATTAATTTATGACATACGGTAAAAGAAAGAACATAGCCTGTCAATGTAGAATTCCTTTATTTTGTTGATCGTGCATCTCTGTATAATCTTTCAAATAAAACCAACTTGGTGTACAATTTATTCTTAGTATATTTATCAATCTCTACATGTTTCGGGCGACTATGGGTCCATCATCAGGAGAAATAATCGTGTTTATGCGACACTTGGTACTTGTTATTCTGTGTGGATGACTGTCTGGTGTTCAGGGTGGAATCCACAATTTCAATTGAAATTTCAATTGGCTTATTTACTGTTGCATTTATTGTAGAATATCAAGGTGAAATGTTTGACATTTCCCGTTTCGTATTTGGAACGTCATGTTTTACGTACTTTTGTTCATCCTGACTGATTATCTTCATTGTCTTTACCACTTTTTACAACCAAATGCCGATAGAATACCTTCAGTTAGGTCAAGGTCGCTTCCTTCCAGCTGCCTTCCGGTTCATTACTCTGCAATCAACGTGTTTTTAAAGCCAAATGATCGTAATGATTGAAATTGTTATTATATGATTTGAGAAGGAATAAAAAAAAATGATAATTAGCAGAAGCAGAGCAGTAGTAGTAGTTGTAGCGGTAGTGATGTTATACCGGTAGCATCAGTAACCTCCTTGTGCGTGCGTGCATGCGTGCAAGCGTGCAAGCGTGATGTCTCATCTACGCTGGAGTTCGTAAATGCAGTTTCGTAGTGTGGCATTAAATTAGTATACCGCAAAAATAAGGAAAATATTTACCTTTATAAGCGCCGTTATATTACTCACCCGTGATTACTGTAAAATTATAATTTGTCATTGCCGTTCATATAGCAGAAACTGTGAAAAATGTTCACTGGAATTTATTCTCCTAGGAGCACGATTTAAAAAAAAACATTTTTATGTAAATTAATTAATACGTATTTCCTGAAACCTGTTTGGTCGTGACCGGCTAATGGATGATTCCCAGAAACGTCTGAAAAATTGTGAAGTTTGCTTATTCGGTTAGGTTTGCTATTAAACGTCTGTCCAATTTTATATTCGTGGCTTTATTTTATTAATATAAAAGTTCTAATTTGAATCGTTAAACAATTTCTCGTGACAAACAAACAAATAAACACGCCATTTAATTAGTACACCAACTAACGCACATACCTATTTTTTACACTAAAATATTACAAAAATGTAAAAAATGTAAAACAAAAATTATGTCTGTACATTAGTTGGTGTGCTAATTAAATGACTCTACGAAATGCACGGTGCAACGATGAAGGTAAATAAACACGCGTTAGTTTCTTCATGTTAGCTTCATTCATACATAGCTGACAGAGTTGTGTGTCTAATTACTCTTTCGGAAAGCATTCAAAAATGTTGGTTGTACTCAGTCATATTTAGTGATTGTTAAATTATGTAACAATGTTGTTGAAACTAATCATATCATGTAGTATTCAGGGGCAGAGAGAGAGATGACTATAGGCAATGAACAGTTAAGAATTTTAAAAAAAGTCTGTGGTGGATAGTTTGATTTGACTATGCGTTAAAGCACTGTTTGAAGTACAGTAATTAGAATCAAACACTTTTCTGATCAGCAGGTTAGTCTGTTGTCAGTGTTTTCTACATGTATGTAGGGAAAAATAATTTGTCACCATAAAAGGTTGAGAGTAAATCTCCTTGTTTTATGCAACTTAATTTGTGCGTACAGAGAGCAAAAATTTAATAGTTCGAAATTTGCTTCATATTTCGTTCATATGTATTTTAATTAATGCAAATAACATTTTGATAAATTCAGATGAAAACCCTGAAATATCTTTCTTATAATATTTTAAATGCATCGTTTTGCTCCAGTTTGCCTGTCCGTCTAATGCAGATTTAATCGATAATTGGCTCAAAGCGTCCCAGTTCGCTTTTACAGTAAAAATGTCATCCACATAAATCATACGTTAATTTCTGTAAAAAAATACAAATTGTGAATGTAAATATTCCTTAAACTATGTATTTTTAAACATAATTTCATTATTGGATCACTTTTCCAGGAAATCTCTTTTATGAATTTTGTACTTTTAAATATAAGCTGTTAGAAAATAAATTATGTAAAACATAACAGCAGTAGGTCCATGCAGGTATATGCGACTCGCCTTAAAAAGTTTCTTGTAATAAATATTTGATTTAAAAATCCCTACATTTACAGAACGTCTTTTGAGATGGTATTATGTATCTGATGGGTTGCTGTTTTCTTTCAAACGTCTCCAACTTTTAAGGCCAAATTTTCGACTCCTTGAGACGCCTCAGCAAAACGTGAGGAGGAGATACTGCTTGGACGACGTAGACCTAATTCAGGGAATATAAAATTTTATTTTAGTTTGCAAGTTTGTGGACTGCTTTTATATGGATCTGGGTGGTATTCAGTATCCGATTATTTGTAGATAGCAATGCAAAATCGGAATATATAAATGCGACGAAATGTTTGACCTGCGGAAAAAAGAAATTCATGGAATAAGTCTTGGATTTTCGCAGATTTTTTACCATTCTTTCTGAGGCTAATATATGTGCGTACAGTTTTTGAGACACAATTTTTATGACTCTACGTTAGACACAAAATTCTTATTTAATCCTTTATTGTTAAAGCTTGTAATAATACTTAATGAAGGGCCTGTACTGGCTTGTTTGTACTGCTTTTATTGTTCCCGAATAGGCTTCAATTACATGCCATTCTTTCTCAAGAAAATTTAAATTAGATCGGTCTTTATTAAGACATAACACTCTTATTGCAAAATTTCATGGTGAAATTAATTATTATACTTAGAATTAATTACAAAATTCGCGGAGAACATTTTAATGATCGTCTCAAACTTTTAGAAATTTGGATATTTTATTAAATAAATATGCGTTCCAGAAGCACAGGTATGTTTTTATTTAAATAATTTACATGCTTGTTCTCTCTGTTTATATGTGTGCCACATCTGGAGCCTAGTGGTGTTAGGCATAAAGAGAACCTTCACAAATAATGGTGGAATTCCTGCAATGAAACATATCTGCGTTTTGTTATAACTATCGTTTAAGACTACGGTATTGTGAATTTAATGATAATACGACGCAGTATTATGCAGCTTCTCATCATCATGCCATCTTTAGATATTTAAATTAAAATATAGCACATGTCAGCCTATAATTTCTGTTTCGCGCTGTTAAGGTAAGCAACGTTTCATCCCAAGTACGATACCAAAAAATTTACTAAGTTTCAGCTAAACAAATAGGCAACATCAGTAAATATAAATTTATTGTTGGGACGGCTGACTAATTAAAGTACTCCGTTAACTCAACAAGCAGCCACTCCATCATCGTATACAACAGTAATGGATACGTTGTACGACAACAAATTAGTGAAAATATAATTAGGGACTTCTTGAGCTTCGCTGAATCCAGTTGTCACGAGTTAGGATATAATTCAACTGAAACATTTTCACACGAAGTCTGCTTGTTAATGTACCTGGTTGCAGTTTCTCCAACACCATAATTCAACAACATTCCCTGTTGGCACTTTGCTGTTTCCGTCATACGTATGAGATGTTGTTCATTTGTTACTGAATCCAAATCACGTGTTCACCTACTGAAATTAACTCTGAACCGTTACCATTTGTTTCGTGTGAGCACGAAATAAGGGCATAATTATCCCACTTGCTCCAGACTCAGACTAAAGTGCAGAGAATCTGTCGCCTTATGCACAAGGCCAAAGTTAACCACAATTACTTACTTCCAGCTTCGTCGCCTTATGAATCAAGACCTTCGCTTGGTTTGTGACACCGTATTTATTGGCAATTTACTACAGATATGGAGGAGGATCTTGGTATTTCCGTAGGTTGTTTCATAGATTTTCAGGGCGGTCGAAGATCTTGGTCAAGTCCCTGTGGCTTATGTTGATGTGTGTATGACATAATTCCGTTACATACGTGTTTTGGTGTATACAAATAATTGGCTGAATTTAGAATATAGCGAGCTCCTCTCATGTGACTTATAGTGTTGTATGTTTTGTATTGCTGGCAATTGGGAAATGAAACTCCTCATATCTTTACTGGCAGATAAAGGCAAAGGGGAAAGAAAATCTTCTTGGACTGTTAATGAGATTGCAAAATAGTTGGATGTAATTGTTAGACTGATGACAGTAAACATTTCTTTTCTTGAATGACAGTTAAGAGTTTCACAATTCATAAATGCGAAGGTTCCATCTCAAATCTTCTAACAATCCGGATGTTCTGTTACACCCTCGTTAGAACTATCGCATTTCTAGCTGTGAAAAAGTTCAGTGAGACCTTCCTATTCTGGTGACAGTAAACGTCGCGTGTTCCCTGATACTGATAACGGTGTATGTATTATCCAAAAATAACAGCTTCCAACTCCCAGTGTCGAACAATACGCTCTGATAAGTTAATTTCTGCTGTCTTATGTTTTCCGCAAATCAGTTTGAACTGCAGCTCATTGTGTATTATTCTGATTCTTCTGAGTCCCATCACTTTTTTTTTCTTATGTACGTGGCATTTGGCCTTCAACTACTTCATTTGAAGCGCATTATTATGAGTGTCTTTAATCTGCACTAGCACTATTTATTTTAGTGAATCTTTTTTTTTTATTTTTTCAGAAATATAACGTAAAGAGACCTACGGCCATAGCCAGGGTGTACAGTGTGTAGTTGCTACAAAATTGTTTGCAAAGACAACATGATATTATATACATATAATATGGAACCTTGCATTATTATCATCTGAGACTTGTTCTAAGAAACTTGGAAATAAATTGAATTAGTGCCAAAGAAAGTTACGAGTAATTCAATTGAACCATTATTGAGACTTGAGTATTAAATTTCCGCAGTTCTGTACCCGTGGTACAGTTAGGTCCTCCTCACAATCTATGAGATCGCGTCGTAAGGAAGGAGACACAGTCAGTTTCTTAGTGACGATGAATTATGGGACCCTAAGAACTTAAGATGGCCTTATATATTTAAGAAACTGATGACGAAATGCAGCAAATAATCTTTGCTAAGAAGGCTGAATGCACAAGCTTGGCCCATAAAAGAGATACGGGTGACGATAATTGTGATGATGACGTGCATGAAGAGGAAGGGAGAAGGGATGGAATAAATAGGAGGTTGAGAAGGAGGAAAAGGATATTGCAGAGGAAAACAATATTTGCTAAGCCAGATAATTGATACTGATATTTGATTTGATATATTTGTTAACTGCAATTGATTTCACACCCGGTGGCACAATTACATAAAAACAATACACAGAACAATATACGCCTTTCGAGATTATAACATCACTAATACAGAATATTTATATACTTCTTTGTAAAGAGTTGATATTTTTTACTGGTTTCCATAGCGCTGCCTGATTGTCAGCTGACCAGTCAATCATAAGATATTTATAGTTCTACAGTGAGATTAACAGTACGTTGGAATAACCTAAATATATTCGAGAGAGACACATGAAGTTTTCTCTTGGCACATTCGAATTTATTCTATTTAATGGGCCGTTGTCTACTTTTTTCCGACGAAGATTCACTTCAATTAGATGATAAGGTAGAATTTGTTTTTTTTTTTACTCTCGGATAGTCACTTCAGCAAATAGTTGAAGCCAAGTCTTTTCCACACAGCTGCCATCTCAATAGAACAGGAAAGAAGAGGAAAGTGACTTGACTTCTTTCCTCATGTCCTGTCTGACCAACCGACTTAGCTACTCAAGAGAATTACTTGAGTAGCAGACAGACTATAGTTGAGTTACTGTTTCCCTCTCCCTAACCCCACTAGCCAAGGAAACGTCCAAGAACACTTAATTTCCTCCTCGAATGCTTCACCAAGTGCCAGAAAGAAGAAAGCAAGCGTTGAGTCGAGAACACAACATTTTCACTCGACCTGACTCTGTAACACGCCGTCAAATCTTCACGGTACAGATACAGTATTTCGTATTTAATTTTTATATATTTACAACAAATATAATATATTTACCTCATATTAAATTACATTTATTTAAGATTGCTGTAAAATTAATTTCTTTGTGTATATTATTACTTTGCAGCACAGTTTCCTAGGGGTTATTTGGTACAAAAGCGCATAACGAATGTGAATTTTAATGAAGTCATCTCGTTGTGTATTTATATATTCACTTTATTACTATATATTGCCGTCAACACAACTATAATAGAATGTAATATTAATACAACATGTTTCGACTTACAGTAGTCATCTTCAAGCTAAGCTAAGAACCGTTGTTGCTTTACAGGTTGGTTGTGCACAGTCTACTTTTCTCAAATTAGAATGGTAAATTTTAATTTGATTTTCGATAATACAGGATTTGGGATTTTAAAGTGGAGACGAAGCTCTAGGATTCCTTACAAGGTATTATGCCATGTAAGAACCATCAATGACGGAATGCTTTATCGTAACACTAAGGTACATAAGGAATTGTACATTATATATACATATTATATATATATATATATATATTCCCTACCGCCTAAATGGAAGTTTGCCAATCGGTCTCAACATTAACATTCCACTCCGTCATATCAAATCGAATCCTCTCCTTTCTGTTACCTTGTTATTACTGAAGATCAAGGTCGGTTCTTAAGTGCACGTAGCGTGCCCCATTTTCTACTACTGTGTGTGTCCCTTTTCCCACTAATCGGCCACATTTTCGAACCGTAGGAAGTTGTCGGTTTGCAACTGAACACCAGACTGTGAAGGGTAGAACTTCCAGAGCTTATACATATTTGTTTTATTTTGTACTTGTTTAAGCCATTTAGGTCTCATTGGTTGCATTAGATCGATGTTTCTATTGTTACACTGAAGAAAGTTCAAAACTGTATGGTCCAAATAACATATGCACAAACAACACTGAAGGAATTTTAATTTGTAAGAAGCCTGTAAAGTAGAACTGTAATTGATTGTGTGCTTGGTTGCTGTATGTCAGTTATTACTGGGGACACATTTGGAAGTCATTCGCACACACCAAATATGTTTTAGGCTCGCAGAGCTGCAGTTTCCTCAGTCCAGGTTAGTAAAGCCACGAGGTCTCATTTACTACTATTGGAGGGAAGTACAATTCTTGATCAATGTTTGGAACCACCATCATGGACCTATTACATGCCAACTTTTTATTGAAGGTCCAAGAAATTGTTTCCAGATATCTTCACAGAATCAAGAAGAATTACATAAATAAATTGTCGTAATAGAAAATTGCAAGTGAATAAAAGCCCAATCTTGGTACCTATAAAATAAGACATTCCAAATTCACATGGCACGTGTAATTTACTTTTTAACTTAAGCGTAAATTTGTAAATACGTGAGGCTATAGCATACTCAGAAACATATTAATACGTAGGCCTATTCAATTTCTTTTTATTGCATTTAATTAAGATGCTTCAGTTTTAATTTATCTGGGTACGCAATACGCAGATTCGGAGGTGCTGCTGATCTGGAATTGTAGATAGCCTCAACACCAACGCTAATTCAATTACGTAGGAGGAAAATATGTTGTTAATGACCAAAATTAGTGATTCAAACAAAATGGAGTATGTTCTATTCATCCATGCAACATCTATTTCTACCTTAATAGTTACGTTATACGAGTTTAGGGACTGTAAATAAAGTTTTTAAATTTATATAATATCATGGAATTACTACTATGAAGAAGAAAATTTCAAGGTAATTTTTAGCGACTTTTCACCAAATATGAAATAAAGGAAGCTGAGATATTCGGGACAACTAGTGCCTATTGGAAATATGACAATGCACAAAGAATACTGGTCGGAGAACGTGAAAGAAGAGACCACATGCAAGATATAGAGTGAGAGAATAAAACAAACTAATCTTGTGTCCGTTCATCTTTCTCTGCATGGACTTCAGTAGCGGGTTGTAGTAAACTACGTAATAAAACCGCATCTATCCAAAGAGAATTTTCTCATGGTGTTATTTATTCCGATATACTTTCTAGTTCTTTCCAGCATCTTATTTACACTTCAGTGAATAAGCAGCACTTTTCCTCACATACAAATTTTTTATAAACCAGGAAACGCTTATGCCGCATGACCAACTCTCTTTATGGAGCGTGTTCTGAAAATCCAAGGAAACGGAAAAGGTCCGGTTTGGCATTGTTTGGCGTGGTTCTGATCCAGCCTGTTTTGCTTCAATGCGAACATATGCTACTTTAGTAAAATCTAGTTAAAGTAGCACATTTGTCTTGTTACCAATCTTTGATCCTAAACAAGAAATTTACTCCTTTCCTGCCAAGAAAAAAACCCTCATATCTAGCCCATAGCAAGAAACTAACAGCACTGATGCACCTCATTTTGTATAAAACCTTCGATTCAGATTTGCTATACCTGCAGTTACAGAGAATGGAAAGTTGTTTGTTGATGCCTACATTGAATATAGCTAAAGATGAAACGCGTACTTTAACAGAAATATTTTCTTTTGTGACTCAAATATCCTGCACGTTAAATTTATCCTATATTTTATATAAACCTAGATCTTCAGCTCGTTTCTGTAATCTGTGATTTAGTTGACTCAAAGCGAAATAAGGAAATTCTTGAAAATCCAAAAACGTGTTTCTGCACCACTAACGTCAGTTTTGCACCTAAAATCTATGATCCAATTATTGACATAAAGATAAAGCCTTTTGAGAGATAATAATGCGTCCTTACATTGTAAATAGAAACTGGAGTGGATACGTGTTTGAGATTTTGTTTGTACGTTGTGCAGATGCTTACAGCAGTGGGAGATATTGATTCTAATGTCGCGCGAAGAAGAGGGTAGAATGGAGTGGGTGAAAGGCCGATAGGATGGTAGTAAAATGGGTGGGGGCTGAGGAATGTTGAATTCCATTGCTTGCCCCAACCGCAGATGCTTTAACACTGAACTGGCCGATAACACAGTCCAGTATCGAACCTTTCCTTCCTTCCTTACAGTTCTGCAACCCCACAGGCTCCTGGCAACAAGCGAGCCTGCTTTACTCACGGCCTTGAGATTAAGGGCATCTGCTTGTCTGTACATCTGCAACTTTATTGACAACTCAAGTTCACCGTATGTTACTGGCGAGCTTGTGTAGAAGTGTCGCTCTGGTTTTATATGCAGGGATGCCTTGTTCGAATCATGGCTGGTTACCATTTATTCTAATGGATATGCTTGTTTTTATCGTGTCAGTACGAAAACCTTATTAGGACCTTCAAATAGTGCACCGCCACGTCCTTCTAAAGTCTTACATCACAGTCACCATTCCATTATGCTACGTGCATTACGTAATTAGAACAGTGTCTTTCAGTAGCGGACAATAAATGGCTACATTTATTGATACTTCATTTGGTGTTGTGTGTGCCGGTAACGTTGTGCTTCATAACCGACAGTTGAGGTGAAACTGCTTATTCGAGCCTACTGGCTCGAATAAGCAGTTTCACCGGCTCCTTAAACAAAAGTAAAAAAAAAACAAAAACAGATTGTAATTAATCGTTTGTTGCAATTATTGTACTGTATGGGTGTAAGTAAAATTTTGTCCATCCAAGCCAAGCACACATTTCCAATTTTATGGTGAGTCTTCTACCTTTTCTACCTCCTATTTTCTTTCTTGTTCGTGTTCTTGTTCTTATATTTGTTCTTCTCCTTATTGTTGTTCTTGTTTTTCTTGATCATGTGATTCGTCTCCTTCGAAATCGCTGATTAAATATTACAAAACTCTTCCAGTGTTCATAGTTTTTACTACTAATTTTGCAGCTTACGTCTTGGCCAATCTAAGTTTCAGTACACTTTTGGTCTACGTAATTGTGCTAATTTTTTTAGTCCATTGTTATGTTCATGGATTTTGTTCTGTGTGGTTTAATTTACAACCTCAAAAAGGAGTTGCATATTGGAAAGCTTTACTGTTGATCTAAACTCGTTTGTAGGACACAACACGTACACTTCCAAATTTTCATTTATCTATATAGATTCGAGAGAACGATTCGGAGCACCTGCCATGGTTAATAACTCTCTGGTAGTAGAACGCCGCTAATACCAAAGCCTACCTCTAGACACGTTTCTAGGGCAGTTTAATTCACGTCACATACCCACAATATATTTCACAAAGATATATCTTACCGCTCTTCTTCCATATCTTCTGACCGAAAGTGGCTGTTTTCCAAGAGTTTTCACCAGTAAACTTGTGCACGATTTCCTTCCTCCCACTATCACAGCTTGCGCATCATATCCTCCTGCACTTTATAGTTCAACGAATATTATGTATCCTGTATACGTCGTAATATCTTCCTTTACGAAGAATTATAAATTCTTCCACGTACTTCCTCCGGTTTAAATTTATATATTTACCTGAATACGTAATTTGTTTGACAAATAATCTCACATTACGTTCTTAACCCAAATTAAGAAAAAGTTTTTCGTATCCATACAAAGAACGTTCAGACTTGCAGCTTTATGAAATGACTGAACTAAACTTTCTGTGATGTAATAATAATTATAAGTGTTTCAGTAGTGTATTCGTAGTCTAATATCATTGTGAATTTCATTTTATTTTTTATAGTTCCCAAATATTTAAACATTTTAATGAATAATTCCAGAGAACAGGCCCGCAGATTTCCGCAGTTGCTTCCGTCGGTATTTAGTTATATTATCTGAAATATATCGGGGACCGCGGTAGCACAGTGGTTAAGGTGCTATGCTACAAATCGGAAGATCGCTGGTTCGATCCCAGCTGGTGTTGGTGGATTCTTCACTGACATGAAATTCTTCCGACCGTACTATGGCCCTAGGGTCGACTCAAACTCTAACGGAAATGAGTACCAGGAGTATTTCCTGGGAGTAAAGGCGGCCGGTGCGTAAGGCTGACAACCTTACCACCATCCTGTGCCGTTTTCACGAAATCTGGGAACCTTAACTTCCTGGAACCCTCTGGGCCTCTACGGGCCTCTAACAGGAATGTATCAAATACGACTTCAGTTAATCTGTCGATTTATTCGGAGGTTATATAACGTTTTAGACAATTTAGAATCTGATTATTTTCTACGAGGTTTGAGAGGACGAGTCTACGGGGTCAAATTGAAAGGAAAGGGGAAAAAGAAAATGTCGACCGTTTTAGTATCTTGTTTCAAAATTCGTTTTAAACGACTGAGGAAATTCATGCTAAATCTGCCAGCATGACCTGTGTCGTAGTCCAAGTTTCCTCGAAATTTTTATAATATAAGAAACTTAAAGCTGAACGAATTCCCTCGCTGTCATCTGTGTGTGCAGTAATGCGCCGTGGACGTTTCTTGCGTGTTGTTTGCAAGAAGTGCTTGACGTACGTCACGGGACCGCATCGTAAGACAGATGTTTTAAAGTACACTTTATTTTAAGATAAGTTTTAATATTGTTACTTTTTATAGTGCTGTTAGACGTTTTCGCTTTTTTTTAGCTCTGTGATTAGAATATGCGGGGAAGGATCTGAAACCCCCTAAATGAGGAAGGCCAACATGTTAAAAAGGTACTCGAATACCAGGTATATTTGGCTGAACTTTTATCACGTCTTAATATTGCGACGTCCATGCATTGACAGCAGAACCCTCAGCCTCTCCCTCTAGATGTTACTTTTACCCATCCAGCGCCCATTTTTAAATTACCCCTCATTCGTCCAGCCACACTGCTTACATTAATGTAGCAGTCACAAACACGTTGTGAACCTTTGCCAACCACAGTCAATTTGGGTGGGTTGTTTTAGTGCAAAGAGGGCTGGATGGGAGTGAAAGGCCTCGCGCCACGTCAACCCGAGCATCCATTTGACTTCATTTCGTGGCCTCAGTACAGTTACTCACAGCATATCCGAATAATCTGTTTAATAAGAGGAGGAAAATTAAATCAATCTTAATTAAGTTGTTACCCTAAAGTGATTTGATATTCCCCACATGCCTTAACTGTTTATGTGACTCAAAATAATCTAACCGCGACCTGCGGGTCGCATGAGCCGCTCCAGGTTGTGTCGCGCGGTCCAGAGCCACACCTATATATTTTATACATAAGTTTTATACATAATATAGAGAGTATAAAATTAAACATCAATTTAGACGGTTGGTTGCACCGCTTGCTTTGATTTTCACACGTGCAGTCTTGGCTCTTTGCACAAAACGTTGGATACCCCTGATATCATTGCTAAGACATGGGACACTCAGCTGCCACTGACATTGGGTTTTCCTCTGACAGTCGTTGTGGGTGCAGTAACTGACAGCAATGAGGTTACATTTGTGGTAGTGACACATTCTGCCAAATTGACAATTATCTCCATAATTCTTTCGTTCTTATTACGGATTATTTCTAATTTTAAAGAAGTACTTCAGGAGATAACATTAATTACCTAATAACTGTAGGAATTACATTAATTGAATCGATGTAGCGACTCGGCTGAGGGCTGTGCGACCGAAGAAACGGTGTTCTAGTTCCTTCCGCATCAAGAGATTTGTTGTTGTTCAAAGTTATCACAGCGGCTCTGGACTTCACCCAGCCTCCTATCTGATATGTATCCAAGGCTCCTCTCAGCTCCTCAAGGCTAGAAGACTCTCTTCTCGGCTTTTACAGACTGCTTATTCAGTAGCCCCTTGGGTGTCCAACATGAGGCCTGCTTATTTGAAGTTGCAGACCGCTTGAGACTTTACAAAAGAATGTTTACCTAATTACCTCTTAATTATGAACAAGTACACCAGTAGGGCCTAAACACCTTCATCTGCTACCATTGTGCAACTGACTCCCGCGAGGTGTCACTGAATTAGAATTTGTAGTATTGCTACTTGAATTTATATTAAAAAAAAAACCTGTTACGAATGGAAGGTATTTCGGCCGCCTGGCATTTGGGTTTTTCATTACGTGGCCTACAAATGAAAGAAAAAGACGTGAGATTCTTTGCAATAAAGGATATTCGCATCTACCGTTTATATCTTGAGAAATTATGGGAACAGCTTATGTTGTGACGCTAGGTACAAGCTTGGCGTAGGAAAACACGATGTAGGCAGTCTAAGGAACATTTAATATTTATTCAGCCGTTCAAGAGTTTCCTCAAGATATAGGTCCCTGAAGACTCATTATATTTTCCAGAAAATTAACTATTGAAACATCCTGGGGCAGTTAAGTTCAATAGCATTCTTCAATTGCTTTATAATATTGCTTTCATATTGGCGATATACTGCCAGGTCCCTCAATTTGACTCCACTTCTTAACTTTAGCGACAAATATTTTGTAAAGTTAAAGTTTACCCTAAAACAGGCCATGAAAGCTCAGAAGGTAGTAGAGATATTGTTCTACTCTTATTTTAATCTCGGCGCTAGTTGCGGGTAAACCTCACTCCCCGGCGTCTTTACCCCGGGAAAGAGGTCTGATACCCATCGTACAGGAGGCTTTGTGGGTCCCAGGGCCTGTCTGGACGGGTGCTAAAAATTTCTCCCCCAACGGGGTTCGATGTCAGAACCGTCCAGCCTGTAGTAAGTACCATACAGCCTACGTTACTTCGTGCCACCGAATATTTGGTATGTATTTGTTATCTAAACCACGCAAATTGCCGTACAATATATAAGTCAGTATAAACTTCACAGTTCATCAGAACAATTTATAGTGTTCTTGTATTATTAGGAAAACACATTTTAAACTTTAGACGCCTAATGTAAACTATAGTTGACGTACCACACCGCTAACCGCCAAAGTTGCATTTTATATATTTATTCAACAAATATAGGTACCGAATATTTTAAACATGGTGTATACCCTCCGTATTTTTTCTCTTCAAAATGCAGTTTGTTTCATAATTCTAACGTATTTGGTTCCTGTATTATTCAATTTTATATACAGGTGTGCTAAAATTTAAAAAATAATTCCGGCGCCAAAAGGTTAATATCTACGTTAATCTCACATGTGATATTCTCTTCTTGGAATCAAGATAAGTTGGGGAAAAGTAAGGGGAAGGAACGCTGCTTTGCAAGGCGCTGGTGTTCAGCCATGAAGAGGTGACCCGTGAAACGTTGTCACTCTCACACCAGCGCACCACCTCGCTTAACCACACAACATTACTGAATTCCGTCACACAAGTAGGATATTCAGCGAGTGCCATGGATGTTACTTGTATCGTACACGTCTCGCTGTATATGCAGAAAACTTGCGCGCATCAAACCACAGTGCTAGATAGGTCGTATTACGTTTTTGTAGAATATGTCGCAGCATGAGGTCTGTTAGCGAAATGTAACGAAGCAAGAGAGCTAGTTGGTGGCCATTCTGTTGCTTATGTGCTGTAGGATCATTAGAGATGCATTATATAATAATTAGACTCATGCAAAGCAATTTGTTTTATACATGCTACCTAATGGTGGTGTGATACATTTGTGTAGCAGTGTAGTAGCTAATAACACACCTCACAATACAAGGTATTCGCCTTGGTTGCAGTGGTTGAAAAGGACTAATGGGAACGCCCTAAAATTTAGCAAGTGTAACTTGTTTCTTTTTCATTTACGGTACTACATGATTATTTAATAAGTCAAATTTAAATAGTTTTGGCCTGACAGTAGATGATAGCATCCACCGTCTGTAACTAGTTGTCATACACAGGGCGATCCTTAAGTTTTAGGGCTGATTTTTTTTATAACAGAACTAGAGCAATCTATCTGCCAACTCACTAAGTACTATCAAATAACTTCCGTTCATACACCGAGTTTCGTTTGTTTATCTTCTACAGTTTATGAGTTATAACTTGGCTTGTAAAGTCAGTTTCTTTATACGTCATGGATGGCGGAAATGAACAGAGATTTGCCGTAAAATTTTGTTTCAAAGCCGGTCTATATGAGACAGAAACACTGGTATTGGTGCAATAGGCTTATGGGAATGGGGCTCTGAACCGATCAAAGTTTTTCAGGTGGTATTCTGGATTTCGAGACGTAAGGGACCTGGTAGAATATGACGAGAGAAGTAGCGGTCCAAAATCGACTCGAACTGAGGTAAACATTGCTGCTATTGTTGATTTTGTCAATAATGATAGTCGAATTGCATCACGAATGTTAGCAGAATCTTTGAACATCCCCACGTCTATAGTTCTTCGGATTCTGAAAGAGAATTTGGGAAAGAGAAAGTTGTGTGTACATTTTCTTCCACACTCCTTGACACCTTAGCAAAGGGAAGATCGAGTCACATCTTGCCAAGACATTATCGCGATGGCCGATGCAGACAAAATTATTTTAACAAAATTATTACGGGAGATGAGACCTATTATTTTTCCTATGACCCCGAAACAAAGCGACAGAGTTCTGAACGGGTTGATGAGACATCCCCTCGGCTGAAGAAACTGAAATTCAAAATGTCCCACATCTTGATCATATTGATAATTTTTTCAAATCTCAAGGTGTAGTGCACAAAGAATTCGTACCGGAGGGAAAAACAGGAAATGCAGAATTTTATAAAGGAGTAATGGGTTGCCTTGTGAAAAGCATTCAGCGACTTCTTCCAGCTGCGCTCTGCTGTCGAGATTTTTTTTTGCACGTTAATGCGCCAGCCCACAGAGCTGCAAGAGTTTGCCAATTTTCGACCTAAAAAATGTTACAATCCTTCATAAACTATTTTTTCGTTCCCCAAGTTGAAAATGATATTAAAAGGACCCGAATGTGCGGATGTTGCTGGGATACAAGAAGCCGTAACTGAAGAATTAAAGAAGGTCCCAAAAGGATGAATTTTCGGCAGTGTTTCAGAGACTGTACGACGGCGCTAAAGCCTGTATATACGCCACTGGAGCTTATATTGAATAAAAAGGTATGTGTCTTCCTCATGAATTTAGATTTTTAAAAAAATAATTTCTAAAACTTTTGGACCGCAATGTGTAAAAGTAATAAATATCTCGGGAGATTGCTCTGATTTCGTTATTAGGCAAAAGCATGACAAGTGCTGTGTTGGGTCCATTAGACGGAGCGAATGAAGAGCAAAACAGAATCTTTTTCATAAGTTTGCCTGATAGCAGAAGCACATACCTACAGGAAATCGCTGTCTATGAAAAAATCGCTGGAAAGTGCCTAATACTGGCGTCAATTTCACTATCGATATTCGTCACAAACTTTTCGACTTACATGAACCCGTTAATATCTGGTGGTTGCGTCGTATACTACCAGCTTCGACATTCAAAATTTTACTATCTACCAAGGGGTTTTGGGGGGTGGGGTGGTTACAGATCTTAGGACAAGCAGCGATTATTTCCCTATACAATGTTAACTGGCTGGTGTTTTTAACCGAGGCGGATGTTTTGCATTAAGGCACGACCTACATCTTTAAACATAATTCAAGTTCATTTTCATCATAAGAATTAAATGTACATTGAAATGTGAATGGGTTGCAACTTCGTAATGGTTTGGTGTTACCATTTCCATCTAGGCTTATCACCTGTACAGAATTTGCAACATCAACTAAGGAAGGGAGATCGATATGTGCTCTGAATTATAATGGATTTATAAGAAAGAGAAAGTGATTTTACTTTACAGTATTCGACATTTCCCTTAATATCAATAGAAAATTCTATATGAATTCCTGGTATCCAGGCCGAGGTCCGAAATTTTACTTCTGGAATACAAGTCGGATAATTTGGTAGATGGTTAATCTCTTCAGTTACATGTCATATGACAAGTTCTGTTGTAATTACTTTATTATTTGGAAAACAAACTTCAAGATCATTCAGAAATTCTGCCTTAAAATGAGAAGAAAACTGCGAGCGTTCCTGCATCCAAGCTAATCTTTCACTTGTATGAAAGAGTAGCTTATCTCTAAGTTATTTGCTGGAAGTACTTTTATTTGCCTGGTCCTTCAGTAGAGTATGGTAGCCACATCACAAAAATACGTGGCAGCTTGTCGGGTAAACTTATGAATATATAATACAACGTGTCAGTCAACAAAACAGCACTCTATTTTATATACAGTAAAACGGTACATTGTCAGGGCGACATGTTTCGACCTTTATTAGGTCATCTTCAGGCCCTTTGAGAAAACAGATCCAAGACCTATCTATATTTCAATGCATTGCGAGATATCACAATGTATTGAAATATAGATAGATATTGGATCTGTTTTCTCAGAGGGCCTGAAGATGACCTAATAAATGTCGAAACATGTCACCCTGACAATATACAATTTTTATTGTATATAAAATAAAGTGTTGTGTTATTCACTGACACGTTGTATTTATATGTTGTAACATTTCGGGATGAAAAACGTTAAACTTACGAATCTAAACGTATTACAAAGAAGGAATGAGGTGGGTGCGCGAAGTATAACATAAATCATCCCGGGAAATTTAGTGTCATATATACCAAAATTTGTTCCAGCTATCTGTTGAGGTATCTGCATCTAGTGTCAGTAGAGAATACTTACTCCATTGTGCAGAGTCCTTCTTGAGCAGCTAACTGGTTTGCAGCTAGTCAAGAAATTCCCAGCATTTCACGGAACCCGAAGATTCATTACCGCACTCACAAGCGTCCGCCATCTGTCTCTATCCTGGGCCAGCCCAATCCAGTCCATATACCCACATCCCACCTCCTGGAGTTCCATCCTAATATTATCCACCCATCTATGCCTAGGTCTTTCCAGTGCTCTCTTTCCCTCCGGTTTCCCCACCACGACCCTATACACCCCCTCTCCTCATCCATACGTGCCACATGCCCAGCCCATCTCATTCTTCTCGATTTTATCACCCGCACAATATTGGGTGAGAATTACAAATCATTTAGTTCCTCATTACGCAATCTCCTCCATTCCCCCGTTACCTCCTCCCTCCTAGATCCAAATATTCTCCTCAACACCATGTTCTCAAACACCCTCAGCTTCCTTTCCTCCTGCAATGTCACCGACCAAGTTTCACACACATACAAACAACAGGCAAAATTATATTTCTAGATATCTTGATCTTTAAATTTTTTAATAGCAACCTGGTAGACACAAGGTTCTGCACCTAATGATAGCAAGCATTTCCTGACCTCAATCTGCTTAATTTCTTCCGCAATAGAATTTTTATTTGTTAAAGTTGTTCCCAAATATTTAAAATCTTCCACTCTCTCGAAGGTATTATTATCAATCCTCTCACTCGGAATTCGTCCTGCATTCTGATCTCGAGACATGACCATGTGCTTAGTTTTATCAGCACTTACTTCCAGTCCTATCTCCCTTGTAGCAGCTACTAAATCTTCTGCATTTTCCTTTAGAGTATGTACGCTTCCTCCCAGTATATTAACATCATAGGCATAAACCAGCAGCTGATTTGTACCATTTAGTTTCAAGCCATCCTGGATTACTGAACCCTCCTAATGGCATACTCTAAAGCAAAGTTAAAAAGCATTGGTGATAGAGCGTCTCCTTGTTTCAAACCATTCCTAATAGGGAACCTGTCAGACACATTCTTGCCTACCCGGACTCT
>Ga0131853_10002957_pt1 | contig 30508 bp, 23 predicted proteins | sample TergutLab28metaG_FD_92764 | JGI IMG/M metagenome (GOLD analysis project Ga0131853, IMG submission 92764) | Labiotermes labralis P1 segment gut microbial communities from Petit-Saut dam, French Guiana - Lab288 P1 (version 2) (version 2) | ecosystem: Host-associated > Arthropoda: Insects >... | reverse complement strand
TCCCATCTTTAAAATGTTTCACCCATCTTCGAACACTGCTCGCACCCATGCACACACTTCCATAAGCACGCTGAAGTCTCTGGTGAATTTCTGCAGCAGGGATTTCCTCTTTAACGAGAAATTTGATGACAGCATACTGCCGAAACGACATATTGTTGTCGGCCATTTTGTTAGGAGTGATACTGGTCACGTGATGCAAGCTATTGACATAACGAGACACTCAAGGATAACACAACTGCTGGTTCCATCTACCACCTTACTCTCCTTCGTCTGCTGTTCCCAGTTTGCATGCAAAAAATGGTTGCTCATGACTTTCGGTACGACCCTCGTATATGAGAAAAAGCTTATTTTTTAAAATTCATAAGTCATTTCGTGCCTTAATTTGATTTACCGTCAGGCACTTTTTTTTTTTTTTTTTTTTTTTTTTTTTTTTTTTCTTTTTTTTTTTTTTTTTTTTTTTTTTTTTTTTTTTTCAGTTTTACTGTTGTATAAGATTTTAAGTTCTCACAACAGTGAAAATTAGGATGACAGGCTTCAGGAGAGTCAGTGCCAGCATTCTGGGGGTGTTTCTTGAATTAGCAATCAGGATAGGTGTGGCAGGTTTCTCTTGTAACTTTGAACAGTGTGGTGTTACATCCGAGGATCTATTGTGTATTGATTTTTAGTGTCAGCCTTTAAAGAGGAACAGGTAGATGTAGAAACTGTTTGACCAAATTGTGTTTTAGTGGATAACATGCATTTGATTCTTCCTTTGCAAGTTCTGCCCATTTCGTTGAGCATTATGTAATCTGAAGTTGGCAAGATTGCTGGAATCTATCTATTCAGTTGCAAGGACATACCTTTGAAAGTGATAAATGTCAGTAGTATATGTGTGTGTGTTTGTGGGTGTGTGTGCGTGCATATGTGTGTGTGTGTGTGCATGCATGCATGCATGCACATTTGAACTTTTTCCCCCAGGACTTTTTCATGTGCCCTTACATGATGTTATATATATATATATTGATTGAACTTCATATATGTATATATATATATATATATATATATTTGCTTGAAAGTTGAAAGTTCATAATTTCTTAAGGCTGTCTTCTGGCAACTCAGTAATACCAAACCTCCACTCTCAGTGATTTTTTTCTAATTACCCTAGATGACAGAAGCTGCTGGCAGTATCATAGATAACTGTATAAAAATACCAATATCCAGAGTTTTTGCTCAAACAAAAATTTGGTCATGAGAGGGTAATGTGCTTGGATATTAGGTAGATATAATCTTGGCTTTGTAGTTCCTGGATAAGTAATTGTAAAGTGATAATTAAGTATAATTAAGTGTAATTAATTTTCATTTCTTATGCTGTACAGGTGATTGGTTACGCAGTGTGGATGGCCATGAAGTTATGTTCCAAAACATTGATTCATTTCTGACAAACCTCACCAGTCCTGGTAAGGTAAGTTGTAATATTTTATGTAGCATATGGTACTGCAAAGAGATCTGATTAGAATTTTGTGTTCATAATTCATATTTCTCTTTGCAGGTACAGTTGAAATTGCAGCGTGTTGCAGGTTGTGATATTACAGAACAATTGTCAGTTCAAAACCCAGCCAAGGTTTGTACTTTATGTGCCCAGGCATTACAGTGTTGTTAGGGTGGCTCTTTTGGTAAAATTTTGCACATTGGGCTTTAAAATTGACAATTCCATTGAATATGGTCCTTCTTGAAAAGCTGATAGTCACACACCTGGTCAGAAATATTCTTCATTTTTCTGTAACTTGCAGGTTTGTTACTTTTTTCAAAAGTTCCCACTGCGTGGTTCTGTTGTGAACCTGATGAATCCAGTTTATACTCATTTTCTTTTAAGATTATCTGTCTGGTTTAGTGCCTGAAATTTTGTATACGTTTCTTTTCATTCTCATGTGTGCCACATGTCCTGTCCACCATATTGTCCTTTATTTTATCTTTGATATTAAGTGTCAAAACAACTTTGTTTTTTTAAACGTTCAACATAAATTTGTTCAGTGTTTGTACTTAGTTGGGAAACCAAATGGCCTAGCATGCATTGTGCACCACAATCTGGAACATGCAAACTCAGTCAATTAGTCTGAAGGAAAGAAACCATTTGGGAGATGCAGGCATAGATGGGGATAATAGTAAAATGAATCTTAAAGAAACTGGCTGTGTGGACCAGATTTGTGTGGTTGGGTATAGGGTCTTACTTGCAGGCTCTTGTGTGCATAGTAATGAAACTGGTGTGCACATACTGTTGTGACACGGTATATAAAAGGAGAGTAAAAAATTGTGAGTCAGAACTCAACTTTGACTGGTACTTAATGTAGACTGTACTACGTGTTTAAGCCTTACATGACCATCGTCAGGTACTAACATTTGACAAAAATGTGGAGAAAATTATGCATAACATAATACAAAGTTTGAGATCTCATTCTTTTACATAAAAGTGTGAAGTTTCAAATGTTTTTAAAGTTTTTAATTCAGTCATTCATAAATATGGGATAACCTGTTGTTAAACTATGTAAACAGTTGTTTTAAATTTGGTACTCTTTTTTTAAAAACTGTGTATTTTGATGTTGTATTCTCCACTTTGTAGATGTAAATAAGTTCTCAACTTCCATTGGTGATAATGAATAACATCTTGGATTATTTCAATTAGCACAAAATGTTTTACCCAGAAGGTTTGTTTAGTTGTGCTTATGATGTAGGTGGTCTTTTTGAATATCAAATTATGTTATCTTCCAATAATGAGGTACATTTTGATATTTACAGTGTAGTTTTATTTCTGTTCTAATTTTCAGAGGTGTCCGGTGACTAAGCATAAAATATTTTGTGGTGTCCGTTAAACACGTGCGGTTCACTGACATGCTTTAATTATAAAACCAAAAAATGTTGTTCCATCCAGGGAGTTCAACAGTCAGATTTGGTGAAACAGCTGTTAGGAACTACAGGTGCAGATGAATTGAGTTGTCTGCTGAGGGAGCTCCCAGTTGGAGTGTTGTATCTCACCCAAGATGGTCTCACAGAAGGAGGGCCTGAAAACCAGGGTGTGCTGTACTGCTACCCACCCCCTGTCCAGAAGAACATGCTTGGCTGTGCACGAGGAGCCTTCCTTACATTACAGCATCTGCTTCCAGATTTGGCACCTTCGCCGCCAGTGAGGTGAATGTCCATACTGTCTTATGAACTGTGGTAAATGGTGGTATTGTTAAAATTAGTTCCTCCTCACCACTTTTCCATGTGTTTGTGTTCTTCTCTCTCTTTCCCCCTGTTTAAGGTGAAGAAATCCACTTCTGTTATGGGAGCATTAAAAGGGACAAACTGAGTGCATTCTGTCATGATAATACTCCAGACTTGTGTTCTGGAGGTGCGAAGTTATATTATTACTATTAAATCATATTTTGCATGACATGTGTTTATCTAAGTAATGGTCATCTGAGATTCAGAGCTCTGTCATTTGTATAAATGCCGCAGTTACTTTAAAAAGTGGTAGCAAACAACAGTGTTTAAACAAGAAAAACAGTAGTACATGATTGTTGATATCTATATTCCAGTTCAACTGTTTTGATGCATGGCCAGTTAACACATGTCGTGTACACAGCCCAGGGGAAGGAACTCATGCTGCTTGCAGTGCCACATAACAGGTTGGTCACATTACAAGTACATAAAGCATTACTACTTCCCTCTTGTTTTGTATGGGTGAAGTTTGATTTGTCACCCTGAAGGAAGAACATAAACTGTGAGTAATCGTAATTTGCAATAACACAATCATAGCACATGTAGCATGAAGGTGTATTGCAAGTACATTTACATAGTGCCCAGTTTATAAGATGAACTTAGAAGAAGACTGCGGCTGTTTGAAAAGAAATGTTGGAGGGAAGAAATTAATTCTTTGGGCTTGTACACTGACATCCATGAGATAGAGCTAATAACAGTATGGATGTTTATTGTACACTTCATGGTGTGCATTGTAGGATCTGTATGGTGTGCTGGCACGTCTGAATGGCACAACTTTCCACTAAGTATGGATGTTCCATTATATCCAGCATGCTTTACAGTATCTCTTGTGGCTGTTGTCCTATATCTAATTGTGGAATAAATTATAGAAAAGACAAGGTAATGCTTAGTCTCACTGGTGAATGCGGTGATGAACCTTTGGGTTCCATAAAGTTTGGGGAATTTCTTGACTAGCTGAAAACCAGTAAGCTTCTCAAGAAGGACTCTGCTTCGTGGAGTAAGTAATGCTTAGTCTACTGTCATTCCTAAAGCTAAAAGAGATAGTCTGTAGATATCACCATGCTGTCTGTGTGTCCCAACATTTTAATACTGTCTGTCCTGACAAAAGCTTTTATGGTTTTCTTGTCTTTCCAGTTATTGCTGGTATTGTTACTTGAACTATGCCATGACCACCACTCACCACACCCATACATTCTCAGTAATCATTACCACATTCACCCCATGCATTGTAACTCTGCAGTTGGAACTTTGCCCATTAAGTGATTTAAGAAGCAATTGGTGACACATTTTGTGAAAAGGGAGTATCCAAATTGAGAAGTATTGTGTAGTTCGGTTGCTGTACTTTGCAGGTATCTTTAATTGATCTCTAAAACACCTTTATAAACAAAATAAATGAGTGTTTCATGTGCTGTTTGTTGCTGTATTTGTCACTTTGTTAATGAGACGAAGCCACAACTGAGCTCTTCACACCTCTTCACACTCTGGGACTGTCTGTTGCAATGGCATTTCATCAGGATCATATCTAGGTAGTTCTGCGGTGCCAGTCATTCCACCAGTGCTCCTCACTCACCTCGGTTTTAAGGCATGTGACAGGTCTATCCAGTCACCACATTGTCACATGATCAAGACTCATGTGTGTTTTTGCCTCTGATCCATTGCTTGGCTGGACTCAGGAAAAGATGAGTGGTGTGTAACTTTACTGTTTCAAACTTTCTTGTAGGTGTGTCTTGCACGAGGCTGTGCAAGTAACAGCTGATTTGGTGCGCAGTTTACAGTTCAGCTATCAGACCCTGTCGCAGTAAGTATTATCAACAGTTGGTACCATAAATTTTTATACCTTCATGCATGATATCTGGATATATCTGCAAAAGTGCATGCTGATGAGTACATTTAAATTCAAATTTGCCCTTACTTTATCACCTGTCTTGTAAAATTTGTGCTAGATATTTCTATCATATAGCCGGCTTGGAATATGGCCTCAAGAAAAGGATGGACTGAACTCATTATAATTACATTAAATATTGTTATTACATGGCCAGCTAGCACAGTAACCTGTAAGTGCACTAGGTGGCAGTTTATTGATTTTAGACGTGGTCATCCTTGGCATTAAATAAAAAAAAAGTTCCATGTACCAAGGTATAACATTGTGATTAGCTGGTATATGGTGTTTGACGTATGCTGTTTTTTTTGTATGATTGTTCTTTCTCTTGACAATTCTATCTTACTGCAGGTAGTTTTACCATTAATCACAATGCTATGCAGTGTGATTTTGAACTAAACAAAAGTACATTTATGCTTGGTTTTCCATTGGCATGATTAAGTAAAACAGATGACGTGAGTGAGCATGAAATACACATGGCAGAAATAAGAAATACGTACAAGATTTTGGTTTGAAAGCTTCCTGAAAAGCGATAAGTTGAGACTAAGACATGTGTGAGTGGAGGTAATAATATTAAAAATGACTCTTACTGAAATTGGTGTTAACAACATAGACTGGATTGATCTGCTGCAGTATAAATTGACATAATGGGCACATGTAACATCTGTGGTGAACCTTTATGTTTGATGGCAACGTAAGCAACTGAATAACTACCCCAGGCAGTCCCTGTATTTTGGAGTTAGTTAGTACAGTAGATTTTTAAACCAGCAACAGATAAAATTTCTGTGTGCTGTTGTCATTATAGATCATAATTGATTCTGCCGTTTCTATCAAGGGCTTTTACAAACCAAGACCATCGCCGTGCACTGGATCATTTCTTCTCGCTGTTTTTTGCTCGGTTGCTCAGTAGTGGCTTATGGCCCAGTGCCCAGCAGTCTGTGTTTTTACAAGATATTTCTACCAGGGCAGCTCTTCCAGCTCCAGCCCAGTTTGAAGATCTCCTCCCTGCTGCCCACTGGATTCCCTTACCACGTGAAGCACAGGTGAGGAGCCACATTTTATTTAATTGGGTGACTTCAGGTGGCACCACTTTATTTTTACTTGCCTTATATGCGTATGTTTCATAACAATCACTTTTCAGAATTTCTGGACATTCCAGGTTGTGGTTTTAAGTTTCTCACTTTAATTGTATGAATGGGGAGAAATTAGTATAGCTTTTTCTTCATGGTTACACTTTAATTCATTTTGCTTCAAATTAGGAAATGTTTGAAAAACATGTATCTAGATAATATTAATAGGAAATTTTGTGTAAAAAATTGGTCTCAGATTTTCAAAAAAATGGTCTGATTTGCTTTTAACTTGAAGCCTCCAAGTCTTAATGTGATGTGATGCTGTGTTGTTGGCTACATACCTAATGACACTGCACCACAGCCAGAAAAACTGAATCTTCAGCATCACCACCATGAGAACCTCAAATCCTGCACTTCTAACTTCTTTTCTTTCCTTAGTGAAGATAGGCGATGCTGTTATGGCTATGTGTTTGTCCCCAGTAATAATTTTTAACCATTTGGGCAGATTTTAATTACAGTTTTATGTGTATATAGACAATAGAAGCCACCTCAGCTTTTTAACTTCATGCAGTTGGTAATGTCAGTGTGATGAGTATGTGAACTTGCAAGCCAGAAACTGTATTACTGAAATTATTGTAGGGCCCAGAAAGTGTGTGATAATAGATCTTCAGATGTAATTACACTCTGTTATAAATTCTTTGTTGTAAAATGTCAAGCAGGAACATGGAAAGTATACAAAATATACATTTAACATTATTCTTTTGTGTTGAACACTGATCATGTTGAGATGACCATGTGAAATTTGTTGTGGAGTAAATAGTAAATGTACTTACAAACTCTGCTTGTAATGTTGTTTACATGTCATGAATTTCAAACATTGTGGTACAGATTTTAACATACAGTAGTTGTAATCTGTACCACAAGATTAAGGTGGGTGGATTATATCAAATGGTTCTTATGGAATATGGGTGTAAAAAAGTGGAGAACAAGAGCTTTGGACAGAACAGAATGGGCATGTCTTGAGTGAAGCCAAGGCCAAACTTAAGGGGCTATAGTGCTAAACAAGAAGAAGAAGAAGGAGAAGGAATCCTTACCATGATAATTATCTGCAGAGTACATTCACCAAATACTATGGTTTCTAATTTCTAATGTGCTATGTATGGATTTATAAATATGTAATTGCTGTTCAACTTACTTTTTTAAATCTTAATCAAGTCCAAGTGCATTACCATAAAATATACATCCTGATTACCGAATGTCATGGAGCACAGTCTTGAGAGTAGAATGACAGTCACAGATGAAAGTTCCTGGCTTTTATGGAAACTGATCATTCATTACCATATTCACAAGAACCTGCTATTTATGTGCATTCTCGATAAAGTTTTCCTTGTTCCTCCAGATTTTCTTTTATACTACATGTTGTATGTGGTAGGTATTTCCATGTCACTGAAATGGTTACATCTTTTTGCATTGCTGTATTATGGTATGATAGAGGCATGATTCTGTTTTGTTGCCTGAAAACTTGTAGGGTTGTGACAAGGTATGTTTTGATTTGTTTTCTTTTCATTACAGATGCAGCTTGATGAAGTATTGAATGAACTGGAAGCAAATGATTTTGGTGATATGGTAAGGAAACGTGTGTATCATTAATGCAAAATTGATTAATCCTGAGAACTTCTTAATTCTTTCAACTCTTTTCAAAATTTCCAGTCCTGAATATAGTATCTAATTTTAAGTATTTTCTTTTTCTCTGTAATGTTAATCACAGTTTGGTTCTATTATTGTTGAAGTAGTTACAATATGAAGATTTAAGTTTTGGGATGTGATACACTGTTGACTGTTTAAAAGTTACTGGAATTTTGGAAGAGCTTGCTGTCTCCATCTTCAGGGTCCAGGAAGTTCAGGACGAGTGGATAAATTTGTTCAAGTGTGGCAGTAATGGTAACTTAAATTTAACAGTAGTAGCTTTGGGAATATTTTCTTATCATTGCCGTATATTGAAAGCAGAAATTTTGAAATATGCCACAGTTGCAAGATGTCTTTCTTCCCAGCAATTATTACATTGTATTTAGTTGCTTGCACAATTGCTTCAGCCATAAATGTGAGGTGATCTGATATTTTGGAGTCAGTATGGGGACAAAGAAACCTCATCTTACAGTCACATGCACGCAACAATAAACCTTTGGGTTCTGTAAAAGCCTGTACTCTCTGCGTCTCCAGGAATGTCTAGCCTTATGATTGATAGTTATTCACAAATTTGCTTGCTAGTGGGCACCTGCTAGCAAGCGGACAGCAGTATCTGTTTGAAAAATGCATGTCGCTGTAGGTACAGTCTTGAACTCCTAATGATGGGCGGAAAGACCGCCCAAAACATGTAGAGTGTCATTCCAAAATAAAATAAATTTGATGCATTGGTGCATATAGTTGTTTTACTATAGAAATAGTTATTCACATTGTTTCTTGTTTCAGAGTGAAGACAACACCAGATGTCAGAGATTGTATACTATCATCGGCACATGTATTTACCATAAGGTATTTTTGCCTTTATTGTTATGTATAATTGTATCATACATACCCTTTCATCTCCAGTTTTCTCTGTGTTTCTGTCTCTGATCTAGTTACTAGAACACATTTTTTTTTTATACTGCGTAAAATGAAATGTGTTGACTTTTTAATACATACAACAATTTATATGCAGTAACTTGCCAGTAAATTCTAGAAAACATACCATAAGAAGTTTACACTTTATTAATTCAATACACTTTATTTTAATAAAATGTGGACAAAGCATGGTCACTCATTTATTCATACATATTCCTAAGCCTCAATCATGCCTTATATTTTCTTTGTTCAGGGATATCTACTGGCATCTCATTTAGCTAGATCAGACCTTGTGGATGTACACGCATTCTGTCGTCAGCAGGGTCTGTTGCATTTGGGACGTTCAGAACCTGTACGTTCTTTGGTTGTATGGCGAGAAGTGTTTCCTGCCTCGTGCAACAGAGGACTGGCTGAGCCAGTGGTGCCCCACCCACCGACTACCACCTCACCATACCAGCCACCACAAGGCAGATGGTTTCTCTTGATTGTGGGCAAGGTAACCAAACATCATGTTATCTTGTATGAAGGTTTTTAAATAGTAACAGAGCAACATAGGAAAGGAACTTAAGACCTGCTTGTAAGATTGTTAATAGTAATAAAACAACTTGAAGTTATTTTGTGAACAAAGCATCAGGTTGAATAATATGTACAGCATTTGTGTTAGCATTGCACAACACATAGTTTAAAATGTGTCCTAAATCAGTTCTGCTGTATGTAGACTGAGCATAGCACTGCTTTGTGTAACACAGATTTGTTATAGCATTTTTTGTTCTAAATATTTTGAGAAAATAGAATTGAAGTGAGATGTGATATGCATGCACATAATGCCACTGGTCTGTTGAATGTTCCCTTGGCCAGTAGGGGCACAGCATTCTGTTTTGTACCTTCCACAGTTAAACAAGGGCAGCTGTTGAGCTTATTAGTGCTGTTTCTCAGTGTTGCATTTCTGTACCAGTTGTACATATTTGGAGTGTGAAATGTTCTGTTATATGCTATACAACAAGTTAGGAGGTGTGTACAGTTATATAAACATATTATGTCTCACCCACCCTCCCTTCCCTGCCAGTCTCGTGTTATGCATATTTTAATTTAAATTTTGATACCCAACTTTTGTTAAAGGGACAAGAAATGTTGGTGGTTCTGTTAGAGTCTGGAGGATGCACAGTTAGGTATGTTTAAAATATTTTATTTCTGTGTGTTTGCCTCTCCTATGCCATATGCACAGATAGATATAGCAAGTATGATGAAAGCTACAAGCAAACTCAATTGATCAGTAGTAGTTAGACTATTAAACACTGTGAATGTTGCATATTTATGAAAGTGCCCATTTCACAAATGACAGAAATCAAGAAATGACCCACTTCATGATATGACAGATATATACAGCTGTCCAATTTATGATTTTGTTAGCATAGTTTTTGAGTTGTAATTAACAAAGTCAGTATGATATGATTCTTCAGGTTCTTTCACTGGCAGTGTTGCAGTGTTAGCACTGTAGATGGAAATTCAGTTAGCCAGTTTATGTAGGTAACTGTGGTATGGGTAGAAGAATCATTATATTGTAGTCATTCAGGCCAGCACCTTTCTGTGTGGGTGCTCTGAAACTAGGGATCAGCATTCTGCACAGTTTGTAATGTATACTAGGCACTTTGTTCATGAAGAATTAAGAATCCTGTCTTGAATTGGGAGGAAGTACAGATAATCATGAAAGGCAGAAGCAGTTTAGAAAGAACTTTGGAAGAGATGCAGCTAGGAGGAAAGGAGTGCTGAAAGCAGATTACATGTAGTGTATGAGTTTTTTGATAGAAGGCCGCTGTGAACAGCACTGCTGTGCAAAGTGGCACAGTCCTTTTGTCTTTTCTTTGGTGAAACTAAATGTGAATGGCCAGATGGTGCACAGATTATTCAGAAAGACAGTGCAGTTACAAGTCAGAGTCGAATGTGGACAGATTGTTGGAAATCCATGCATGACATGCTGATTAGATGTTAGGTCAAAATGTAAACACAGTCCGTATGCTCCTGAAACAGAAAGGTTTGTTGGTTTTGTAGTGATTGTTGTATGAGTATTTACCTGAATGCAAGATGCCTGTAATCTAAGATGACCCCCCAGATAAAACATGTCTACCAAGCAAAAATGTGTTTATCAGAATCTAAGACGACCCTCCAAAAATAAAATCTCTACTCAAAAGAAAACATATTTTACTGGTAGTTTCATACACTTAATATACAAAGCATGTCAGATTCTATCTACCTTTACCAATCAGTATCACAGTCTCCATCTTCACAGGCAGTGCCTTCATCTTCCTCAAATTCACTCCTGACATTCCCACCTTCTTCACTGCTATTCCACAACATATCGTCATCAGTCTCATCCACTGCATTGGATATTCAGCACTTAAAATTTTTCACGATGACTTCTGATGAGATGCATAGCCATGCCGTTATGATCCATTTTGACCAAATAATACATTTATATTTTTTTGGTTTGTAAACTTACTGGAACCCATGAAGAAGATGTGCAGTTTTCTCCACAGATGGTATTAGTGGTGTTAAGAATTTTAAATATGAGTGTTCTGTATTTTTGTGTTGTGTCTGTAGTCTGATCAGTCTGAGTTTTGTCTGTTTTTATGGTTTTTAATTTGTGGATTGGTCCAGGTTTCATTTTTGAGTCTTGTAGTTAATTTTTAATTTTTCTGTATCCATTGTCCTGTTACAACCCTTGGACTAGATCTGTTCTCAGATGCATATCTTAACAACTGTAGTGATTCCATGATGCCCATTGATTGAGAATGGCTTATTCTGAGGGGTCCATGAGGTTAGGTGCTTTTTTGCCTGCTGACAGAAATATGTTGTTCCCCTTTAAAAAGTTAGACAATGGACAGGGTCCAAACAAAGAAGAGTGTTGGCTAACTTTAGTCATGCAGTGACAGTTTGGCGATGCAATCCTTATTTGGAATCTGCATCTTCAGTCTGGTTTGGCACTTCATACACAAATGAAAGATGACCTCACATATTTAAGCACCAAATTTAAGGAAAATGCCTCATTTTGCAGTCAAGTAAATATGTTAATTTGTTTCTGTAGCTGGATGTTCAGTTTTTATAATTGTCAGATATCGTTTATTTTGACTGTCTGCAAGAGTTTGGTTTGCTGACATTGTGCTATATTGTGTGCTGATAAACAGGCTTGGTAGTGTCATTTACAAGAACATGGAAGTCTCAGAAGAACAGTCAAGAGGTGGTCAAACCAGATTTAGGAACCAGAATGTACTAACAGGATCCAGAGTCTTGACAGTGACAACAGCAACATTGATTCTTTACTGATGAAGTGATAGCATGTTCTCTTCACAGTACAGTAATGGAGTGGTATGACAAATATATTTTTCATTGGATTAAAACAGGTTGAAGTAAAATACAGTGCTTTAAAGTAATTGTAATTACTTGATCTTGAATTTCCAGCATGTCTGACTACAGTGATGATGTGTGTGCCTTAACTGTGTTGGTTATGGTTGTCATTATAGATGTTTTGTTACAGGTTGGAGGGACATGCTGGACCAGACATATGCTATGTTGAACAGGCTCAAGATACATTGGCATATATTCAGAAATTGGGCATTCCAGCTATAGCTGCCAAATGGTATGCACAAGTGTTAATTGAATGTGTATTTCATTTTGTTACAAAAATAGAAAGATAGAGAAAACTCTTTATTTGAAAAACATACATAAAAATAATTAATCAAACATGATTAGTCATTATCATTTGTTTCACATCATCTTCAAGAACCTCACAGACTGCAAACTACATGGAGCAGTGTTCAACTTGAGAAAATACTAATCACTCAGCTCATTAGGCAGTCCTCAACCATGCCTTAAACTCGTGGGTTCTTTACCATATTCAAGGTTACAGCAACTGGGCGCTGTCCTGGGGCAGATGAATGCAGTCCTTTCCTTCACACCACATTTCTTTAAGCTGTACCATAATGTTAACCACATTTCTGCCTGGGTCTCACTAGTGGTCTGTTTCCTTTAAGTTTTTCACCACTTCTGTTCATGTTTTTTCGCCTTTCCATGTGTGTAGTGTGCCTAATTCATTTGATGTGGTAATGAATTTTTGAGTTCCTTGGGGGGTTGGGAATTTTTTGACCAGCTGAATATTTGGTAGCTTCTCAAAGAAGAACTTCTCCATAGAATTGCTTTGTTATGTTTTTACTGAGATAAGCTGTAGTAATGAAACTTTGCCATAGTAATGGAGCTACCTACTTCTGAGATTATAAAATTCCACAAATTTTGTATTAACCATTTTATTTTATTTTAATTGTCAATAAATACAGTGCAGCCCTTTTGAATGAACTGTGTTTTCAGTATTAAATTTTACTTGCTGTAGGATTCATATGCAGTCTTCAGAAGAAAAATTTGCAAGTACTTGCTTAATTTTACACTTTACACCATGATGTGGTTCAAGAGAGTTTGCTCACTAGATGTCATTTTAAGTATGCTTGTGAACAAAACATGTCATTACAGTCTGCCAGTACTGACCAATACTCTGTGTAACCATTGCAGGTTAGCCTCAGGTCCACGTCCACAGGTGATAGCTCCAGAATTGGTTCCTTTGCGCAAAACTTCACCCAGAAGAACCGACAATCTGCTTGGGTTTGTTCGGTCTGCTGATACATTAACCCCATCTAAACATGCTTCTCTCACAAGTATGTGTTGTTATTTGTGTCAAAAATTTAATTCTTTGTACAGTCTTTTTGGAATTTGGTTTTCATACAGTAGTACCTTATTGTACTCATGATGCTTCCTCATCTGGTCTATTTCATTATTGTGTATGCCCCCTTAGTTGTCACTGTTAGTCCACAAGCAAAAAAGTGTGATGTTCGATATGTGATTGTGTGGTGCCGCTGTATTAGTATGGAGTCATTTGGATCTTTCAATTTCTTCCACTCTCCTAGGGATTCCAACAAAACCCTCTTGGTGATATTGTTTAAGGTATGCTTAGCTAAGGGCTCAAACTGCATATGCAGTAGAGGAATGTTTCCTGCACATGTGTTTGCAGTGTGCTTCTCCATGGTTCAAGAACAACAGTTGATAGTTTTAACATACTGTGAAGCTGTCATTGTGTTACATACCTTGTGTTATGGGTATTTATCATAGCTATAAAATATGTTTTGTGGTAAGCCATTATACCATATTTATCAGTATAAGTTGACCCTACATATACAATGACCTCACTTCACAGTCTTACATTTTCAGGAAAATATATGTATGGAACATACTTCATGTAGGATTATAAGATGTACCCCTGTCATTCAGATGATGATGTTGGAAAATATTTTTGTCCTGTATTAATGGGAGTACAGTATTATACAGGTGACCGCGGTGGCATAGTGGTTAAGGTGCTGTGCTACAAATTGGAAGGTCGCTGGTTCGATTCCAGTTGGAATTTTTAATTGACATAATACTTTTGATTGCACTATGGCCCTGGGGTCGACTCACTCTCTAACAGAAATGAGTACCAGGAGCATTTCCTGGGGGTAAAGGTGGCCGGTGTGTAAGGCTGACAACCTTACCACCATCTTGCGGTGTTGTCATGTAATCTGGGAACCTTAACTTCCTGGAACCCTCTGGGCCACTCCAGGCCTGTAACGGGACTGGTTTTACAGTATTATGCTATTTGTCCTCTAAGGCAGTGATTCCCAACTTTCTGTATGTGGCACTATGGTTGAAATACAAAAAATGTTTCACATACCATACACAGTTGTGTGTTGAAAGAATAAAGTCAGCAGTACCTAGTGGGAAGGATGGGTTGGAATAGTTCAGAGTGGGTGACTCATCTTAGAGTGGGTTGTTGATGCAGCAGAGTGTAATTCACTTTCGAGCTGAAGGTGGTTACAATTTGACATTCAGAGGACGTGCATCGCGATATATTCCTATAATAAAAGCCAATGAGATGCACTGTTTCTCAACTTTATTTTGGTAAAGAACTCTACATGTTTCAGACAGTTTTACTGTCCATCATCAGGAGTCTTAATGTTGACTGTCTGATAGTTAGGTCAGGGCCTCGCTAGCAGACAGTCAACATAACTAGTACAACAAATATCTGTTGCTATGAATACAGTATGAAGACTCCTGATGATGGACAGTAAATCTGTCTGAAACATGTAGAGTTTTTTTACCAAAGGAAAGTTGAGAAATAGTGCAACTCGTTGGCTTTTATTATAAGAAAGTGGTTACAGTATGCTCATTTTATTGCTTGTCATTGCCCAAAAGTTTTTGTGTCAAACAGTTGTCATAAAATAGTGTCTAGTCGTGGGAATTACACGCATATGTTTTGGGTATAGATCCAAAAATCAGGAAGAGGTGGAGCTTCAGACTTAATTTTAATGGAAGTGTCACAGGTATGTACTGTTAGAGATTCATGAAATTTACAGAAAGGCAGCTTATCATGACACCAACGGTAAATGGAAATGGATTTGTAGTTCATTTGTGCTAAGAAACAACTGGGTCTGATGAGAATGACTTAGAAAATTGGTTTCAATATGTGTGCACATACTGATGTTTACAAACATATATTGCTAGAAATGTGGGGCCATAGTTTTCAGTGTGAGAGTTTCACTCTTTCCCTTTCCCTGTACAAACTGTAAATTTATATGTGGTTTTGATGTTCAAACAGTCACCTGCCACTTGTGTTAAATAATGTCATTTCTTTGTAGGTGGTAGTGCCTTACCTCTTGGTTCTCCTCAGGGGAAGAAACCAATGGAAGTGACATCAATACTCAAAAATCAGGCTATCTCTGACAGGGGATTAGTTCCAACAGCTCCAGGTAATACATGTATTGATTGTTTGTGTGCATATAAAACCGTTATAATAAGAGGACAATAACTTCTACATTACATTGCATTCTTCATTCATACTGTTGTTATGCTGTGAATAAACACCATCAGAAGATTCTTGAACTGATTCATGTTTCACATCTGTCCCCATAGAGACTGACATAAGCATACCTGATGGAACAACCATTTAAAGGCTAGTTTAACCAATATGTACCTTCAGCATTGTCCATACTGTGGGAATAAGGCATCTCATACCCTATTTATGCTGAGCCCCCATACCAAAGTATGTACTTTGTGTTTCCATAATGCATACCATTCAATCATGTGTCTACTCTGGTACTGTTTGTTGTTGAACAGCCTATAAACCTTTTTTTTTTACCTGTGTACAAACTATGGTTGCTATTTTGCCTACATGGTAACAGGATGAGCTTTCCTAGAACATATTTAAGTGCCCTGTTACCTACAGGTGTGTGCTGTTCACCATTATAAAGTGTACATTTTTTAATAACATGAGGACACGTTTTTCAATTTAATGTTTGGGAAGTGTATTCTTTCTCGGTTTCTCACCATTGCTTTAACTGAAAGGGCGTTTTATGAACTGTTATGTATAAGAGCATTCTCAATAACATAGTACCATTATATTGCTCTTCTAACTGTAGATGCCACTGTTTGTGAAGACCAAAATATTCTCTTCTTTTTACTTTAATATTTATTTTTATTTATTTATTTACTGCAATTGGGTTTCCACCCAGTGACAGTGGTCGGTAGACTTATACAAAAATAGGAAAGAGACAGCACAAAAGGAGAAATAGTACACAAAACAATACAAAAACAAAGAATACACAAAATAGAAAACAATAAGACAAAATAAAAAACAAACATAACAAGAATATAAAAAGAAACAAGTCAAATAATTAGAAAATAACAATGAGAATTAAATAATAATGAGATAACGTACTCCATAGAACCTACATACAGCTAGATAACTTTAAATACTATGATAATACACACATTTCACCCAAGATCATCACTTCATTTTACTGCACTTCACTACACTTCAGTCCCCTTTTTCACTTCCCTGCACTTTTGGTCATTTTGTCATTACACTTCTCCTCACTTAAAATTACTTTCCTAACCCTCTTTCTAAAAATATGTGATTTACAGGGGAAAGTCACTAGTGCCTCTGCATGCAGTTGATACCACAGTTTGATTGTCTTATTTACAAAGGAGTATTTACCAACATCTGTTCTTTGTTTTCTGGCCTTAATTTTATAATCCTGATCATCCCTGCTCAGTAGCATGGTCCTTTTAAGCTGTCCCCTATAGGTTTCCATGTCTGTTCTCCATTGTGTGCTTTGAACAGGGCACAAATGCAAGCTATCAGCCCTTGCTGTACAAACCGAATCATTCGTATGATTTGCAAATTTAGCCACTTACTTTTGCACAAAGTCTAATGCTTTTCTCTGACCTTCCCTCACCTAGGTCAAGAAATACAGTTCTAACCCTGTGTGTGGACATTTAAATCTCATATTCCATAGTCACTCATTTGCTGTTTAAGGTACATGGTTACAGGCAGGACAGTTGTGGTATTACTTGGCATGGGCCGGCATATTCTCTCTGCTGTCTTGTTCATACCATTGGTGTGGTCACACAGCATGCTGCTGTGAGGGTACTGGGTGATCTCTTCCCAGGGGTGAAATGGCCAGATGGTGAAGTTGGTCACTCACCTCCAGTTGCTGATGAGGTCATGATTGCAGGAAGCTTCATTGCCTTGTCTTGTGTACTTCCGCGTGGCATGATTGTTAACCACAAGGAGAACTTCACAGCATAAAAGTCTTAGTAGTAATGAAGATTAAACAGCATTAAGCTGGTGGTGTTGAATATGTTGCATGATATATACAGGTTTGTCACTGCAAGGTTCAGCTTCAGAAGATTCAACCAGCCAGGCTGCAAGTGTTGTGAGTGAAATGAGTGATGAGGCTGCTCCTATACTAGGCCGACGAGCAGAAAGAGAAAGGGGCAGTCACCGAGGTAGTGACACGAGTGCTACACCTAGCCGTCTTACTGACTCGCATTCAGAACACTCTGAGGACTCAGATTCTGACTTGGAGCTACAAAGGGTGCGTGTTGATTATAGAAGTGATTCCATGAAAATCGCAAGGTGTCCTTGGATAAGTTTCTTTAGTGACAGATTTATACTAAAATGCATATTTGTCATTTCATACTGTCCGTTGAAATCTTTTAAGCTACACTGCCGATGTGAAAGTTCATTTCAGTGCTAATGATTGTAGACATACCAGAGCAACTTGGTTAAAGCTGCATGGGTTTTGATTCTGTGCTCAAGATTCAGTCAAATTTTGTTCTGTCATTTTGGGAGTAACCTGATCTAGTGTGGTTAGAATTGAAATATGTCTTGCACAGGTCACACTATATCTGTGAGAAACTGAACCTTTTTTATTGTCCCAAAACAAAATTCCAGAATAATGGGTTTTGTGTTTGCCATGACAGTCCTATTCTTGAGTGTTCATTTGCCATGATGCAAGCAGAATATGGTGAAACCCCGATTTTGTGTTTTGAGAGGGACTACTCTAAATCGACTGTAAAATCAAAGTACGTGTAAAATCTGTGAAATGAAAGTTATGTAATGAAAACTGTGGATTACTTTGTAACAAAACTTTGACGAGCCATTTAAAATATGAATGTTTAAACTTTAACAGTGTAAATACAACACATTATGTAAAATAAGTACATATGTATTGGAAACAACTTGCTTGCAGTATGATCCCACTGTAATGTCATACACATGGTACCCTGATAGCTGTGGTGCATTGCTAACAGGATACTGGTATCACACATCCCCAGATATTTTCAATTTCAGACAGTAAAAAAGAGGGAGTTTGGGGGAGTGGGGAGGGGGCAGGTTTGCTGGTTACAAAACTAAGATTAGAACGTAGTAGCTATTGTGATATTAATGTAAGGAAGTTAAATGATCTATCATACGTACATATTTACGTATGTACACATATTTATTTATTTACTTATTCATTCATCCATTCAGTCCATTAGTCATTTATTTCCCCCACTCTTGCATCCTGAATCTTGTATAGTTCATTTTCAACTCTTTTTGTACATTACGGTAATATCTTCTTGGCACAGGTTCTTCCTGGCTGTTCTGGTCCTTTCAGTGTGTCAATGGTAATAACCAACCTGCACTGTCCTAAGAGACCACATGCTGGTGTTTAATATGTACTGGTGAATGGCCTAGCGTACCATATGCTGGGTTGTGTACTTTGCAGCAATTTATTAAATGTTCATGCTGAGCCAGAAAATCTCTGGCCATCAAGAGATACAATGGACATTTAAATCTATCCCCTAAAAGTTAAATGTCTTAATAATCTGTAAACCAAGTTAAAATTACATTAATATCTTATTACATTCTACGTAAAATATTTTGACAGGTTTATATTACTTTACAGAGTCATAACCACCAATGGAATCTGAACAGTCAGTTCGACTTGTCGGACATGACACAGTCTTTGCTGAGTGATGTCAGTGATATATTACCTTCAAAGTAAGTACAGAAAAATATCATTATTGTTTATATGGAGAATCAGCTATTGTAAAAGACTGTCTGAAGTATCTACATTTATCCAGGTTTTCATAAAGTAAACTATAGCTATTTAAATAATGAAATTGTATGATATACTACATAATTTTAATACATGAATTTAATGCCTGTAACTGTGTACATTAGATTAACTCTAGATGTATCCTTCAAGAATGTAAACAGTAATGTTGGGCTACAGGAAACAACAAATTGTTGTTACCTATCTTTTAGCAAAGGTTCTGACAGTGCAGCAGTATGACCCTACAGATTGTTTCTGGTATTTATTGGTGTGGTGCTGCATGGTCAGGAGGCTTGTGAATGCCAAAGATGCAATTTGATATATGAAACTTCCATTATTGTTTAGGGATGAAACGGCAGTGGGCATTGATCACTTTGTGCATTCAGTTGTTTGTAGATTCTTAGGACAGGAGGATAGAGAGAGAGGGTGGATGTTTAATGGAAACAGAAGGATTTTATATTAAAGAACTGTATGGTAAAGAGAGATCATCTTACTTGGTGCACATAATCATGGTCTGTTTGAAGCAGCTGCATGTGTTACATTGATGTATGTCACTTAAATTTCAGATTAACTGCAGGTGATGGAAATACGCTATTTCATTACGTTCATCTGGACTTCACTGAAGGAATCTTATTGTGTCCACCTGTTAACAGAGAACAAGTGCAATCAAATAGGTTGCAAGAAATTCTTCATCACTTCAGACGCAGTTGTCAAGTAATACATAACTTGCTGAATAATGCTGTCCATTTCAAGGTACTGTATGTGATGGAATCTGGCTCGTCCTTATGTTTCACTCTTAATTTCTTCACTGCTAAGCTTCTATATTTCAATCCAGCCCTAAGAGCAAAATGGCCATGCATAGACATACCAACACTGAAATTTATTTTCCATAAACCAATTCTTCTTTATAATTTATGTTGGAAGTGAATAAATATTTCATTTTCCCAAAACTTGCACTTTGAACCTGGTAGGTTTTGTAACAATTCTGTGATATGTTGGAGGGAACAAAATATTTCCATGATATTAGTGATCATTCCTCATGGGACAAAAGTCACAGCAGCAGGATCAGTGTGAGTATGTTGGTAGTCCATAAGAATTAATTAATGCAAAACATAAAAGAAAGCTCTCCTGTACAAAAGAAACACAATTTGTAATAATTCTGAATACATCTGGTTTTTCTGCAGTGTCTTTAGATATTGTTATTTAGAAGCATATTAATTTTGAAATTTTCTTTTTTTCATTGTGTTCCAGAAGCTTATGGGCCAAGAAATATCCAAGTCCTACATTAACAAGTCACTAATAGCAATTAAAGAGCATGGAGTGCTCTTCGAGTGTACACCGATTGATGGAGAGTGTACCAAGAAGTGTATACCGCTTACATATTGGGTTGTTGGGTGAGTCTGAAGTATGATTGTCAACTTAAAAATAAAAAGGTGTGAGATGTGTGAGAATTGTTTATCAGTGGTGAAAGTAGGCAACATGGCCCATAATCTACACATGGTTCAAGGGATAATTCACAAATAACTAACTATAAGTATTCATATTTACAAACAGTTCAACTGGAATACTGTACCTGTTTTGGAAGTCAGTAGTTTATACATCTGAATATTCTGAACTACTAAGCAGCACTGCATTCATGTTTCCACCATCATGTGATGCAAAGCAGTATGAACTCTGCATGCAGGTACAGTATAATATCTTTAAATGCAATCACAACCATACAGTGCACAGAAGCCAACATGTAAGGGTTGATGTGGTCTGCACCCTCTCGGTCTGTCTGTTTAACATCTCTCCTAATATTGTGTTTTGCTTTGTCTTGTATTCTAAGTGACATTTTTCCTTCAGGTTTAATGTTTAAGTTGTCCCTGTGGTTAATTAAACACCACATCTTAAAGGCCTATGGAGGAGGTGAGTTATAGCTCCATGCTTTTGTCGTCTCAGCCCTAGATGGGTGTTAGTGGTCATCTTTATATATGATGCCGGCTTTACCTTAGGCAACGAGGAGGCTGGATGGGCCTCTGAGCCAGTGTAGACACTTAAGAGATAAGTCTTTTGCCTCTACTAAGTGTTGAACCCCAACTCCTCAGATGTTCAGCCCATATTCTAGTCACTACATTGAGTGAGCAACTCTGGCTCCTTCAGATTTTACCATAAAAATGTATTTACATTTCTTGTCCTGCTTTATGCCTGCTGTATACCCTTTCTTTGCCTCTCTCATGTAGTCCTTGGTGTGATTGTTATCATGACACTTCACTAAACAGCTCATACTCTACATGTCCTCATCATGCCATTGTATCTGTCTAACTGTGGACACCCAAAAGTCAAGTAAAATTCTTTGGAGTGTTGTGGGTAGGGAGGGTATCTGGTAGACTTGCTCTGCACTTTTAAGTTACATCCAAATATTAGGTGCTACTTTGCCATATGACATATGACCATATGGTAACATGATTGATATACAATTAAGAGTAAGTTTTTTGTTCCAGACGACTCTTCTTTACTCCTCATCCAAGAGAGGTGTATGTGTGCTACCATGATTCTGCCCCACAGAATATGGTTGAAATTGCATTTAGACTTGGTCTCAGTGCTTCAGGGTAACTAAGCAGAGAGCTGACTCTATACCACTGAGAACTGTTGAAGAAAACCAAGCCTTGGATACGTTTGGTACCCAGTCAGTAATCCAAGGCTTAAAAACTTATGTTGGTAGCACTGTAGAAAGTGGTAGATTCAAGTAATATGAATCTTGTCATTTTTTTATAATTTTGTAGTGGTGTAGTTGAGGACTGTCCTGCGCTATGATGCTGTGTCTTATGCCATACGCAATCCTCAGTATGAGGCTTCATATATGCTTACTTAGTTGCATGGTCTTTTGGGTATTGTTAATATTGCAGTGTGTTTTAACATGACTACTGTGTTGGTAGAATGTACTGTGGAAGAACAGTGAATCTCTGATCCAGTATTTGTAATTAGAGGATGTGAAATGTTTTGAAATTTATTTTAAAAAAATAACAAGTACAGCTGTGTGAGCCAAAGGGAAGTTTATAAGTAGGTGGAAGGAATAAAAGAAGTGTGAAGGCATGTTATTGATGATGCAATGTTTTGAGTGGTTAGTGCCTGTAACATACTTGAGTTTAATGAGTGGCCAAGGCAGCATATCTGTCAACCAAGCTGTATCTGCAGTGACCATCAGTCATGGAGAAGTGGTGTAAGAATGGCCCGCAACTAAATCAAAAATATTTTTTCTGATAGATTCAAGGAACTTGAAGGTCATTGGAACAAAGGCACTGAGAAGCAAGGCTTGTACACAGAAATATACATACTGTAGTTCTGATTAGTGTGTGATTATTTTCAGTGTATATCATTTAGGTTGTTTACTTACAGTACTGCCTAATGGCTACTTGTAAACACATATAATAAAATTGCCTTTTATATTTTGCTGCCTTTGTAGAAATACTCATATAGTAGAGGAGTATAAATTGTCATCACTGCCTTGTAATGCTGTACCTGCTTAACTTATGAATAAACCTGAAGTAAGCACTGCTCTTTTGTGCATACACAAATGATGTATGTGCCACGAGTTAGTGTGCCTTTAGATTTTCACTTACAAGAGGCTTGAAATATTAAATGGGAAGGGACTGAAGCAAAATTCTTGTGTTTTGAAATCATAAAATAATAAAACTGACAAAGCCAAACAAATTGGTGCCTTTCACATCTTGTACACCAACTTCACTGTGCACAGCAGAACATTCCTCTGCCTGTTCTTTCTCTGCATATGCACACATTCTGTACACAGACTTCACTGTGCACAGAATAACACATCTCTGCCCATGCCATCCCTGTGTATCCACACATTCTACGATATGTGTAGAGAGTGGCATTTGGTGGTGGCTGAACTATGTCACAACTGGTTGATCATATCCCATCTTATATTTATACATTTGTTGGATGGATGGTGGTGACATTATTCACACATGGTTCATAGACTTTTGTGACATTCCGACCGGTGGTTCTCTAGTTTGAGTTACATACTGTTGCCTAATGTTTGTTCTGCCTACTACAGTTACCAGTACTTCTAGTGGCCTCACAGAAGTTGAGTTTATTTTAAGGAGTTATTCATGCTGTGGGCAAAGTCGTGTTACAATTATTGATAATTATAGTGCTACTGTGCCTGCAGCATTCAGCTTACCAACTTCCTTATGGAAAAGGAAGTCGGTAAGCTGAATGCTTTGTGAGTATTTGGGCAGGAAGTACCCACCATTTATGAACCCTGACAAGTCATTCCCATGTTCACACAAGCTGACTACTGGATCCTATCCTAAGCCAGATAAAACCAGTGTGTTAGTGTGCTTTAGTATATTGGAGGATGTGAACTGACTGGTTGGCTGTCTCACTCTGAAGGTCTCACATCTGTAAATTTTTCTGTGGTGGTAAGATTCTGTTTATAAAACACCACCTGAAATAAATTATCAGACTTAAAACCAGAAGGATGGAAACAAAATTCAACTGCAGTATGCACTGTACTGTACACACTTAAACTATTCAGAGGGAAGGCACTACTTTGAATTTGGTGTTGATGTTGAAATAAACAAGTTACGTAAATTGAAAAGTGTCAGCTAATTTTTGATTATCCTGTATATAGTAGGTCATGATGAATTGTCTTTATTTTCAAGCCTCCGTAAGTGTTGATTAGCACTGGTGAATTCTGATTGAGAGGTCAGTTCTAGTGGAATGATGCAGTACCACATGTACTCCGTTGCTAGGCCTCAGCTCCAGACCAGGATTCACCATTGATGATTGGGTATTCTGCTATTAAGTAAGCTGTAACAAATGTATTTGATTAATAATAAGATGTCTTGTTTGTAATATGAATGTTACACTTGGTTTGATAAAACTTTTACACATACACCATTTTTATTAATGTCGTTTAGTTCACTCCTGCATTAAAATAGTATGTGTAGAAAGGAACTTTGGATTTTCATCTTGTGTCACTGAATTCTCGGATATTCACAACTACAAGGAGTAGTTCCATCCACACAAACTATTGTGAATGTTGACATAATCCTGTAGTAATTGTAGTTACTATTTGGAATTATAATCTAGAGAATGTGTGTGTAAAACAGTAACAAACTATAATTTGAAAAATGTTGAACATAGAGCTGGAAGTCAGCAGCCATCTACTGACCTCAAGTTCAGAAACAATGGGTAATGTGTAAATAAGATTTATAAATCATTTGTGAATCACTTGTATGAGTGTTTTTCCATGGGGCATTGGATAGCTTGCTGTATGTCATTTCTCCAGTGTCTATTGGCATGTGTGGGTGAATGGAAGTAAAATGTTACCACAAATAGTTTGTTTTACCTTTTTATGATTAACTGGCTGATTTTTTCTTCTTTCCTACAGTGGCCCTTAATTATGTTTTTGGCTGAATGGTTAGGAAGGGAATACAGAGTTTTGATGATTGCATCCTTCCAAATCTGGGGAGGTGGAGCCATGTTGCAAACCCAGATCATCAAAGGTAGCTGACTATAGTTACTTTATGTGCTGTTAAATTTTACTGCCTGATGTTCAGTGTGATTGTCTGAGCTGATATCTGTGAATTTTTTTTTTTAATGTCTAAGGGTTTAAGTCACATTTTGAAATTAATATTTAGTTTGCACCTTTTGAATTCTGGTTCTTGATAACAGTCTATGAATCTGATGTGTGGAGCTGACCATAATATTGATTTTCTAACAAGGATCTTGAGAAACTGATGGTCGCCCAGAAATTCACAAAATTGCATGCTTTGTTAAATTTGGAGATTTGTTACCATTTTTAAAAGGGGCCACCGCTTTAATCCAGTTCTAGAGATACAATTTTGACACCTGGTAAGTCTGCCAAGTTCTTGTATGAACTGAAAGAAACTCATGTGTCAGCAAGACGACACTTGTCTCCCAGAGCAAAATGTCAAGTCGGCTCCCTGCGAATGATCGCTAGGTAATGGATGGCTGTTCGCAGGCTAACAGGAGTACTGGGTACCTCCAAAGTCAACAGAGAGCAGATGTGAACATAGCTGCAGTGCGCAATGCCTCTTTTCGTGATTGCGATATATTGGTTGGGTGGACTCCTCGTGACTTTCCTTAGTTTTCGGGTGAATTCTAGGATTGTTTTCTGACAACTTCAGGTTGTCCCCCTCCAAGTTCTTGGCTAATCTTCGCTTACCATTCATTCTCCGCTGTGTAACATTTGTATTTCAAACAGTACGTAGATAATGGAGATAACATGCGCGTCGATAAAGTAACAATCACTAAGAGCCCATTCCATTTCCTGTCAAAATATCGTTACGAGAGTACTGTTGCCACACCTTAATTGCTGACCATGGAACAGATATGCCCAGAAGGCGTACACTTCTAGTTTGCATTTTTCTGCCATCTGTGATGTTATACTCACTTCGTTATCGCAATATACTCCGTGGTAAGCGAGAGAATGCATTCCATTTTGACAAGACTCGTCACACATTTGTGTTTTCCCGTGAAAGGAGCGCGCCCTAGTTCCGACCGCCATAGTTATTTTTTGGCGGTGTAAATATAAGTGTATGTTTTTTAATTTCTTCGTCGATGCTGTGGTTTTTGGCACTGTTGTTGTGTTTTTGTCTGTTGTGTCTTACCTACGGCTGCTACGGTAAGTGTGTAATAGTTAGTAAGCATAATAATTTAGACGATAAGAATATATTGCATTTATTACAATGTATTGGCTAGTCTGATGACCGATTGCTTGCTTATCCGTATTGATAGTGATTTTGATGAATTAGATAGTCCTGTAATAGCGAAGGCGATGTTTATGACAAAAATATAAGTTTACAGGATGCGCGAAAAATATAATCAGTGACCACCTGTAGACCAGTACCGTTAAAAACACTTGGATTTGACGGTGACAGTAACGGTGGGGGTAGTTTTTTTCGCCGTTTCAAACGAATTGCGTGGTTTCTGTAATGGGAAGTGCAAATTCAAGTAACGATGAAGATAATGATGTTATTTCTCCTGCCACTTGTGATGGCTATGACGGTTGTGCTGGTGACGGCGACGACGACGGTGGTGTGTATGCTGGCGCTAGCGACAGCAGGCCTCGGCACTTAGAGCAACAGTAAGGGGCGTAATCCACTAGAAAAATGTCATGGCAAATTACTTTTCCACACCCAAGAGGCACTGCACATTCGAAATGGCCGGGATGTATGGTGGTGGTGGTGGTGGGGTGCAAGTGAAATTCGTAACTTCACCTACGTCATAGGAGGAATTCTCCGAAATTATGCTGCTTGAAATTTCTTAATGCATGCAATTTAGATTTTTTAATGTCGCTCCAAAATGTTTGAACTTTGCAACGCGTTCGAATGTTTTGTTAGCTCTCTTTATGTTGTAATTTTGTCCTCATTCTCTTCACGGGATGTGAACATATGGTTAGTTTTCTTCGCATTTGCATCTAGACCCATCTCGTGAATAATGACTGTGAAAGCTTTCTCTTTTTATTTGTGGTATGTACACAGGGCGTCTTCAGATTTTTCGGACTAGAGACATATAAAATAGAAATCTCAGAAAAACGACGTTACTACTCCTTAATTATTGTATTAGTACCGTCAATACACAACATATGCAAAGACCAGATGTATTAGTACAACTGGGTTATATCTGGCGACATGTTTCGGCAGTTAAACGGCCATCCTCAGGGCAACAATCTTTGTTGGCCTGATGATGGCCGTTTAACGGCCGAAACATGTCGCCAGATATAACCCAGTTGTACTAATACATCTGTTCTTTGCATATGTTGTGTATTGACGGTACTAATAAATAAATAATTGACGATACACAATGGCATGGCTCCCTTCAAAAAAAATTACTACTTTAGCCTTCAACATACGTCCTTCCTAACTCTATACACCTATTGGCACGATCGTGAAGCTTCTGAATGCATCCGTAGAACTCAGCCGTCGGAATACAATTTTAAATCACTCGTCACGTTGTACTGGGTGTCTAAAATGGCGTCGAAACGGTGCCCCTTAAAGTTGGATTTCACTTTAGGGAATAGAAAGTAGTCCGCAGGTGCAAATTCTGGGGAGTAAAGGGGTGACAAAGAACAGTAACGCTTTTATTTGCGAGAAACTGCTTGTCGATAGTTGTGTGAAGGGGGATTATTGTGTTTCAAGAACCAGCGACCTGATTGAACCTTGTCCGGCCCAGCGCGCTGAAGTCTTTTCAGAAGTCGGTCCATCACTTCTTTGTAGAATTCAAAGTTAACAGTCTGTCCTTCCGGTACAAATTCTTTGTGCACGGCTCCCTGCCAACCGAAGAAAATAACCAACGTGGTATTCCCTCGAGACTTCTGGAATCGAAGTTTGTGTGGCCGCAGTGAATTTTCTCCAATCCATGTAGATGACTGTCGTTTCGCCTCTGGGTCGTAAGCAAAGCACCAAGATTTGTCGCCAATTACGATTTTTTTTAGCAAGTAAGTATTACTGTCGGCCTTCTCAATCAAATCTTCACATGCAGCAAGTCGGTATCTTTCTGTTCCGCAGTCAATGCACGCGGTACAGAGCGCAAGCAAGCTTTCATTTTGCAGACCTTCAACGACAGTCTTCCATGCGGCATCCTTGCAGATGGCAGACTCATCCGCTGTCATTCGAAGTGACAAGTGGCGATTTTGCAATAACACTTGCAGAACCCTTTCCATGTTGCCTCCCGTTCGAGACTCAGAGCGGCGATCACTCCTGGGGCCGTTTGAACCTCTTCCCGCCCTTCACGCAACCGTTCGTAGACTGCGTTTCAAATGTGATGGCACACGCGCAGAAACCAGATTTCGTCTTTCGGCGAAACGGACGAGTTCATTTAAATCGGCGGGGGCGTCAGTTCAGTCGACTACTGACAGTCGAGGTGTGCGCATCAGCGGTAGTAGAGCATGTTTGAAACGTGATGGCACACTCGCGGAAACCAGATTTGGTCTTTCAGCGCAACGGACGAGTCCATTTAAATTGGTGGGGGGATCAGTTCAGTCGACTACAGGCAGCCGAGGTGCGCGCATCAGCGGTAGTAATGGTAGCATTGCTGGATACACCATGTTCTGAGGTACAGTGCAAGACTACTGGCTACCCACTCCACTCGCAAGTTTCCCCTTCACTTCCCTTACCGTGCGTCACCGTGTGCCGTCAGGTTTCAACTGAGCTCTAATGCTGGATACACCATGTTCCGAGGAAGTGTGAGGAGTACTGGCTACCCACTCCATTCGCCAGTTTCCCCTTCACTTCCCCCCCGTGCGTCACCGTGTGCCATCACATTTCAACTGAACTCTACCAGCGAAATATGTTGGATTCAGTTAGAATTTCATCTCCATTGGCTGCACGCACATTTTCAACAGTTTCTGTTGCAGTTTTACCTGCTTTAAAACAAAGCTTTATCGTTAACGCGTTGTTCTGTACTTGACTCCATGACAATGCTGTTTTACTGCGCAACAGTAGCTCTTTGCTCGCGCTGACGTAACTTTACACGATACAAGTTCAGTCATGACAGTAATCAGTTCCAGCAGTGGCCGTTAGATAGCACAGGTAGTACGCTTTGAAAAAAAAAGCAGTCGTAATACTGTAAGAAGCCGCGCGCGGGTGTGCGTTTGTGTGTTTGCTTGTTTGTTTGTGTGTGTGTGTGTTTTTCACCCAATATATTAACGCCATCAGTACAGACCAAAACCTGATGTGCCCCATCCAGTTTCTCTCTCTCCTAATTTGCTTGAACCTTCCTAATAGCGTGTTTTAAAGCAGTACACTCTAAGCTGAAGTTTCTGAGCGACAGCAATTGTGTTAGGGTTCTGTCTTACTCTAATCAGTATTTTGATCTGCAGCTCCAGCTACATTTTCCCGCCGCTATCACTTGTCATTTTCCACCTGAAATTGTTTCAAAATTAATTTCATCCATGAGCAAACAGCGTTGGAAATACTAACGTTTTCAACTTCAGAAGTCCATGACACAATTTTTCACATGGTGACCTCGCTCATTGTGCTTTGCCACTGCATGAATGTCATTAGTCTTTCTCTGCTACCTGTCTGTCATGCAAAGGACAGCCACGACCACCAGAATGCAACTGCAGTTGTGTGCTTCAGTGAGTGCCAGTAATTTTTCAGTTAGGATGTTACTCAAATACGAGTGTGAAGTACTTGAAACACGTTTTGAGTTTCCCATATTGTACTAAGCAACTAACTAATCACTTCATAAGGCACTAATAGTTTCTCATACACTCAAGAAATTTCCCTCATTTTGTGGAAACCGGAAATTAATTACCGTGTTCACAAGAGCCCAGTCACTTCTCCCTATCCCCTATACCGAGCCAGCTGAATCCAGTTACAACCTCCTATTCTCTTTCCTTAAGATCCAATTTAATGTCATCTTCCCATCTACGCCTAGGTCTTCCAAATGGTCTTTTGCTTCAGGTTTCCCCACCAAAATCCTGTATTCATTTCTTCTACGCCATAAGTGCACCACGCCGACAGGTACGATTAGTAACTAAGGAAATGGCTGACAGAATCCATGTAGTAGAACTCTTCCTGAGAGATTGTTAGTTCTTTAACTGGTCGATAAATTCTCTGTCCTTTATATAATCTGAAGATTCACTTCCGTGTGAAATAAAGTGAAGTGCCAACTTGATGCAACAAAGTAATATTATTGATATATTCTTAGCTCGACATGTTTCGGGTACATACGCCCATCATCAGGAGCATTGGATGTTGAGTTACAGCATATGGTTTTCTGCACCGAATTTTTGGATGGGTGGTGGTCTTGAGAGCCGCTGCGTAGGTCGTGTGTACGGTGCGGATGGTGACGTCACTGATATCTGTCCTGAACTCCCCCCCCCCTTTTATCTTTTAACTCTTGTATGAAGTTCGATTTACACAGAACTATGAACATGTAATAGGTATGGTCTGACTGGTAGGTAGGTGCCAACAATCTTACTAGTTGGTGCATTATACAGGGTTATTCGGAATGATTGTCGGGGTTTTAACAACTTGTCATACACAATACACTTGAGATTTTTATTTATTTCTTTGTTTATTTAATAGAAAAACACTCCAAGTTTTTGTTACATACCTTACAGGTGCTCTATATGTGCACCCTTTGTGATTCTACTAACATCAACGATAATCGAGTTCGTTCCAAACTGTTTGTAGCATGTCAGCGGTGATGGTTTCAATGGCGGTTCTGATTCGTACCTTCAGTTCCGGGATACTTGCGGGAAGAGTAGGAACATAAACCTGATC
>Ga0131853_10002956_pt1 | contig 30508 bp, 28 predicted proteins | sample TergutLab28metaG_FD_92764 | JGI IMG/M metagenome (GOLD analysis project Ga0131853, IMG submission 92764) | Labiotermes labralis P1 segment gut microbial communities from Petit-Saut dam, French Guiana - Lab288 P1 (version 2) (version 2) | ecosystem: Host-associated > Arthropoda: Insects >... | reverse complement strand
ACGGTCCGTATTACGGTTCTCAACGAGCCATTAGGAACAGGGACCAACAGACCACCAAACTTACCCCAGACAGGTGTAATGGTTGTAACCTTAACAGGAGCAGGAATTGCATTAATTGTCACTGGATTTATCATTGTTCAAGTTAAACGTAAACAACAACATTCTTAAAACAGCTAAGAGAGTCATTTCCCACTCAAGGATTGGCTCTTTTTGGAGATAGCTTTTATTCTTTAGGTTAAGAACCGAATGTTTTGTGATTTCTTGAAATTTCATACGACATTTTCATAGACGAAAGTTAGCATAACCCCCCTTCTTTCCCAGTAAGCTGTAATAAAGTTTTCATTCAAAGAAAGAGTCGGGGGATAGAGATATGAAAGGATATTACAAGAACTGGTATCAACATTATTTAGAAGTCGAAGCACAAAAAGAATTAGATATGAAGCGTGGTTATTACTCGAATTTAGCAACCAAAAAAGAGGAGCGGCAACGTAACAATTCAGAGGATCTCCAAGAAGAAATGAACCAAATTCTGACGATTAAAACACTTGAACACACAGGAAAAAAGAGAAAGAAGCGACCTTTACTAGCTATTTTTCTCCCTGCCTTTATTTTAGTAGGATTTGTTCTTCTTTGGTATCAAATGGATGTAGGACCAACTCGCCAGCTTGTTAATGAAGCGTTGGTCTTTGCCAGAGTTCGAGAACCTGCCATAGATGTTATCGGTTATCATACGAGCTTGTTAGATCAACATTTAGAATTTGCGGAGCAGATCGCAGCTTACATCACTGCTGAAGGAGAACTTGATTTTGCTGATTTGGAATTAATGTTTAATGACCTCCGTCAAAAACATCTTCAAGTTGCAGAAATTTCTGGTGAAAATTATTCCCAAGTGATAAAGCTATGGTCAGATGAATTAAATAACACGGAACAATTGCTAAATGAATTATCAACTGAGGGGGATGTTGGACAGGCTTATGAACAATTTCTGACCTATCAACAAGAAAATTTAGCTTTGATTTTGGCTAAATTAGAGCTGAATGAGTAATTCGTAAAATGCTTTCTTGAAAAAATTTTCAAAAGAGGGTTGATTTTGGCATCAACTCGTGGTATTATGAACAACAATAAATCTTACATCACAACAATTGTTGTATTTGGGAAGGAGCTGGCTTTTATGACAATTTTAAACAATACAAATTTAAATATGATTAAAGGTTCAGCAATGCGACGGTCTGAGTCATTTTTAGTTATGCACTTTTATAACTTTGATGGCACCAAGGGACGTCTATAGTCTTTTTGTACAACCAAATTTATAAAAGTGTACCAAGTTACGTTAACTGGCAAGGTGCACTTTTTTTGTATTATTTTTTTATGATAAAAGAGGAGCCACCTATAAAATTGCCTGTAACGACTGTTGCGCTAAGTGAGATTTAGCGAAAAAACGTCGTTTTTTCTTATTCAAAAAGGAGTGTTAGAAGTGATTAAAGTTTACATAGATGGTCAGGCTGGGACAACTGGCTTGGCACTTGAGCAGAGATTATTGGAACTTGGAAAAACAGTGGAGATGGAAATCCTAAAAATTCCAGAAGAGCTTCGTAAGGATGTTGATGCGAGGAAAAAGATATTGAACGAAGCGGATGTGGTGTTTATTTGTTTACCAGATGAGGCAGCGAAAGAGGCGGTGGCGATGATTGAAAATGCTGATACAGTCATTATTGATGCATCAACGGCTCATCGAACCAACTCGGCGTGGACATATGGGTTTCCTGATTTATCGAAGGCGCATGAGGAGCAGGTGGCAATGGCTAATCATATTGCGGTACCAGGTTGTCATGCAACAGGCTTTATTGCTTTGGTTTACCCCTTAATTCAGGCTGGTATGATTAAAAAGACTGACCAATTGTATTGTCATTCTTTAACAGGCTATAGTGGTGGTGGTAAGCAGATGATTAACGATTATGAAGATCCGTCTGCACTCGCATCTGCGGCTTGGATGTACGCACTCGAACTAAATCATAAGCATCTACCTGAGATGACGGCTGTGACAGGGCTCCTTGAGAATCCGCTCTTTGTGCCAGTGGTTGTTCCTATTCATAAAGGGATGATTGTTTCTATTCCGCTTATGATGGATGCCAATTTGCTACATGAGAAGTTGGCAGCTTATTATAAAGGGTCGGAGACGATAAAGGTTTTTGATTTTGGTATGACTGACAACCTTCATATTGAAAATGAAATCAGGATGGACCAGTTAGAAATTTATGTGTTTGGCAATGTTAAGCAGGCGGTTATTGCAGCGAGACTTGATAATTTAGGTAAAGGGTCTAGTGGTGCAGCTGTGCAATGTATGAAAGTGAGGTTTGGTTTATGAAATGGTTAACAGAAGGGATAACAGCACCCAGGGGGTTTAAAGCAGCAGGTGTTCATTCAGGGATCAAAAAGAAAAAGTTAGATTTAGGCTTAATTGTGGCGAACGCGCCTTGTAGTGTGGCGGCTGTTTACACCACCAATGTGGTTCAAGCAGGGTGCATCAAAGTCACAAAGGCACATTTGGAAAATAACATCGCCCAAGCGGTGATTGTCAATAGTGGCAATGCCAATGCTTGTACACCTAAGTCCAAAGAAGATGCCCTTGCCACAGCGGTGAGTGTTGCAGCTGAATTAGGTGTTCAGGCTGATGATGTGATTGTTGCTTCAACCGGTGTCATCGGGCAACCCTTGCCTTTGGCAAAAATCACACAAGCCCTTCCTCAATTAGTAGAAAAGTTAACTGTTGGATTAGAGGCTGATGCTGATGTGGCTGCTTCCATTATGACAACTGATTTAATAGAAAAGCAAGCCACTTGTCAAATTCAAGTAGGTGGCAAAGACATTCTTATTGCAGGGATTGCCAAAGGGAGCGGGATGATCCATCCCAAAATGGCCACAATGCTCGGCTTTATCACAACAGATGTTGCCATTGCACCAGGGTTGTTGCAAAAAGTTTTAAAGGAAGTGACGGAGCCTACTTTTAATTCCATTAGTGTGGATGGTGATACGTCAACCAACGATATGAATGTGGTGATGGCTTCTGGGCTTGCTGGCAATCCGGTGATTGAGACAGAAGGAGCAGACTATGAGTTGTTTAAGCAAGGTTTACAGGAAGTGTGTCTCATGTTGGCTAAAAAAATTGCCGAGGATGGTGAAGGGGCAACGAAGCTGATCACCTGTGTTGTCACTGGTTGTGCCACAGAAGAAGAAGCAAAAGGGTTGTCGATGTCGGTCAATTCGTCGGCTTTGGTCAAAACGGCCATGACAGGTGCAGATGCCAATTGGGGGCGAATCTTGTGTGCCATGGGATATTCAGGTGTGAATTTTGACCCTGAGGCGGTGGATATTTCTTTTAAGTCTGATGCTGGGGTGATAGCAGTTTGTAAAGCGGGAGCAGGGCTTGACTTTAATGAAGAACTAGCAACTGCCATTTTAAGTGAAAAAGAAATAACCATTGATATTGTGATTAAGACGTTGGGACACGAAGCAACTTGGACAACTTATGGGTGCAATTTGACCAATGAATATGTGAGAATCAATGGGGATTATAGGAGCTAAGATGATGAAAATTGAGAAAGAAACAAGGGCACTGATTTTGTCTGAAGCACTGCCTTATATTCAAAAGTATTCTGGAAAAACCGTGGTGATTAAGTATGGGGGAGCAGCTATGACAGATCCTGAATTAAAAAAAGCCGTCCTTTCAGACATTGCCTTATTGTCCATGGCTTCTGTGCGAATGGTTATTGTCCATGGAGGCGGCCCTGAAATTAATGGTTGGTTGGATAAAGTAGGCATTGAGCCACGCTTTATTGATGGTCTGCGTTATACAGATGCGGAAACCATGGATATTGTTCAGATGACCCTTGCTGGGAAAGTAGGGAAGGAGTTGGCAGCTTATGTTCATGAGTTAGGTGGAAAAGCTGTTTCCTTGTGTGGTTTAGACGGCGGCATGATGCGAGCAAAAGCCATTGATACGAAATATGGTCAGGTGGGGGAATTGGTCTCTGTGGATACAGAATTAATTAACCAAGCCCTTGATGGTGGCTATATCCCTGTCATCTCTACAGTGGCATCAGGTGTTGCTGGAACCCATGAAGTTTATAATATTAATGCGGATACAGCGGCAAGTGCTTTGGCAGTTGCGTTGGGTGCCAAGCGGTTGATGTTACTGACAGATGTTGCAGGAATTTTAACGGATAAAGATGACCCTGACAGTTTGATTAGTCAAATGTCTGTATCGGAAATTCCGTCACTGGTTCAAACAGGTGTGATTCAGGGTGGGATGATACCAAAATTAGCTTGTTGTGAAGAAGCCATTCGTCGTGGTGTGATGGCTGCTCATATTATCGATGGTCGTATTCCTCATTCGATTTTAATGGAAATGTTAACTGATGGTGGCGTTGGTACCATGATTACAAATTAAGGAGGCATATCACATGCTATTAAATATTTATAAAAGATTTCCTGTCACATTCGTCAAAGGAAAAGGCAGCTATTTGTACGACAATCATGACAAAGCTTATTTGGATTTCGCATCAGGGATTGGTGTGAATGCCATTGGACATGCGCATCCTGCTTGGGTGGATTCGGTGTCGAAACAGGCAGGGAAGTTAGCTCATGTTTCCAATCTATACCATACTGAGCCGGCTGAAGCATTGGCGAAAAAGCTGGTGGAAATTTCAGGGTTGTCAGGGGTGTTTTTTGCTAATTCAGGTGCTGAGGCGAATGAAGGGCTTATTAAAGTGGCTCGTAAATATTCCCAAGATAAATATGGAAAGGGTCGACATAAAATTGTTACTTTAGAGCAAAGCTTTCATGGACGAACCATCGCAACACTTTCTGCAACAGGGCAAGAGAAGTTTCATCAACATTTCCATCCTTTTGCAGAAGGATTTGTCCATGTGCCTGCTAATGATATACAGGCAATGATGGACTTGGATGATGGTGTTTGTGCTGTTCTTTTAGAAGCTGTCCAAGGAGAAGGTGGCGTGTTGCCATTGGATATCTCTTATGTTCAAGCTGTGGCGAAGCTGTGTGAAGCGCGTGATTGGTTATTGTTATTTGACGAGGTTCAAACAGGAATTGGACGTACTGGTAAGTGGTTTGGATTTCAGCATTTTGATGTGTTACCTGATGCCATTAGCTTTGCCAAAGGGATTGGTAGTGGTTTACCGTTAGGTGGCTTTATTGTTGGTGAATCATGCAAGGATGTCCTTGGATTTGGTGACCATGGGACAACTTTCGGTGGCAATCCTATTGCTTGTGCAGGGGCGTTGACGGTGCTTGAAGTGGTGGAGGCGTTATTGCCAGAAATTGAGGCGAAATCAGCGTATGTCCGTGACAGTTTGCAACAAGTTAAAGGACTTTCCCAAGTGCGTGGTATGGGGTTGATGATGGGTGCTGTTGTTGATGAGCAGTTAGGCTCGGTCGGTGAGGTTGTGCAGGCATTATTAGAAAAAGGATTGGTTATCCTAAGTGCAGGAAATGATGTGTTGCGACTATTGCCACCGTTGACGATTTCTACTCAGGAAATTGAGACTGGCCTTGCTCTGATCAAGGAGGTCTGTGAAGGGAGGCGTGTGTAAATGAATTTACAGTTGTATTCAGATGAATTGTTTTCGATTCAAATTGATAGGTATGAGCTTGGGAATGATGTTGAGGCAGCCCCACCAAAGAAAATTGTTTCCTGTTCCATCTCGGATCAGAATCAATTTGCTGTGGCTATTTGTGATGAGGTTGGTAGGTTGATTGGGTTTTTCGGCTTGCATATAGGTGAACAACCTGAAATTTATGGCAAGACTGATGGGTCATATGCTTTGATTAAGGAAATGTCTATTGACGTGCGCCACCGAGGAAAAGGTTATGCGACCCAGTGTTTTGAGCAGATTTTCGAGTTTATTAATGACGAGATTAGTGAAGACATTACGTGCTTAGTGTTAAGCGTCAACGAAAAAAATTTTTTAGCACAGCGAGTTTATGAAAAAGCTGATTTTAAAAAAAGGAATGACCTAACCCAAGGATTGGTCATCATGGAAAAAAGAAAAAGGATGGGATAAAACATGAAACATTTATTATCAATGGCACAATTAACCAAGGAAGACATTACAAAAATTTTGAATTTGGCAGACCAGATGAAATATGAGCAGAAAAATGGCATTGCCCACGAGGTATTAAAAGGAAAGCAACTCGCCATGATTTTTGCTAAATCGTCCACGCGTACAAGAGTCTCCTTTGAGGTAGGTATGAGTCAGCTAGGGGGGAATGCGTTATTTTTATCGCAAAATGATCTCCAACTAGGACGTGGCGAATCCATTGAAGATACAGCAAAAGTGCTGTCTCGCTATGTAGATGGCATTATGATTAGAACATTTGCCCAAAGCGATGTGGAAGAATTAGCGCATTATGCTGATATTCCAATCATCAACGGTCTTACGGATTCAAGCCATCCGTGCCAAATTCTAGCTGATTTGATGACCATGCGCGAATATTTAACTGTTTTGGAAGGGAAAACTGTGGCATGGGTTGGTGATGGCAACAACGTTTGTAATTCGTTAATGGTTGGTGCAACAACGATGGAAATGAAAATGAATGTGGCAACACCAGTAGGTTATGAACCAGATGCTGCTCTTTTAGAAAAATTAGGTGATAAAGTGACATTGACCAACGACCCGAAAGCAGCTGTTGCAGGTGCAGATGTAATCGTAACAGATGTCTGGACAAGCATGGGTCAAGAAGAGGAAACAGCCAAACGCTTAGAAATTTTTGCTCCTTATCAAATCAATAGCGAGCTGATGAACTTAGCAAATGAAGGTGCAATTGTGCAACATTGTTTACCAGCTCACAAAGGTGAAGAAATTACAGAAGAAGTGTTTAACCTTCATGCAAATGAAATTTATGATGAAGCTGAAAACAGATTGCATGCGCAAAAAGCAGTCATGGCATTACTGATGGCGAATTAATATGAAGATTACTTTAATAAGACATGCAAAAGTAGATTATCAACTCAAATCATGGTGTTGTGCTTTTGCGTTTGATGAAGACATCAAAGGTTATAATGAAAGTCCTATAAAGACTGTTCAACAAACTCAATCAGTTTTTTTAGGAAAAGTACTTTATGTCAGTAGTCTAAAAAGAACCCATGAGACAGCCGAAATGCTATTTCCGCAAATTAAGTATACTGAAAACAATCTTTTCGATGAAATTCCGATCAAAGCATTTGCAAAAATATCTTATTCACTACCGATGTCAATGTGGCTTTTGATTGGTAGAATTCAATGGTTTCTCGGAAGTAAAAAACAATCTGAGACACGAAAAATGTCTAAAGCTAGAGCTGTTAAGGCAGTTGATGTTTTAGAAAGTGAAAATGAAAGAGTCACGCTTATTTGTCATGGTTTGTTCCTGCGACTTCTTGTGCATGAATTACAACATAGAGGCTATCAATTGAAAGAGAAAGCGACATATGGAAATCTAGATGAGATACATTTATACAAAAATTAAAGAAAGAGTGGTGTTTAAAGATGAAAATGAACACAGAAATCAAAAAAATTGTATTGGCTTATTCAGGAGGGCTTGACACATCAATTGTGCCAACATGGCTTAGGGAAAATTACGGTGCTGACATTGAAATCATTGCTGTATCAGGACATTTGGGCCAAGATGCGGAGCTGGAAGGGATTGAGGAACGTGCGAAAATTGCAGGGATATCTAAGTTGTATGTAGAGAATCTGCAGGAAGAGTTAGTGAATGATTTCATCTTCCCAATGCTTAAAGCAGGTGCTAAATATGAGGGTTATCTCCTTGGAACCGCCATTGCGCGTCCAATTGTTGCAAAGAGATTGGTTGAGATTGCGCTGAAAGAAAATGCTGATGCGATTTGTCATGGTTGTACCGGAAAAGGAAATGATCAGGTACGTTTTGAGCTGACCATTCAGGCTTTAGCACCAGGGATGAAGGTGATTGCGCCATGGAGAGAATGGGATATTGTAAGCCGTGATGACGCCATTGATTACGCTGAGAAACATGGCATTAAGCTTAAGATTACCCGTGAAACCAATTATTCCAAGGACATGAATTTATGGCATTTGTCTCATGAAGGAATGGACTTGGAAGATCCTGCCAATGAACCTCAATATGGGAAGGAAGGTTTTTTAGAAATGGGCGTGAGTCCAGAGCAGGCTCCTAACGAGGCAGCATATGTCACACTTGATTTTGAAGCGGGAATACCTGTTGCACTAAATGGGAAGCATTTAGATGGGGTGACATTGATCAAAACTCTGAATGAAATTGCAGGTAGTCATGGGATCGGGATTTTTGATTTGGTTGAGAATCGTTTAGTTGGGATGAAATCGCGTGGTGTTTATGAAACGCCAGGTGGGACAGTTTTATATCATGCTCATGAAGTGTTGGAGTCTATCTGTTTAGACAAAGAAACCATGCATGAAAAAGCCCATTTGGCCATGACCTACGGTGCATTAATTTATAATGGAAAGTGGTACACCCCACTGCGAGAAGCCATTGATGCCTTTATGAATAAGACCCAGGAGACTGTAACAGGTCAGGTGAAATTGAAATTATATAAAGGGAATATCATCAATGCTGGTGTGACATCTCCGAATTCACTATACAGTGAAGAGTTTGCAAGCTTTAATGAAGATGATGTTTACGATCAAGCAGATGCAAAAGGATTTATCAATTTATACGGGCTGCCCCTTAAAATGAAAGCTTTGGCTGATCAGAAGAAGGTCGAGCGTGAATAAGCTTAGTATTGGGTAAGGAGAATTTTAATGAAGTACAAATATTATTTTGCAGAAGCCATTTATGAAATATTAGGTGATACATTGCCAATGGACAAAATTATCAACCTGATTGAAACGCCGAAATTTGAACACCACGGTGACTTATCATTTCCATGCTTTGAACTAGCAAAAGCTTTTAAAAAAGCCCCCGCTGTGATTGCTTCTGAACTGTCAGAGAAAATTAATTTGCCATTGATAACAAAAAGTGAAGCCCTTGGACCTTATGTCAACATATTTTTGAAAAGAGAATGTGTTGGGAAAGAGATTGTCAATGAAATATTAGCATTCAATGATAGTTTCGGGTCTCATGATTTTGGAAAGGACAAAACAATTGTGATTGATTTTTCGGCTCCTAATATCGCAAAGCCTTTTTCAATGGGGCATTTACGTTCAACGGTCATTGGAAATTCACTTAAGTTAGTTACAGAAAAATGTGGTTATAACGTGGTAGGCATTAATCATCTTGGTGATTGGGGAACTCAATTTGGAAAATTGATGGTTGCTTATAAAAAATGGGGGACTCCTGATGCTGTAAAGAAAAATCCCATTGGGGAGCTTTTTAAGCTTTATGTGAAATTCCATGAAGAAGCAGAGAATTATCCTGAACTAGATGTTGAAGGGCGTTTATGGTTTAAGCGCTTAGAAGATGGAGATGAAGAAGCCAGTGAGCTATGGAAATGGTTTAGAGATGAATCTTTGTCAGAATTTTCTCGCATTTATAATCTGCTAGGTGTCACATTTGATAGTTTTAATGGTGAAGCTTTTTATAATGATAAAATGGAAGTTGTGATTGAGCTGTTAAAGGAGAAAAAGCTGTTGGTGGAATCGGATGGTGCTGAGGTTGTGCCATTAGAAGATAAAAATATGCCGCCATGTCTGATTAAAAAATCGGATGGTGCAACCTTATATGCAACGCGTGATCTTGCTGCTGCCCTATATCGTCAAAATACTTATGGATTTGAGCGTGCACTTTATGTAGTAGGGGGAGAACAACGTCTTCATTTCCAACAATTATTCGCTGTTTTAGCTAAAATGGAATATGATTGGGTTGCGGGGATGTCACATGTTCCGTTCGGTCTCATCTTAAAAGATGGGAAAAAAATGTCTACTCGCAAAGGGAAAACTGTGTTATTAAATGAAGTAATTGAAGAAGCCATTGCTTTAGCCGAAGCAAATATTAATCAGAAAAATCCTCATTTAGAAAATAAAAAAGAGGTTGCAAAAGCGATTGGGGTTGGAGCCATCATCTTCCAAGATTTAAAAAATGAACGCACCCATAACATTGAATTTTCTTTAGAAAATATGTTGAAATTCGAAGGAGAAACAGGACCTTATCTTCAATACACTTACGCAAGAGCGCGTTCTATTCTAAGGAAAGGGGTTTATTCAAATGAAAGTTCTGCTGTTTCATTAACAGATGATGCCAGCTGGCGAGTTATTAAAACATTGGAAAATTTCCCTCAAGCTGTTAAAAAAGCTTTTGAGGCTTATGAACCTTCTCATATTTCTCAATATTTAATTGATCTGGCGAAAGCTTTTAATAAATATTATGGAAATGTTAGAATTTTGGAGGATGCCACTCAGCGCCAAGCACGATTAAACTTTGTGTATGCAACAACCATTGTTTTAAAAGAAGGTCTACGACTTTTAGGCATCCAAGCACCAGAAGAAATTTAAACTGTAAAGCTGGTTATGAAAACCATGGTTAAAATTGGATTGATGAGGAGATGATACAGATGTTATGGAAAGGAAGATTTGACAAAGAGGTTGATCAAGTAGTTAATGATTTTAATACATCTTTGCCCTTTGATAAGCGAATGTATAAGGAGGATATCATAGGTAGTATTGTACACGTGACGATGTTAGGTAAGCAAGGAATCATCCCTGAGGATGAGTCAAAGGTGATTGCTAAGGAACTCGCTCAAATTTTAGATGATATTGAAGCAGGCATATTGGTCATCGAGGGAGATGCAGAGGATATTCATAGTTTTATTGAGGCTGAATTGACCACACGTCTTGGTGATTTGGGGAAAAAATTGCATACGGGTCGATCTCGAAATGATCAAGTTGCAGTGGATTTACGCATGCATCTGCGTTCTGAAATTGATTTTATTAGCGGTAAGTTATTAAGAGATTTAATTGATACAATATGTGAGTTAGCTGAGGCGAATACTGATACAATTATGCCAGGTTATACGCATTTACAACGTGCTCAACCTATTACATTTGGTCATCATTTAATGGCATATGCTGCGATGTTTGTTCGTGATTTTGATCGTCTTCAAAATTGTTTCCAGCGCATGAATGAATGTCCCCTTGGTAGTGGTGCATTAGCTGGAACGACTTACCCAATCAACAGATTTGAAACGGCACAAATGCTCGGATTTGATCGCCCGATGTTCAACTCGTTAGATGGTGTTTCAGATCGCGATTATTGTATCGAACTAGCTAATTGTTGTTCATTAATCATGATGCATTTATCACGTTTTTCCGAGGAAGTGATTCTCTGGTGTTCAAGTGAATTCAAGTTTATTACATTAGATGATGCTTTTGCAACAGGGTCATCCATGATGCCACAAAAGAAAAACCCTGATGTAGCAGAGTTGGTCCGTGGGAAAAGTGGTCGTGTCTTTGGCTCTCATTTTGCTTTGTTAACAATGTTGAAAGGGCTACCTCTCGCTTATAATAAAGATATGCAAGAGGATAAGGAAGCTATTTTTGATATTGTTGATACGGTTAAAATTTGCTTACAGACATTTACGCCAATGCTAAAAAGTATTTATGTATTAAAAGATAATATGCGTGCAGCAGCAGCGAAAGGGTTTATTAATGCAACAGATGCTGCTGATTATTTGACGAAAAAAGGGATTCCATTTCGTGAAGCTTACCAAGTTGTTGGAGAATTAGTCGGATACTGCATCAAAGAAGGCACCACACTAGAAGAATTACCACTTGAAAAATACCAATCGTTTTCCGGCAGTTTTGAAGCCGATATTTATGAAGCCATTTCCTTAGAGGTATGTGTAAAAGCGCGTTCTAGCTATGGCGGACCGACATCAGCCAGCGTCTTGGAACAAATCAAGCTGTGTCGTGCCTCGCTTGATTGCAGTGATAGATAAAAGGGTGATTGAAAAATGAATGACAATGAAAAAGATAATGTGAAACCTGAGGATAAGTGGAATTTTGCAGATTATGCTTTTATAATTACAGGAATTTTTGTTGGTGTAGTTTTAGTCATACCGGAAATATTGGAGGCTTTATTTGGAATTAGTTTGATGGGTGGTAGTCTTGCTTCACTTGATGGTGATGAGCTAGAATATGCAATGTCTAGTAGTGTCTGGACGTTATTTCAGCTTCGACCTTTATCGCCATTGTTATTTCTTTTGACAATTACAATCGTTATGTTTAAGGAAGCATTTGATGCAAGAAGTAGTGGTGGATATCAAGGTTCGTTGTTTAATAATACGTTCGAAAATTTGCTAGAAGATGCCATCTATATGGCGATTACAACAATCATGGTATACAGTGCAGTCTTTTTTAGCGCGATGTATATTTCATGGCTTGCAGGGCCGATAACTTGGATTTTATTTACAGTCATCTTTCCGATTGTTAAAAGAAAAAGTGATCAAGTAGAAATGCCATTATTTCTTCTTACTATATTTGCAATTGGAGTCATCGCGGAACTAATAACAGGTGTCTGGATCGCTTTTCCTTTATCGTGGCTTTTCATTTGTGCAGTAAAATTTGGAATAATAGTTCGGGAAAAAATCAAATCAATGGACGATTTTTTCAATTTCTTATATTATGCATTTTCTGTTATCCTGATTGCTGTTGGTCTTTTGTTAAATATCTGGATGATATCTTGGATTGCTTTTCCTGTGGTTCTATTGACTTGCTGGGTTGCAAAGAAGTTAAAATTTTTTACATAACGAACTGATACTATGCAAGTCTGTAACAGCAGATAACTGAAAGGTGGCAGCGTTGTAGCGAAGGTAGAATGATGCAACTGTTACAGTGTATGATCTGACTTTTTTATGTGATCGAAATGTTTTAAAATGGTTTGGTTATGCTGAAAAATATACAAATGCAACCTCAATTTGCATAGTTGCAACTTGAAGTTGGTAGGAAAAATTACTTCATTGCTCTATAATTAAGATGTTGTAAAATAAAATTAAAGGAAAGGATGTTTTGATTATGAGTTTTGCTGAAAACTTAAGAGCTATTAGAAAAGAGAGGGGCTTTTCACAAGAAGATTTAGCCGAAATGCTTAATGTATCACGACAAGCTGTCTCGAAATGGGAACAAGATGAGGGAGGATATCCTGAAACAGAGAAGTTGATACAAATTGCACAGAAACTTGATATATCATTAGACACGCTATTACTAGATAAAGAGCTTATTGATAAAGCTAGTATTGAGGCTAAAGGTGATGTGCTTATTTTTCCTGTGGATAACAAAATCACAGTACAATCTGTGGATGGAAAAACAACATCTGCATTTTATAAATTTAAAATAAACAAAGTGAGTAACATTTTTGGAATTAGAAAAAAAGGAAAACCTGAATATGTTCTTTGTGGTACAGATAGCAGTAACTTTCTTGGAGATAACTTGACCTTGTTAGGTTGGTATCTTGACTATGATACTGCACAAAAAGAACTAATCGAAATACATAAAGCAATCCAAAATGGTGAGGTAATATACGAACTCAAATATACGACTGATGTAAAACCTGGTTGGTTTAATGTGATATAGTAGAGAGCTTTTCTTGACTTCCCCAGTATTTAAAATCTTTTTCTTCATCCAAAATTGAAAAATCAATGATAATGGAACGCCCGAATGTTTGCCACACGACAAACGTTCGGGCGTTTACTATGCCGAAATGGAGTCTAGCATTACGGAGCAATGTTAACGTTCGAATTTATACTACCCCGAATGATTTTTATGGTAAAATTGACCGCTTAAGAGTAAATTTCGACCGTTTGAGATATTTTATCTTATATAAATAAAAAATATGATACAATATAAACTACTTAGGAAAACAGAGCTTGCAAGCAACATAAACTAAGTAACTATCTTTATCTTTCTGTTATAAAAATGTGCCATTTAAAAATTCTCATAAGTTTAATGAAAAGCGTAAATTAGCGGGTGGTAGAATATAATGAATATTGTAAAAATGGAACAAATGCTTATTGAAAATATATCTCAAAGGATTTTAAATCGGCTGACCAAAAATAGAACGTTTAGTCGTGTTGATTATCTAAAATGTAAATTAGGTCTTGAGACGATTCTAATTGATGCAGCAAAGTTGATCGTAATTTATGGTTTAGCAACGGTTGTCGGTTTACTGTGGCAAGTATCCCTTTTTCATATCGGTTATATGGGGATTAGATTGTTTGCTCATGGTGTTCATTGTAAAACAAATTTAGAATGTACGCTGGTTAGTTGTTTTATGTTGGTTGGCACAACTGCATTGATAAACACAGTCCAGCTTCCTATTGCTTCTGTATTTGTCATGTTTTTCATAAATCTAATATTCCTATGGAATTATGCACCCTCTGCCACAAAGAAAAATGGTATCGGGAATTCGAGCGATGCTAAGAAAAAAAAATTGAGATATAAATCATTGATTGTGAATGTTATTATATTTGTTATGTCACTCTTGATGCCAGTATTAATTGGAATGTTAATAATGACAGGTGCTATCATGGCGGGTTTTATGACAACGCCATTAGCATACAAACTATTTAGAGAAGAAAGGATTTGAGAAAAATGATGAAAAAACTGATTTTAAAAATCGAAGATTTCCTTAGCAAAATATTAATTGCTTTTGGTGGTTTGAATGTTAGCTATTGTTGTCGAGGTGCTCAATATGAGTTAGAAATTCCTGCAGAACTACAAGACATAGAAGAATAAACTATATTAAGCTTAAAGGACTTGATAGTCCTTTTCGCATTTTAAGACAAAAAACGTCAATTGCCGTAGAAAAACAAAACTGCACATGATATAATAAAATTAAAATATCGTTTATAGTTTATATTACGGAGGGTGCGAAATGGTAATATTTTGGTTTATATTTCTTGAATATATAGTGATGAACTTAGTTCTAAAGCTGCTTGTTAGAGGGAGGGAATTTACTACAAAAGGTTTTTTGATCATCATTCCACTTGGGTTGACAATTGCATTCCTTTTTAGATATATAGCTGTTGGAGTTGCGGGACTTATGTTTATTTCTTTATGCTTAAGCTTGCTTAAACTAAAGAAATATGACTTAAAAAAATCCCTTTTTTTAAGCGCGATAACAATGCTCATTACGACATTTTGTGACCATTTTGCGTCTTTTTTACTTGAGTATGTTTTTGAAATAGATTATTCCATTGAGCTAGTGTTACTAACACATCATTTGCCAGTTGCTGTGCTGCTTTCTTTTACATTGGCATTTGTTTTATCTAAGTTCACAAAAAAGATTCGTCAAGAAGTTAACAAAAATGAGCAGATGCAAACTGGAATGATGGTAATTGCATTATTGATGTTAGGGAGTTTCTACGGAAGCATTGTATCAGGTATTTATTTGGGGAATACCATTGATTTGATTGTGTTAAATTTTATTTTTTTTACCTTGTACGCTCTGCTTGCAGTTATCAGTTTTTTCTTTTTAGCAAAGGGGTTAAAAGAAAAGTACAGGTTAAAACAGCAAAAAGACGAGCAAGAAATTCTAAAGCAATACACTGCTCAAATTGAATTACAATACAGTGAAATGCGTAGATTTAAACACGACTATAAAAACATCATGTCTTCTTTTGTGGGATTTCTAATCAAAGAGGATTTTCAGGGGTTGAAAAATTATTATTTAGAAAAAGTTGATAAGAACTCAACAATTTTATTAAATCATGATTTTGGTTTAGAGCATTTGAGACGGATCAAGGTAATAGAGATAAAGAGCATTCTTGCTGTTAAGCTGATGACGGCAAAAGAACAAGAAATAAAAGTTAAATTTGAAGCTATTGAAGAGATTGAAACAATTCCGATGGATTCTTTGGTACTAGTTCGCACGCTAGGAATTTTATTAGATAATGCGGTTGAGGAGCTGATGGAACTTGAATATGGACTTTTGTATGTGGGAGTTGTAAAAAAAGGGCATACACTATCTTTCATTATTCAAAATACTTGCCGCGCTGATATTCCTCCTGTTCATCAATTAAAACAAAAGGGATTTTCAACCAAAGGAAATCATCGTGGACTTGGTTTAAGTAATGTGACAGAGTTCGTTAAAAAGTTCCCAAGTATGTCCGTAGAAACAAGTGTTGCTGATGAAGTTTTTAGTCAACAAGTAATCATAGGAGGTTAGATTAAACCATGTTATCAATATTTATTTGTGAAGATGATAAGGCGCAAAGGAAAAGTTTGGAGTATACGGTTGTTCAGCATGTACTAGATAAAGAGTTGAATATGAAATTAGTATTATCAACACATAATCCTCTCGCTATACTAAAATATTTAGAAGAAAATCCGGAAGTAAAAGGATTGTATTTTTTAGATGTAGATTTAGGGCATGAGATGAATGGGATTACATTAGGAGCGAAAATAAGAGAATTAGATGATCTAGGAAAAATTGTATTTGTTACAACTCATGAAGAATTGGCGTACATGGCGTTTAAATATAAAGTTGAAGCGATGGACTATATTATAAAAGATGAGCTTGGGAAAGTATTCAGGAGAGTTGAGGAATGTGTTGAAATTGCTTATCAACGCCATGTGAATGACCGAAATCCAAACAAAGAAATTTATACAGTAAAAATTAAAGACCGTGTATTGACATATCCTTATGAAGAAATTATGTTTATAAAGGCTTCTGAAATTCCCCATATGTTAACTTTGCATTTAAAAAACGCTCAATTGGAGTATTATGGTAGGCTCATAGAAGTAGAGAAGGCGATTCCAAGTTTTTATCGGTGTCATAAGTCGGTGATTGCAAATCCGAAAAATATTAGAGACATAAACAAATTTATGAAAGAAGCTGAATTTATTAATGAAGAAAAATGTCCAGTTTCAAGACGCCATATGAAAGGTTTAATTGAAATTGTCGATATTGAGGTACCCTGAGGGGGAATTTTGGTGTGGTATTAAATTAAGACTGAACCCAATTCACGCTGTTAATTAAGTAACTTAATTGACAGTTTTTTTGTTTTTCTCATCTTACTAGCTATCTAAATTACCGTTCAGGAGTAAAAATCGACCGTTTGAGATGTTTTTTTCTAAAATAGCAAAATTTGTGATATAATCCTGCTTATTTATAAAAAAAGTCGAATAGTTGGAGTATTTGTTGAAGTACAGGTGAATAAATTCATCCATGTACATCATCTTAACTCATAGAAAGGGTGTTTATTGTCATGAAAATTCAAAATCGTTGGGTCATTATTACGGTTGGTCTCATTGCAAATCTTATTGTTGGTGCTGCCTATGCTTGGAGTGTTTTTCAACCTCGCCTTATTGAGTTGTTAGATTTCACTACGCCTCAAGCAAATTTTGCTTTTACCCTTTCGCTTGGCTTATCGCCATTTGCAATGATAATCGCAGGTAAAATACAAGCTAAAATAGGTCCTCGGCCAACTGCTTTAATTGGCGGTATTATTTTTGGAGCGGGATTCTTCTTAGCAGGTTTTATCACAGAGAATATTGTCACTTTATATTTAACATACGGCTTATTAAGCAGTATTGGAATTGGTTTTATCACGGGTGTTACAATTCCCAATGTTGTTAAATGGTTTCCAGATAAGCGTGGTTTAGCGAGTGGTATAGTTGTTAGTGGTATTGGGGGTGGTCCCATTATCTTTGCACCACTATTTAGAAGTACGATTGAGTCAATTGGTCTATTAGAAACATTCCAATTATTCGGGATTATATTTGGTGTTATTACTGTGTTAGCTTCAATGTTTCTTTTTGCACCACCTGCAGATTATAAACCAGAAGGGTGGACACCGCCTGGAGTTGGGACGGCAAATGCAGTCACCAATTACGCCCCTGTCGAAATGTTTAAGACGCCTAGATTCTATGTTTTGTGGCTATTATATTCGTTAGCATGTGTCACGGGCCTAATGATTATTGCGCATGCAGGACATATTGCAGAAGCTAGAATTGGAGTGACGCCAACATTAGCTGCAAATGCAGTTTTATTGCTCGGAGTAGCCAACACAGGAGGGCGTCTGTTTTTTGGAGCAGTTTCTGATAAAATAGGGAGATATCAAACACTTATTCTAATGTATGTCATGACAGCTATAATGTTAATTTCATTAACCTTTGTTACTAGTTTTCTCTTGTTTGTCATTTCAGTAATGGGAATAGGATTTTGTTTTGGTGGATTCTTGGGAACTTTTCCATCTATTTCAGCTGAGAATTTTGGCACTGCAAATCTAAGTATAAACTATGGTGTACTGTTTACTGCTTTTGGAATTGCAGGGTTTGTTGGCCCTCAGTTAGCTGCTACTTTATTTGAATCAACTGGTAATCACTCATTTGCCTTTCTTATCGCTATGATCATGAGTATTGTTGCCTTAATCGTAACGACGTTTTTAGTTATTTTAACGAACAAGAAAAAGAGTTTTTCGTTTGTTAGAACGAATAAACCTGCCACGACGATTGGATTACAGTAATTTGACAATTAACCAAGCGTATTTAAGTCATATTTGACCTTGTTATGTCTTTAAACTAACATTTGCATGCAAAAGTCCTGATCAGACTTGTTTATTCACACTTCATAGCCCATTAACAATTGAAGTAAAAAATTTAATAAAAGTTGGGGGTAGGAGGTAGTAACAACAATGAATGAAAAAAGATTCAGTGAGGAAACATATTTATCAATAGTCGACTATATCAGAAAAGCAGACATCGTAAGAGATCCTGAAGGAGTAGTGGTTGACTATAAGGGAAATAAAATGACCAGGAAAGAATATTGGAATAAAATTGATTTTTATAAACAATATTTTAGAGAATTAGGATTTTCTTATGGAAGTGAGGTTCCAATTTCAGTTTGTACACTAAATGTGCCGGAATTTGAACTTATATTTTTAGCTGCAATTGATTTAGGCCTCGTAGTAAGCTCAAACGCCATTTCTTTTTTAGCGAGTGATATTATCAAACATACAACTGAAAAGAAAGCTCACACGTTAATATTAAATATTGAATATTGCTATGAACCGCAACATGCACATTTTGAAATGAAAGAAGCTTTTAAAATTTTACATGAACAAAAAGGTGACGATAGATTAAAACGCATCATCTTTCTTTCAGCAAGTGATTATTTACCAGAGGATAAAGAGAAAGCATATAAAGACAATTTAGATTATGATGCAATTATTAAAGAGCTTGAATTACCAGAAGATATTGAAATCATCTACCCAGGAACGATAAAAAAATATAGCGAAACGGCAACACTTTTACCAGCTAACGATGAAACAACAAGCCTTTTGGACAAAGATGCTGTTTATTCTAATACAGGTGGGACAACAACTGGTGTTCCAAGTTGTGCCGTTCACAAACATCAAAATATGTTGAATCTATTACATCTTCACGAACCAGCTGTATTTCCAGGATTTCCGGTAAAGGAAGGTGATCGTGAATTATTGCTGATCCCAGTTTCCCATATTGCTGCACAATTTTTAGGTATTCTTATCCGTCGTTCAATTGGGGCGTGTTTGGTTTATAATCCAGTTGCGTATGATGCACCAGAAGAATTAATCAGATGTATCATTTCGGATAATATTAATAGTTTCTTTGGGACAATTACTGTTTATAACATGCTAGTCCGCTATCCGGGGCTAACAAAGGGCTGTTTATCTCATTTGAGGGTTCCTTCTTGTGGTGGAGAGGTATTGCCTCCTGGTCCGACAGCCTTTATTAATGAAAGACTCCAATGGGCAGGGTCTGTTCCAATGTTTGCTGTTGGTGGTAGCACTGGAATGGGCGGAGGTATGCTAAATCAATTCGGAATGGCACAGAAAAATAGATGCAACCAAACAGGATTTGCTTTGCCAGGAACAATAGTCAAAATTATTAATCCTAAAAACGGAGAAGAATGTGCGCCTGGGGAAGATGGTCTTTTGTATGTCCATACACCAACTTCATTGAATCGATTCCTTAATAACCCAGAAGGAACAAACAAGTTTTACAGTTATACAGATAAAGAAGGTAGAGTTTACGGAACAGATCATGACATTGGTCAAATAGTGGGCATAAAACAAGACGATGATATCCTTGGAGATATGCAAGATCCAAACGTTTATCAATTAAATTCTCGCCCGCAAGATGTGGTAAGGTATGATCAAGAAACAGGAAAATATCATCCAGCTATGATTTTTGACGATAGTGGAGAGCTTCATGCGTTTGATTTGTCGGAATGTAGTAAACTCTATGTGTTGAGAAATAAATTATTAGATTTAGACGAGATAGCTGCAGTAGAAGTTGTCATTATTCCTTATTCGAAAACAGATAAATTTGGTACATTGGTTTGTGATGTTGTCCTCCAAGAAGGTGTAAAGGAAGTAGATGCACTTAAAAATATTTATGCTTCTTTTGAACCAGGAGATACATTCATTCCAGAAGGTATTCTTTTCCTAGTTGATTTTCAACGTAGTCCTTCAACTGATAAAAGAGAAACTGCAACATTACGCAATGTTCGGGAAGGGTATTACAGAGTTGATAGCGAGGGGAATATTCAACAAGGAATACTTCCAGAAAATAGTGATTTTATCTGGAATAGTGTGGATAGTGTAGAGAAAGTAACTGCACCACTTCCTGTTTCAATAAGAGAGATAAGAGAACAACATCGTGATGCACGCGAGAAAGTTTTTTATCATCAGAGTTAAAACGATTAATAATTTAGTCGTTTACCATCCCTTTTCTTTATTTCGAGTAGGCAATTATCTGACTCCTCGACAAGTTATATTAAGTTTATTTTAATTGCGGATTGTGACTTTTTGAGTTATGATTCGCAATTAAAATATTAAGTTAAAAAAGCATCCTATTTTTTTCGCTTCAATTACAGAGTTAATCAAATTAAAATCAAAGGAGCACGACCTAATATGAAACAACATAAATTATTTTTTCGGTTCTTGGTAGTCATACTCACGATCACCCTTGTGATGCCTATGTTATTACCTCCACTGTCACCCTTAGCTGGTGAATCAAGTGATTTGATTGAGTTAGACGATATTCAGAGTGAGCTCGATGATACTTTAGACGAATTGGACGAGACACTAAGCGAATTAGAATCCATTCTTAGCGAGATAAGCGAAACAAGCGAATTAGAATCCATTCTTGATGAGTTAAGCGAACTAGATGATATCCTAAATGAGCTAAGTGAAGAATTGAGTGAATCGACCGATACGCCAAGAAGAGCAATTTATATTCTGCCAGGATATTCAGTATCAAAGCTTTACAGCAGGAGATTTCGTGGCATGCCAATATGGCTTGGACCTGGGATCGTCACGGATATTGGGTTACATCTACTTGGGGGAAGGCTTGGAAGACAATCGGAGCTTGTTAATAACGAAGATGGGACAGGTATGTCAGCCTTCGTGGACAGAGATCGCGATAGATTCGGAGCTCTCCCTCTCTATGTCCCTATGGTTGCCAGTATCAGAGCTGCGCTGATCCGCAATGGATTAGACCATATATACACTGTTGAATTTTTCCCTTATAATTTTATCGGGGATTTGAATGAATCTGCACGAGAACTTGCTGATGACATCAGAGAAAAAGGATATGAGAGTGTTATTTTAATCGGTCATAGCAATGGAGGATTGGTTGCGTCAACCTTTGTTGCTCATAGCGAAGAAAATAGAAATATGGTCGAAAGCGCGATTTTGATCGGTGTACCGCTCTGGGGCTCATACCTAGGATTGGAAATGATAGAAACGGGTGCCCTTACACTATTTGACGGAACATTTTACATGACACTGATCAATGCCTTTTATCGTATTTTTCTACGACCTATTTCTAGAAGTTGGATCATGGATTGGGCAAGGAATTCCCCTAATTTATATCAGATGACGCCGGGACCTGAATACATTAGTAGGATTCCCCTCTTATATAGGACAGCTGATGGAACAAGAGGTGTAACTGAGATGGATGAGGTCTATGAGATTTTCAATCGTAGTCCTAACATGAATTCAAATCTTGTGAATGGAAATGAAAGAAGTTTACGACATTTACGTGAAACAGTATTTGATGGTGATATCCTAGGTGTTTGGGAAGGCATAGATCTCACTTTAATGGGCAATGATTATGGACGCCTTACCCCGATTACTGTCGTCTATCGTCAACATGGTTCTGAAGCTATTTTTGATGGCAATGTTTTTACCAGAGCTGGTGATGGGCTTGTTATTGGACCTAGTATGAATGGTGATGGACGTTTCGATTTTATCAATATCCCTAGTAGAATGGGGCATGTATTGATGGCAATGGAACCTCGAACTTTGAGGACGATAAATAATCTCATCTTTGGAAATCCAGTCTCTTTTTCAGAGTATGATGCTGGCTTGCTCAGTTCAGCTGATGTTGGTATATCAGATATGCTCCGAGTTGAAATAAAAAGTTCGGATCCATTAGTTGCTACACGTCGAAATACAGGAATTCGTGTCAACATTTATAACCAAAATGGTGTACGTGTGGCTGAAGCCACAGGTGACTCGCAACGTGGTTTTTGGGATAACGATTTCGTATATTCAGCGTGGAGTAATGCCCTATATGAGACAAATATTCTGATCTATATTCCGAAAGAAGGATATACGATGGAAGTATTCACTGGCAATTCGAATCCACGAGCAAGTGACATAACGGTCTTTACACAAACACTTTCTCAATCAGGTGCAATTTTATCCCGCAATGAGTATCATTTAACGGGAGCGAATCAATCAACTCGTTCAATTTTTACTTTAAATGGTGGCATGTCGTTGACCCCATCTATCGGGTCAGGTGTTCAAATAGCCGCAATCTCTACTGAAACATTTAATGAAGATTGGATATTTGCATCAACCATGCTATATTTGGAAAGCGAAATGTCTTTCATCCCTGAGGTATCAGGTCCGGATGCGATCTATGTAAATATGAGCGACTATGATTGGCATTCTTCCGATCCTACTGTAGCCAGTGTGTCAGATGAAGGTCTGATAACTACAATAGGACCAGGAACAGCGATCATCACAGCAATTGCGAGAGATGACAGCTTAAAAATAGAAATGCTCTCCATAACGGTCTATGAAGTTCCAATTGAATAAATTTGCAGAAAAATCTGAACTTTTTCTTATAAAAGGGTTGCTTTTGTACTCAAGTCATGGTATTATAATCAGCAATCAATGGAAAAACGCAGGAGGAGAAGTCATGATGATGCAATTTAATCAACCAACAAGCAATATTATTCAGGCTTCTGCCATGCGACGGTCGGCAGTTGTTTTAGTTATGCACTTTTATAACTTTGACACTGCGCCGGAAATAAACTGATAATTTATTTTAAGCAGAATTGAAATTATAGAAGTGTGCCAAGTTGCTAGAATCAATCAAATTGGTTTTAGTGACTTATGTCGTTTCAGACAAGGTGCACTTTTTTGTATGATTTAGCACTTATTTGAAATGACTGTATGTAACTGTGATCTCTCAAGTTGCACATGGTCGTTTTTGTTTAAAAAATATGGAGTTGAGCATATGTATCCGAAATTACTGATTGATTTAGAAAAACTAGATCATAATATTCATACCTTGGTACAGAAGATGAGAAGCCGGAGTTTATCTATTACAGCCATTACAAAGCTGTATGATGCTGATTCGCAAATTGTACAATTATTCGAAAATATACCTGAGATTGACTACTTCGGTGATTCTCGAATTGAAAATTTAAAAGCTTATCAACATACCAAAAAGAAAAAAATTCTGACCAGAATCCCCATGCATAGTGAAACAGCAGATGTGGTTAAATATGCAGACATTAGTTTTAATTCAGAAATCTCAACCATTAGATTACTTGATGGTCATGCAGCTGAACAAGGAAAGACTCATGAAATTGTGCTACTGATTGATGTAGGTGATTTGCGAGAGGGATTCTATGATGAAGATGAATTAATGACTGCCATTCGAGAAGTCACAACCCTTAAACATACTAAACTCATTGGTCTTGGCGTTAGTGTGATGTGTTATGGTGGGGTTATCCCTGATGAGACTAATCTTGGAAAACTGGTAACAATAAGCGAGAAAGTTAAACAGGAATTTGGAATAGAGCTACCGATGATAACTGGCGGTAATTCAAGTTCGCTATACCTGCTTGAAAATGACCTTGGTTTAACCCTTCCACAAGGAATCAATAATCTACGGATTGGAGACGCTTTTGCAACAGGTGAAACATCCTTTGGGCGAAAGTTTCCTGACATGCATGGAGATGTGTTTACTTTAGAAGCTCAGATTGTTGAGATGAAAGAAAAACCATCCTATCCAATCGGTCAAATTGGCGTCGATGCTTTTGGAAAAATCCCTGAATTTGAGGATAAAGGGCTTAGGATAAAAGGTATTCTGGCAGTAGGTCGGCAAGACATTACACCAGATGGTTTATATCCAGAAGATGCTAGGCTAAAAATTCTCGGTGCATCATCAGATCATTTGATCATTGATTTTACCGATAGCGAAGGGGATTACCAAGTAGGGTGCATAATAAAATTTAGACTTCACTATGGTGCAGTGCTTCAAGCTTTCACCAGTAAATATGTAACAAAAGAATATATTGAAATATCGGGCGAGTAAGCCACGAAGGAGACGTTTATAATGAGTACAAATACAAATGTTCAGACAAGTTCAAAAGGATTGATTAAGTTTATTATTGGTTCAATCGCAGCCATTTTCTTATTTTTGACACCACTGCCTACAAATGAAGCTTTTAACATTCCACTTGGAATTGTTATTGATTGGTTCAAAGATTTATTTGCTTTTCAAACCGATTCAGGCTTTCAAAGTTTAGGTGTCATTATAGCTTTTATAGCCATTTTGGTATCGACAATTGGGATGTTGGTTGCCATGATTTTTAAACCAAAGTTTATCATGGACAACGAGAAATTAAAATCTGTTTTCGTTGTTAATCCCATTTTTGCAATCAGTCGTATTTTAGGACTCATTTTTATTACAATGGTCATCTTTGATTTTGGTCCTGAGTTTATTATCGATCCGTGGGTTGGTGGCTTAATGGTTTTTGACTTGGTTAATACACTTATTTATGTTTTCATCGTATTAGCTTTTGCCATTCCAGTTTTAACAGATTTTGGTTTAATGGAGTTCATTGGGATTTTAATTAAAAAATTCGTTAATAAATTATTTTTATTACCTGGACGTGCATCAGTGGATCTTGCAGGCTCTTGGTTTGGTTCATCAGTTGTATCTGTTATGATTACATCTGATCAACATGAAAAAGGGTATTATACTGGACGTGAAGCAGCTGCTATTTGTGCTAACTTTGCATTTGTTTCCTTACCATTTTCACTTGTCGTTGCCAATCAAATCGATTTAGGCGGAAATTTCCCGCTCTGGTATTTACTTATTTCGGTTGTTTGTATTATTCTAGGTATTATTATGCCAAGAATCTGGCCACTTAATAAAATTCCTGATACTTATCTTGAGAGTGTTGGAAAGCAAATTGATGAAGAAGTAGAAGTTGGTGGCTCAAGATTTAAAAAAGCTCTAGCACTTGCATCTACAAGAGCAGAAAAAACAACGGCTAGTGGGGTTGTAAAAAGTGGAGTAGGTTTCTATCTGTCGATTTTTATGGATTTAGTACCTGTTATCACGGCTTGGGGGATCATTGCGTTAGCTTTAGCCGAACATACGGAAGTTTTTACTTGGATTTCAATGCCAATGGGTTGGTTCTTATCACTCTTTAATGTTCCAGAAGCGATGGACTATGCAGCAGCAACGTTAGTTGGTTTCGTTGATATGTTTATTCCAGCTGTGCTACTAGCAGAGGCACCGTTTCAAACGCGTTTCATCCTTGGTGCTCTCTCAGTTGTTCAAATCATTTATATGGCAGAAACAGGCGTACTTATTTTACGCTCTAAAATCCCACTTGGATTTGGAAAGCTTATCTTGCTCTTCATAATTAGAACGATTCTTGGTTTACCACTTATCGTCTTATTCACATGGATTTTAACATTACTGGGTTGGATCGGTTAAACAAATAGCTACTATTTATATCGCTACTCAGCTCTTCATAGCCGAAAGGCGTGCCCTTAAGTCTTCGCGAAATATGAGCGATATAGTCTTATGGGGTATGGATGAAGAGAAAAAATAAAAGCAATGATTAAAGCAAATTTAAAAGAAAAATGCCCTTGATAAGAAAAATCGGAAGATTTTCTTATCAAGGGCATTTATTATGCAATCTTTTATATTCATCTGATGCTAATTCGCGTTTGAAATCCACGTAAAATACTGAGATTTTCAAATACGAATGAGTGCGTTTAGTCACGAACAAAGGTGCGGCTGTAACCTCGAACATCAGTAATCGTTAACTGATTATAATGAATTTGATAAGTAAGCACTAGTCCGTCTGAAGTAAAACGATTGGATGTTCCAGGTCTCCATCTGTTGGTATTGATCACGCCACCAAGAGTAGCAGAAATGGTACCATCTTCTAAAAATTCGACAACCTCTGGTGTGTCGCTGAACCATAAAAGTGAAGCACCATAACCATATATCCAGCGTCCAAGAAGTTCAGAGTCAGTGATAGGTAAGTTTGTATCAAATTCATTTTGCGTGCGGTTGTACTGCCATAAATAAGGGTAATCCAAATCTGAAATGGTCAACACATCACCTTCAACGGTTGCTAACCAACGTTCTGTCATCGAGCTATCTTCAAAGCGCATATGCATATAAATGACGTTTTCGGCACTTAATTCCCAATTAAAATCAAATCGCAAGTCTGCAAAGCCGCGTACAGCAGTGCCATCTTCATTGAAGGCATAGATAAAACCTTGATCATCATCCCATTCCCAAGTCCCGACAATATCTGCTATGGTAAGTACAGCTATATAGTCAATTAAGCTGTCAGCACGGTAGAAGGTCCACTGGTTGTTGGAACTATCTTCAACGATTAAGGTATCATCATCGAGGGTGTAGAGGAAGTGGAGATCGTCAGAGATGAAACTTCCATCTTCATCATCAGATTCCCAAATCACAAGACTTCCGAAACCGTCATAGATGATTAGGAGTGTCCCATCTTCTGAAAATTCAATATATTGTGCCTCTTGAAATAGGATTAGCGCGTCTGAACCATGCCCACCGCCCCAAATGCCTAATAATGGGGATTCAGGTGTTGAATCTTCTGGGTCATCAGTATCTGCTGTTGCTACTTCTGAGGTAGCATCTTCTTGAGCAGAATCATCATCTGGGTTTGCTCTTTCTTGTAGGTAAGAAAATATAAAGACGATTGTAGCAATTAGCAGAATGACTGCTGCAAAAAGAAGAAGTGATTTATTATTATTTCTTTGTGTCGGTATTTTTTTATCAGCTGTTGCTACGACGCTTATGATTTTTCTTTGTTCAGGAAGCTCTGCCGCCATGTTTGTGATTGGCGCATCTGTCAGTTCTTCTTGTTTTGGAAGTTCTGCTACTGTGTCTGTGGTTGTTGCTTTTGTTATTTCTTCTTGTTTAGGAATTTCTGTTGTATTGTCAGTTGAAGTATCTGCAACCTCATTTTGCTCAAAATTTTCTTCGGCATCGGGTTCAGTCATATTTTCAACAATCTCAATTTCTTCAATTATTTCTGGTGTCTCAACCTCAATTTCTGGAACGCCTTCGTTGTTGGCACCACAAAAGTCACAAATATCTTGTTCAATGAGGGAATCGCATAGTTTACATTTTTTCATAAAAAACCCGCCTTGTTAAAAAAATAATTAAGCAAATCTGGTTTGTAGATTAGCTTATATGTGTATAAAAGCTAACCTACTGCAAATTAGTATACCTACAATAATTTGGATATGCTTAAAGCAAATCTGGTTTGTAGATTAGTTTATATGAACATAAAAACCAACCTACTACAAATTAATCTACCTACAATAATTTGGATATGCTTGGGTGTTAATCATATCACATTTCAATCCAAAAAGCTAGTATCAAAGGGAACGGAAAACACTAATTTTAGCGATGTCGTGATGATTTTTCGATGAGGTAATCTTCATATTTGGCAAGGAGCTGTACCATACTGTTGCGTGTTTCCATTTGGACAATTTCTCGCTTAACAGTTGCTGCACCAGGTAAGCCTTTCATATACCATGCCATGTGACTACGCATTTCCATCATGGCAATTCGCTCGCCTCGAAGGTCGATAAGGCGATCCATATGCTCAGTCGCTAGTGTAATGCGTTCCCTGATTGTTGGATCGGGAATGAGCTCACCTGTTTCGTGGTAATGGGCCATCCTTTTAAGCACCCATGGATTTCCTAAAGCGGCACGTCCGACCATAATGGCATCGACACCACTGGTTATAAGCGCGTGTTGAAATTCTTCTGGTGTGGTGATGTCACCATTTCCGATGACAGGGATGGTTTTGATGGCATTTTTAACATCTTTGATGATTCCCCAATCAGATTTTCCGTTGTATTGGTCGCTTCTTGTTCTGCCGTGTAGTGCAATGGCACTTGCTCCTGCTGCTTCGATTTTTAAGGCATTTTCGATGGCATAAATGTGGTTATGATCCCATCCAGTGCGCATTTTGACAGTGACAGGTTTTTTGACGGCATCGACTACGTTTGCAACAATGTCGTATATTTTTTCAGGTTCAAGGAGTAATCGAGCCCCTGCTTCATTCTTGGTGATTTTTGGAACTGGACAACCCATATTGAGGTCAATTATGTCACAGGCGCAATGCTCGTCAATGTATTTTGCTGCCTCAACAAATGTCTTTTTGCTTGCTCCAAATATTTGCATGGTCATTGGGTGCTCTCGTGGGTCAACGTGTAGCATGTCTAGGGTTTTTTCGTTGCGATAATTAACTGCATTGTCACTAACCATTTCAGCATAAATTAACCCAGTTCCCATTTCTTTGGCAATGACACGGAAAGCTGTATTGCAAACACCTGCCATAGGAGCTAATACTACTGGATTGTCAATTTCAATTTCTCGGATTTTCCATTTCATGATAAAACTTTCTCCTCGCTCGCTTTCATTAAACGATTCATCACAGCCTCATCTTCAAACATTTCGCATAAGATGATGTCGATTTCTGTATCGTCAAATTGTCTAAAGACTTTGTATAATTGTTTACCGTCTACAGAAACAGATTTTACTAAGTGAGCACGTTTGTAAAAATATTGGTTACTTTTCCGGCATACGACACCAACTTTTTTTCCTAATTTGCGATAGTTGTTGATCAAAGACTTGAAATAGGCAATATCTCCATTGACGATGAAAACTTCAGCATTTGGTGCATAATGGGCGTATTTCATGCCTGGTGCTTTGGGTTTCAATTTTTCACTTGACTCATTTGTTTCGATAGAACCGTCTGCCAGTGCTACTTTTCCGATTATAGCTTCAATCTCATGTCTTTTAATTCCCCCAGGGCGCAAAATGACAGGTGGCACGACTGTCATATCAATGATTGTAGATTCTAAACCAACCTCACAAACACCGCCATTAACACCGCCTGGGATTTTACCTACCAAATCACGTTCTACATGTTCGAAGCAAGTGGGACTTGGTTTGCCAGATAAATTTGCACTTGGAGCTGCTAATGGAATTTCCGATTTGCGTAATAATTGTAAAGTTCTTTCATGATTGGGCATGCGAATACCAATGGTGTCTAATCCTGCTGTAACCCATTTTGATACTTTTCCATTATCTTCAAGAATCAAGGTCAATGGGCCAGGCCAAAAATGTTTCATTAATAAGCGTGCTTCATCACTAATATTTTTTGCCAATTTTTCGGCTTGCTCGATATGCCCAATATGAACAATTAAAGGATTGTCTGTTGGGCGTCCTTTTGCTTTAAAAATTTTTTTGACTGCTCTGCTTTTTCTTGCATCTGCAGCTAACCCATAGACGGTTTCTGTTGGTATTGCAATGATTTCTCCAACTGCGAGCAAATTGATTGCTTCTTTTGTCGTTAATTTTTTCATGAGCCACCTCGCTGTTATGTCAATACTATTTTACCACGGATTGTTGTTTTGTTCAAATCAAATGGGAATTTTTTTCAACAATGTTCGCTATGCTCGTTTCATGAAACTTCATCAGAGCTACTGAATTGCTGTTTTTGGCGTTTTAGTGGCTTTTCTTTGAAAATAAATGGAGAATCTTCAAAATGGGCGTATATATTTTTAGGGCACCTGCATAAAAATGACTAACGTATTATCGGTTTTGCTGAAAATCGAATCAAGACTGTCTCGAAGTTGCTCGTTTTGAAGGAAATGAGACAGTTTGGTAGTCAAAATCTTTAAAACTGTCTTGAGAACGCCCGATTTGAGAAAAACGAGACAGTTTAGTGGTTAAAATCTTTAGAAACTGTCTTGAGAGTGCCTAATTTGAGGAAAATGAGACAGTTCAGTGGTCAAAATCGATAGTGTAAAATAGTATGTGTAAATAGAAAAGGAAGTCTCAATCTGTTAGAATAATGTTTGTCGAGAACAAAATTCACAGAAAAGAGGACTTCCCATGAATAATATTACCACAGAATT
>Ga0131853_10002955_pt1 | contig 30509 bp, 15 predicted proteins | sample TergutLab28metaG_FD_92764 | JGI IMG/M metagenome (GOLD analysis project Ga0131853, IMG submission 92764) | Labiotermes labralis P1 segment gut microbial communities from Petit-Saut dam, French Guiana - Lab288 P1 (version 2) (version 2) | ecosystem: Host-associated > Arthropoda: Insects >... | reverse complement strand
CGCTTGTGAGTGCGGTAATGAACCTTCGGGTTCCATAAAATGCGGGGAATTTCTTGACTAGCTGCAAACCAGTTAGCTTCTCAAGAAGGACTCTGCACCATGGAGTAAGTAAGTAAGTAATGGAAGATATACACGGGCAATGAATTAGACGTTTGCAGCACAATATTCGTGGAGTTGTTTCATTTTATTTTGAAACAACTGGTTTGTATAATTAACATTAACATTAACATTTAAAAAATAAAGAAGAGAGGATCTGATAAAAGGCGTAATTGAGCGCTATCTTGCTTTTTTAAACAAGGTGGCCAGTCAGCACGTCATCTGGCATATGAACATAAAGAGATTCATTCTGCTACGTACGTAAGCAACACAAACACATGGACGTCATTTAGCTGCTGCTAGTTCATCACTATAAATGGCTTTTCACCTAAGCAATACGCGAGATAATTTTAAACATAAGGGATGTGATTGTGTACACTGGATCCATCTGGCGCAACATTAGGATCAGCGAAGGCTTGTGTGAATATGGTAATGGACAACTGGATTTTGTAAAGAGCACCTGATTGGCCATCAGTTTCTCAAGATCGAATCTGGTCTGTGCAGCTTGCGTCCTTAAACATGATATAACTCAAGTAAAACGCGAGTGTGCACATTAAAATGTTAATGGCGTCAGACATCATCAGACACTTCCTAATTGTGACCAACAGCAACTATTTCAGGTTTCATCACTGTGAAAACATTCGCGAACTTTGGATGCGTTTTCTGAAATTAAAAGACGTACTGACACGATTATCCGATATGAAATACAAAGTCAGTTTTCATAATACGTCAGCTTCAGATAAATGAAAGTATAGCAGCAAAAAGGAAATGACCTGAGGGTCAGGACGCATGAAATTTGATGTATGGTCTCGATGTTTTACTTTATGGCTGACCTTGGTTTACAGAAGCAGTATAATGAATAGAGGAACTGTGAAACTTTGGATGGTCACAGGGCACGCCTTGCATAAACAAATCAATAACAGTTAAAGATCAGCGAGACAACAGAACAAAAGGCATTACACGTACGTTTGTGTTTTGTTACACGATTGTACGACAATGAAATTACGTTAACAGAATCTACATAATGATAATTTAGTTCGATTGGTAGGAGCTATTTATAAGTATACAGGTAAGACAGGCAATAAGAACAGAACACATATAGTGCGAATGAAGAAGAAAATGGATGTTACGAATATGGTAGTTAGATAGCCCAAGGGAAGAGGTCCATTTGGGAAAACGGTGGCGTAGACAATGTGAGGGAAAGGAAAAAACAAATATATCAGACGACACCCTCACCCTGATGGTGACTAATGTAGAGAACATGCAGACATGTGTCATGGCAATTATGACAGAATGGAGGGAAGCCCACCCCCCCCCCCCTCACACGGTCGGCATGAAAACCTAAGTTCTTCCTTAATTTACTTCACCGTCCCATCAAATTCCCGCCAAACTTTCGCTATAAGGAGAAACTAAAATTCCAAATAAATGAATACATGAATGAACGCGAATGCTGTGATAGAAATATATATATACTATGCAATAGGGGTTTACTACAATAATTTGTTCTTGGTTAGTTCAATAACACTTACTTGCAAATATAGCCTGATATACACAAAAATTCTTCAATTTACATTTAAAACACCTACCGAGACATGTGAAAAGCAATCATTTACGAGTTTGTGACTAGACCCTCAAATTTTCGCGTCTACACAGTATTTGTAACTGTTTAAGAACGAGTATACATATCCGTACAAACAGTGCAAAGTCTAGATTGCCCTTGAGCTCACGTGGTTCATTTGTTACCAACATTAAACCGACAGCTAAAGTAAATTTTGATCGAACGCGATATTGTTATACTTTAATAAATTTCTGAGTTCATCAGCGTCAATTATCACCCAACGTATCAGGATCTAAAAGTGACATCAGTGTCGTCTCTGCCTCAATTTTGTGCATCCGCCTTGTTATTGCTACTGACTGTAGGGAATTAAAAAGTATGACTTTGGGGGTCTTCTAGTGTCACAATATTCATACCAAGTTTCGTGAAAATCTTCATTCGTTTCAAAGTTGAAATGAATGGGACATGCCCTCTTTTTATGGGGTAACTGTTCACATTCGGGCCTTTTTGGGGGGTCAAATTGAACTGACCTCTTTTTCCACTTTCGTTCTTACATGCAAGCAGAACTTCAACCGTCATTTCCCTCATACGTAGGCAACAACGACGTTGTATGCGTCGATCTTGGAGCGCCGGCGAGTGACGTCAGCAATTTAATCGTTACGAGGAAGGAAAGGTGTTATGCTAAACACATCAGCAACCCTTTCGCGAGATTCATGGATTTGTAAGTTGTGACAACCGTATGTCACTGCTGCGTCACTTGAGTCGCTCATTATAGGCTAATACACACAGCATGCCGTGCCCAAGCCGCGCCCATGTCATGCCGTGCCCCTGCCAGGCTCCGACAGTGCGGTTTCCTTCGTGAAATTCCGCGTGGTAGCCGGAAATTTCCGAACTGCTAGTCCAACAGTTTAACACACTGGTCACCTGCATCTGAGATGGGTATGCTTCTGATAACAACACAATCTAAACCCTTAGCGGCACGGCATGGCAGGGGAACGGCATGGGCATGGCATGGGCATAGCATGCTGTATGTGAATTAGCCTTAACACGTCGACTATGGTAGCTGTTACGGCAGGCACAAATGAAATAAAGCCGAAAGGCTAATGTACAAGTTCACAACCGCAACACTCTTAAAGCTGCAGTGTCGCTTATCAGTTGCGTACCGACTGTTTAGTTGTTTCTTTCTCCTTCGCCTTATTGTTCTTATTTTAATTTTCCTTACTTCGCTAAAGTATTCTGTACATGTTTTAAAGAGGATCTGGGTCAGTTATTTTCGATTTTTGATAAGAATATTCCTTCTCAGATGAGTTCCAGGAAGCGCAGTATGTGAAATAGTTATTTAAACAAAACCTGGATATTCAAGTAGGTTGTTTCCAGTAAATTTTGGTTTTATTTCTCACCTTGTGGTTTACACAGTGTTTATCTACTGAAGTATTAGAAGCTACACTTGTTTGCCTTCCGCATGTCTAATTCTCGAGACTGGAGTTTCCTGCCACGAAATATGGCCAAAGAATTCAAGCTTTATCATGTAATGACATCGGTTGTTCAGAAATACCTATTTATTGGTGGAGGAAATGCAACTAAGCTGCAGAATGCGTGTGTGTTTCGCTCACGGGCAAGCAAATGGGGTGATATTTCTGGTGCCTAGAAAGTACACTTTATCGTCATTGCCTAGTTTAACATTTTGTTGCTTATCAATGCTGTATTTCGTCGCAGACAATATTTCATACTCGAGAGTGATACTTAATATGTGTAACGGACGGTGCAGGATTCGACTCCCGGTGAAGACAAGGGTTTTTTTTTCTACACCGTGCAGACCGGCCCTGGGGTTCACCCAGCCGCCTCCTCGACAATGCGTACCGGGATATTTTCACGGACTATGATGTATGATATTCATGACTCGACAGCCGTAGTGGGCCTAGGCCTCCTCTACGAGGTTCCTCTATCACACTTTAGACACACCATACTCGGTAGGACTCTTCTGGATGAGTGATCGGCCAGTTGCAGAGACGTCTACTTTACAACACACATCACTCAAAAGAGACAGACATCCATTCCACCCGTGGGATTCGAACCCGAAATCCTAGCAAGAGATCGGCCGCAGACCCACGCCTTAGTGCGGCAACCGGTGTCGGCCAAGTATATTTTACTTGCAGAGAGTCGAATGATACAGTATACCACCAAACATCTGCCGTTACGTTTGCAGCCGAACCACATGCAGCTGTGTTCTGGTGTTCTCTCGCACTCCATTGACACTGCAGTTCTCATTGTAACACGAAACTTCAATATTAATCCTACTGTCTAGTGTTCACTGATAAGCGTGCTTATTTTAGACATACGACAGTATGTTTGAACAGCAGAGGTTAACAAGTCAAACGCGTATTCTCAGGTATTTATGTAACATAGACATGCCGCATTTATTATAAAGATATTTTGGATAAAAGTGTTATGGGAAAATGCGAGTTTCTCATTGCGAGAACGAAACGAAAACTCATTGACGTCAATTACAGTATGCTGCAGAAGGCAGGGCACGAAGTCTAGTTGCTACTGCGCTATCGTCTCTCGTCACGACGTTTTGGCTAACAACACGAACGTGAACGCAACAGATTTCAAACACCGTTAATGAAAACACTGTAGCACAGCCATTCTTCCATGACCCCGTACAGAGGGTTACAATGTACATATATTTTGTTTTATCAGCAACTGTAAGTAAGTTTATCTGTTAGAATGCGAGTCAAGACAACTTAATAAATGTAATAAATGAGGGCTTGACGGAAAAGGGTTCAAATCCTAGTTGGGGTGTTGCAATTTATCTGTTTGTCACTGTGTTAGGAATTTCTCTGGAGCTAACTGAAACTTCATGTTCAACACGCACCTGTGATTTCTTTGTCCAGGGTAAAGGGCCAGGGCGCTGAACCCATTTCCATAGATGCTTCGCCAATACGCAGGAAAAGTTTCACTTTTCAATTAAGTACATCATGAAGTATGGTCTTTTTTAAACGGTTATTACGCCTATAGTAATAGCCTCTCAGCATAGTCGGCCTTACTACCGGGATTCGAACCTTGCACTTCCCGAACGCAAGTCTGGAACGCTATCTCATGCACCAAATGACTCGATATACGAACATTTACGTAATTAGGCTAAACGTTTGTTTGTTTGTTTGTTTTTTTTTTTTTTTAAGAATCGGAGATTCATTACGTTGTTCTCAAAAGCCACGCCAGTCGACTGTACTACATCTGTTCTTTCAGCCTCTTCATTCCAGACCAAACACCACTTTTTGATATTTTCCTCCTACCTGCGCCTAGGTCTTCTAGGTTGTCACACCTTTGAGCGGACCGACAAACATTTTTTACGAAATTTTCTGTACCTTCATATTGATACAAGTCCCTTTTGTACCATTCCACTTGATTTGCCTTCAGCTGTCAATTTGAGAAAAAATTTCTTATAGGCTTTGAAATGACCTTGTGAAAGCAGTCCCGTTACAGGCCTGGAGTGGCCTAAAAGGTTCCAGAAAGTTAAGGTTCCCAGATTACATGACAGCGGTACAGGATGTTGGTAAGGTTGTCAGTCCTACGCATCGGCCGCCTTTACCCCCAGGAAATGCCCCTGGTACTAATTTCTGTTAGAGGCTGAGTCGACCCCAGGGCCATAGTGCGATCGGAAAGATTATGTTAATGAAAAATTCCAATGAAACCATCTGGAATCGAACCAGCGACCTTCCGATTTGTAGCACAGCACCTTAACCACTGTGCTACCGCGGTGACCTTGTCATGGTTAATCAATTATTTATGACTGGATTTCGAGGATGGTATTTCATAAGGCACAGATGACATTCCCAATCCCGCATCTTCGTGTGAAGACCCACTCAGTAATCCTAACCTTCCTTAATAAAGGATGTCAAGCGCTCCTTCAAGTGAGGTAATGAACAGTCAATTATGGAACAACACAATGTGGGTCCTATGTGCCGTGCAATTAGGATAGGTTAAGTTTGGGGAGGAGTCGAGTCAGCTTGGGTTATGAGAGGTTAGTTAGATATGTTAACGTTGGATGGAACACGACGTGAATTGGCCACGCAAATAATAGTCCATGAACTTGCCGCACGATTTTATCGTGTAGAACGAATCCCCGAGAACATGAATTAATGTCTGTTTGTATTTATATTTCCTAATACGTTGTGGAAGGTAAATGTTGAAAGCTACAGGCCATCGACATGCATGTCGAAAAACACTCCGTATAAAATGTGTAAGACTTCAAGAACTTTCTTCCCACCAATCCAAAATTCCGCTACTGGTCCTTTATCTGCGTTCAACAAAAAAACATAAATAAAAAAAGACTATTAGCTTCATCGTGTCTGTCCGTCCGTCCGCATGGGAATTCGGTTAAAACTGGACGGATTTTCATTAAACTTGATATTTAAGTATTTTTCGAAAATCTGTCGAAGAAATTCAAGTTTCATTATACTATGACTAGAACAACGGGTGTTTTCCGTGCATGATATCTCGCTGATTTCTTCTCAGATCAAGAAATGTTTCAGATAAAATTTGTAGAGAAAATCAAAACACAATTTTATTTTCAATATTTTTTCCCCCCTAAAATCGTGTCCTTTATGAGATGATGTGGAAAAATATGGTACAGCCAGACAGGACACAGATGACAATGTAACACGGCGCATGCGCTTTGCATGCTGGATAACTACGGCTACAGACACCCACTCACAATGTGTAACACTTATTGCTTTTCTAGAGCAATGGTTATGCGAACGCTCCACAATGCTACGTTATATGTACATTGCCTTTCCTGTTTCTCTGGGAGGGGGGGGGGGGGCTTAGTAACTTCATATTGGCATTCAGAGGACCGTGCATCATGATATTTTCTTATAATAGGAGCCAACGAGATGCACTATTTCTCAAACTTATTTGATAAATTTCTCTACATGTTTCGGAGGTCCACTGTCCATCATCAGGAGTATCTCAACACTGCATACACGCAATAGGAATTTGTCACGCCAACAGAACTAGCATGACAAACACCTCTTACGTGTATAGTGTTGAGATACTCTTGATGATGGACAGTGGACCTGTCCGAAACACGTACAGTACGTTATCAAAGAAATTTGAGAAATAGTGCATCTCGTTGACTCTTATTATAAGAATAACTTCATATTGTACATAGATCAGTGAGGACACAAATTTTCAAGATCATTACCTAGAGTGCCCCAGACTAAAGGCTACATGTTGAAATTTTTACGGTAGGACTATAAGAACAATACGAAAAGTAACTGGCGTCGACGTAAACTTGGGCAACATTTCCTCATGAATGTTGTCAAATAACGTTTCTTTTACATTCGCAAACCAGTAAACGGATATTAGCGGTTCACACTGCAGTTAGTGTTAATCTGAATCGAGACAAAAGGATGAATAAAGAAGTCTGATCCCCCTTGAAGGTTTTTTGACCGTGCATCTTCCTCATGAAATAATGTCGAATGCCAACTTGATGCAACAAGGTAATTTTATTAATATATTCTTAGCTCGACATGTTTCGGGTACATACGCCCATCATCAGGAACATTAGATGTTGAGTTGCAGCATACGGTTTTCTGCACCGAGTTTTTGGATGGGTGGTGGTCTTGAGAGCAGCTGCGTAGGTCGTGTGTACGGTGCGGTGCAGAAAACCATACGCTGCAACACAACATCTAATGCTCCTGATGATGGGCGTATGTATTCGAAACATGTCGACCTAAGAATATATTAATAAAATTACCTTTTTGCATCAAGTTGGCATTTCACATTATTTCATTTCTGATCCCCCGTTTGTTTAGTCCGTACGCTATTCACTGTACTAACTGAGCTGTCCTGGTGTTGAGGTAATGGAGACCAACAAAACAGTTTCCCACAACATGAACATTTTGTGGTCGTAATTCTTAACAAGCCTACGTAACTAGGATCCATTTAGACTCATTAAATAACAATTATGCAACATCTGAGGGGCAGGTACTCTAAACAAACATTTAAATGGGAGATATTACAACCCTTCAGAGCGGAAATGGAATAAGGTGACAGGGGAAGGGTTCTTAATTGTTGTCGGAAGTACGTCCCGAGATTACGGAAGTAAAATTCTGCCAGATGGGACACAACGAGGACAATACTGTGTCGTATGACAGTGTCGCGTGATGACTGTCATCCAGGATCCACACGTTGAATGTCTTCCGGGCCCACGAGAGAAGGTTTTTACCCACTACAGCTCTACGCACTCATCGCAAAGTGGTTTACTTCCCACACTACTTGTGACAAAACTGCTTCTTACCGGAGCAGGTTTTACATATCACATTTATAACTATTCATACACAAAGGATAAATTCACACTCTAAATCATCAATTTGCTCTAATTTGATGTTGTTACTTTCACTCTAGGTGGCCGTCCCGTGCACAGGTTGGGAGAAGAGTCTTCTCTCAACCTGTGCACGGGACGGCCACCTACAAGTGTGATGATACCAGATGCTGCATAATAATACAATTTTGACCTGATGATGATGAGCACATAGTGCTCGAAACATGTAGAGGCATATAATAAACTCATTATAAAACAAGATTTTGTGCATCAAGTTGGTTAATTACTAGGACTGAGATGACCAATGCTTACACACAATGATGAAGGAAACACGAAGAAAAGAGACCACATCAGAAAATTATATTAAAATTGATCTTTATGAAAGTGGGCACGAGGATGTGGACTAGAGTTGACTGACTGAAAACAGAATTCAGTGACGGATGCGTGTCTTTCGTGTGTTTATTGTACATAGTGTGTGTTACGACATACATTACATGCCTTACCAATTTGGGACAAATCATAATTTATCTAACGATGATTTTATATCTATGTGGATTAAACCTGTACACCGTCCAGTGGGATTGGCTATGACATGTGAAGAGTGTAAAGAGTAATAACAAACTCACGTAACGTTTCTGCCCCGGTATCTGTCCACAGGAAACCCGAAAACCCTCAATTAGTTTAGACGGCCTCCAGCCCGATTATCGAATCCAACCCATCGAGCCCTTTCTATCCAGTACCTGAACTAAATGAGAACGAACAGAATGAGGCCATGTGACATTCGTAATACTGATTCAGTCGGATCGTATAATATACAAGTCATTATGATATATTAAATCTATTAGGAATACATTAAATAACTGATGCATGAGAAATTCACTCTAAATCTGTGACTAAATATAATCCATTTGCCAAAATGCATATCACAAATTTATATTATGCTTACTGATACTGCCAGAAAAATAATGCAAACCTAATTAAAATAAACAAGGAATTCCTATCGATTACGTCATCACCTGCCTGAATTCGATCTTTTTAATACTACCCATAATGTCCTCTTTCTACCAACGATTCATTATCTATCACTGAATTTGGGTGTCATTTACGTTTACTACATACTACACCAAACAAAATAATCCAGCATACGCCTGCTATTTCAGAACTGGAAAATAATTCCTAATTTACACGTAATACTGTGCCACCTGTCACGAAACTTACCTTTGTGAGATACCAAGCCGTGCAGGAGCTCTAGTGCTGCAGACGTCTAGCGGTAAATGGTTGAACTACTCAGAGTATCTGGCCATAACATGTCCAATCAACGTAGCGTGCAAAACATGGTTACCCTACTCTACTTGTGGGAGACTGGTGGTGATAGGAATGTGAAATTTCGCAACTTACCTCCATATTAGTCACCGACGATATTCACTTGCCCGCTCACTATGGGTCCTGTATTGATCACCAATTTCCACTATCATTAACGTCTTTCCACACTGTCTTTAGTACTTCAAATGCACATTCTCTGTCAGGCCCTACGTATATTTCAATATATACCGGTATATATATTTTAAATTTGGCCTACAAGAGAGGGATCAGCAGGAGGTATGTGGAAGTTACGCGTACGAGGAGTTTTGTGCCTGGTGTTACGAGTCACATCCAATGAAATGGACTTGAAAATCAACAAAGAAGAAAAAATGACGAATTTCTACGAAAATCAAGAATGAGAGCGAAGGGACACGCGACAAAACATAAAGTTTCTGTCAGTTAAAATAACACTCAAACAAATAGCTTCCGCTGATTACTGTTATGTTTCTTTGAATCGTAAATTTGCTGTCATGAAAATGAGACCTCAACACGTGACTATCTTTCAAACGTTATCTTATGTATCATGCCTTCGAGTGTTGGTATTTGGCAGCCCTGACCAATCACGGAGGGAGGCGTTTTAAGATTGAGAATAATGTTACATTTACATGACTATTTTCATTAAAGTACATTGCTCTGGATAACAGGTAACACAAGTTGGTGGTATTCGTGATGAATGTTCATACTAAGACATGTCTAAGATGAGCAATAACGGGGGAGAGAGGAACAGTGCATGCAAAACATTTCTTGACCGACTGGGATAGCCGAGCTTAGCATCTGTAGGACTGCTCCAAGGAGGCGCCATTCATATATACCAGTATGTTTTTTAATATATTAATTAGTACAGCCCACGATACCCCATTATACCCGACTTTTGCTGTCCACAAACTTCACGTAAACACGAAACTTGATTACCATTACTTCACTGACAGCACACGATTTCGTAGGCCGGCAACACAAAACATTACACAGTTTGGTTAAACATCAAGATGTTTTCCCGTAAACTGTTATCTGCATGAAAAAGATATCATTAATCGTGACAGGCATGTGTCCACAACACTACCAAAGCACGGTCCCGCACCAGGCTGTTGGTTTTTTTTTTCACCACACATCACACCCAACACATATCTCCATCTTCGTATCAGTGTTAACTGGCGATTATTACTGTGAATCGATAATCGATCAAGTGAAATCGAGTGCTTATCAGGCCAGGCAACTTGACAGTCAGGAAATATTTCGTTCAGTCCTTCGAGATATGACACAGCATATGCAACAGTTTAATTTCGGGGGTACCACAACGGGAGATAAAAATGAAATGAAACATTTCTTCCATCAGGAGGTTACTGACAACGTAAGACACATACACTAAAGTAAGTATAAAATTTTGAACCATATGAATGATTCACAACGTGCCATTTAGGTCGTTTAGTTCTAAATCAGTCCCTATATTCCAGAAAGGATTAGGTAGTTCGCACGTGCAGACCAGTTTTTCTTAACGTTGCCTCTTCAGCTGTAGTGGAGATACACCTGATTTTTTTTTTTTTTATCAAGGTTTGGACTTCCATTGTCCTTGCTCAGTTCTTCTGCGGCATAGTAATCTACCTTCAAGTGGGTAGTAACTGATTCCTTCACAGTCCTTCCCACGATTCGTTATCTCATTCGATGCTATAGAACTGAACTTCAAATAACGCAGTTAAAGGGTCTAAGAATCTTAATTTTTTCGTATGTATTGTGTATCGTACTCGTTATTCATGCGAAGTGAAAAATGCCTCTCTCTCTATATATAGCCAAAATTCAACACATTCCAACACAGGCACTAAACGGTAGTGTGTGGTCAGCTTCATGCGCCGCTACCCATTAAATCGGAGGCTGGGTATGTGTGGCAAGACCGGCCCGAAATTAGTGACACACAGAGGTTTTGCCATCACCGGGAATCAAACGCCCGTCTTCCAGCCAAGAGCCAGTCTCTCCTACACAATCGGGAATGGGGCTGTACCCATTTGACTAATATGAGGAACAAGTCCCGAAATGTAGGTAGGTCTTCTGCTACTATGAATCAGCAGTGGACAGACAGACAATACATCCAGGTGTCTGAGGCAGGATGCAGGCTGGGGAACAGGAGAGGGGAACAACCTGGTGTGGGGACAGGTGTGTTACTGTGACTACCAACAATAATCGGTCCATTGACATCGCCGTTTTGAGTCACGTCAACATTACATTCTATCGGCATTTATCTTACGGCATAAAGGACAGTAGTGTAATTTTTGGGGAAAAATTACAGTACAAACAGCGGAGTCTATGGCAGTTAGATCATCTATGAGACATTAAGCGAACTTATCACTTATTTCGTCATCATAGGGTCCTTGCAAAGTTAATCTCCTCATCTATTCACTACTTCAGTCTTCACAAGACATTCGGTTTCAGAATTAAAAAATGAGGGTTTAGCATTTCTGCTGCGTATCTGTGAAATGCTGGGATCGATTCTCTACCAATGACCGATTATCCGAGAATTTCACACTTTCCTGTTGACCCTCGGATTAAAATATGGAACAGAATCTGAAATGAATGCCTACCATTTCATGATTTCCAGTCAATCTTCAGGTCGACACTGTACAGCCTAACATATACAGGTAATCTATTGTTTATTTAACGATGCTGTCTGTAGCCCAAATTATGTGTGGCGTCGATCTACGCAGTTGAGAAAATGTTATTCAGAACTACAAAAACACAAAAATACTAACAGGAATTCACTTACAACGGGGACTATTTCGTGAATTCCGATGTTGGCAGCGGAAATGTAGTGACAATACAGCTCAGTACCTATTGGGAAATAATCTTTATTTACCGTCAGATTTCCTGGTACAGCATCGTTAAGAAGTACACTATTTACCACTCCAGTGTTTTTCAGGGTCACACCGTTCGCACCTAAGAAAATTACTTAACTGGGGAGAGAACAGTATGATGATAACTGCGAAATATGTGAAGCCAGCGACTTTCTTCTTCCTCAATACATCCAGAGGGTCTCTGGGGTGCACCCAGCCTCCCTATCGATTGTTACCGGGACGTAGGTCTGACCACTCACCTCCATCTAGTAGAGATTAAGAACGAGGGGAGCTGTGCCTCATGGGGTGGATGGAGGCAACTTTACTTTGTGTGTATAAAACGTAACGCCACAAATATAAAGCAAGAGTCCCAACTACGCAACCACGAAGTTTGGTTAACGGCCATGTAATATTCGCACTAAATTTCATGATAAGTGTCCAACTGATATCATTCAAGGGCTATGGTTTTGTGATTTGGTTTCGAGGGTTCATTTTCTCCAACCCCTATTATAAAATACAAAACACGTGGAATCTAAGTTAGAATTTGTTCATTTAAGGTAAGTGCACTTAAACCCGCCACGTCTCCCGAAGATGTGGCCATATTATGTTTAGAGTGTCAGCAGAAGTATGTTCAGGGAAACATTACTGATCTAGTGACGCTCTGAGGACAGGCCGTAACATGGCTGAAAATAGCAAACATCTAAAGTACCGCACACCGTGGACTGTAATGTCATTCAGTACTCATCACGCACATCACGTTACGTATCAGCAAACTGCGTATTATCTGTAATTTGCCATGCTGTAATTAGTTTTCATGTAATTTATCTGGTTCATTGATATTGTAATATACCAACTGCAGCGTTGAAGCTGTAACCACTGCAGTTCAGCAACTTTGGGTTTCACCTACGATTCGAACATGCCTTGTGTTTCTTGTGTTGATCAGTTCGTAGCCACGTTCCGTGCAGATAGAAATGAAGCCCGGATGACTTCTGGACTCTTTTCCTCTCAATAACATAAGAATTGATTTACAAAGAATACATTTTATTTTCCCAAAAACACGTTTAACAATGCGTAAAGAATTGGTGGAAAACTTCAATTATCTAAAAAATTATGAATTTGGTATAAAAATAGTTGAGAAAATTACTTTACAGGTAATCCTATGATAATTTTACTTAAGACCTTTGTTACTGAATCACAAAATCTTACAGAACAAGTAACCTGAACACTTTTTTGTTAAATGTAACTAACGTGTTACACTGGCATACAACAATCTGACATGGAAACAAACATTCAATTGAATTACACAAACTAATTTCAACTACATATATATAATATATCTGCATACTGTAAACATGTTTACTAACAACTATCAACTATAGGAATGTTTTTCTTAATTTCAGTCACCTATGGTGTTGGAAGAACATAAAAATGAGCTATACACAGTGCATGTGCCATAATGGTGTGTAAAACCTACCACATGAGTTGAAACACATAGATTATAATATATATCCATTCTAAATGGAAATACTCTAAACACACTAATTGTAACAGAATAAATAGAAAAAGAAGGACTAGATAACTGATCTCCATTAGACATCTGGAAATAGTTAAGACAATTAAAACTTGCAATACAACAAACTTCAGTTATATGAAATGTATAATTTAAAAATACCTGCTAATAACTTTAAGTAAACTATATACACTTGAAAATTTACAACACTGGTATATTACTTGTAACTTATCTATTAATATTTATGGTTTCCATTCATTAGGATTTTTTTTTACACTTTTATTAATCACAGAATATCTTATTTACTTTTACTGTTTCATTTTCAGCCAAAGTTTGAATAATGACACATGGAACTCTCCACATGTACTCAGCCTGTGAGATCAATGGGTAACGGTTATATTCAGAACATATATCTCTATGATTCGGGATGACAATCAATGCATATTAACAATTAAATAAATCTGCATAAAGGCCTGGAAAATTCAGGTTTATAATACACGCCAAATGTTTAAAATATTACGGATCAACATTCAGATCATTAATAAAAACTGCCGGTAAGGCTGCCCCGTTAAATGCCAAACAGGCACAGAGTAGGCAGAGTTATAGCTTTAACCATATTCAACCTCGGGGCTACAAGGGCGAGGGGTGGACACTGCCACATCATGGCAGCTTTACCCCCGGGGGAAGAGACCCGGTACTCATTGTAAAGAAGGCTGGGTGGGCCTCGGGGCCGGTCTGGATGGGTCCGGAAGATTTCGCCCCCAACCGGGGTGTTACCCCCGGACCGTCCAGCCCGTAGCGAATAGCTATACCAACTGCGCTATCCAGGCTGCCATAAAAATTGCTGACGCTCGCCTTTCGTCTCACACCAATTATTAATTTGCGAAACCTTTTTCAAATTGCAAACTTAACACTCATTAACATCCAGTTTCTGTACATAAAATGAGACCAAGATGCTTTTCAATAAAACTATCGACTGACTTGTGCAGTCCTGTGCCTTGATATCTACATCCCAGACACGAGCAAGAAATCTGTGCACCGACGCCCCCGTCCCCAAGTATACGAGCGATTTAATTAGAAACATATTTTCATTTCAAATGTTAACAGACAAGAATGTTAAATCGTCCTTTTATATTTACTGATTTCAGTGTGAGTGACCAAGACTGATGGTTTTCGCTGTACTTTAAATGTCTTCCTCTAAATAACCTATATGATTTCATGTACAATTAGTCTACTAGAACCACTTAATCACATACCTGATCATTACATACGTGCTGGGGAAAACAAGGTCGGTATATGTACCGTCAATCCAGCAGCTCAGGATACAATCTGACTGCAGGCTTTTATGAATCAGTGTGTACCACATATGTAAGGAATTTTCTGACTGACAATTTTTTAACAAAGTCCTGTACCATGTACTTCCACTTTAGACTGAATTTCGCTTGACTTTCTTCTTACTGGAACTTCCAATTCACTTTAATTATTATATAAAGGGGATGTTATGAACTACCGATAAACTTCTGACATACGTGCACGGATAAAACGCACACTTTTTCCTCTTCAAATTTTCCAGAAAAAAAAAACTTGAACATAAAATTCTGTACGGTGTTTTACTACAAACCAGCACCTAAAATGCCATTAACTACACGAATTAAATTTTCTTCCACAATAACGAAAAATTTTAAGAAAAACTGCAATCGGCCTACACAGACAACTGTCTAACATTCAAGAAATTTTGCACACCTGATGTGTGAACATTTCGTTTCTTCAGTTTAAGATCTCAGACTGTGGTGCACACTGGGCACGTTAAGGTGGCAGATTTGATTCAAGCAACAGTATTTTAATTTAATATCATTTCTTCAGGTATAAATATCAAGGTACGCACTGCAAATATCGTACTACTTCACATGATATGTAGTCTACACAATATTATTTAATACTCTGCTATAACATAAAATAATCAAGAATATTATATTTACATAAATAATATGGGCGTCGGAAGTGGGGGTGAGTGTTCCGCACTCATCTAAGTGGAAGTTGCATTTTTCTTCCTCCAGAACTGAAACACTTCTGACCCCTTTTACAATAAGGCACTTTCAGTAAGGCACGCAGAATGCTATTGAGATCGATATGAGGTAACCGAATTTGTCATTGGCATCGTCAAAATGACACAGCTACCATTAACAGTAAATTAATATTTGGTATCAAGAAATGTTATGTTAATACATAACACAATGGTTTTAACCCTCTCTACATTCTATACATCAATGGAAAAATTACTTTAATTGTATATTTCCATGGTAACTCCTCATCTCTTATGGTCTGAACTGTACACACACTGCTGGAGAGGTTTCTTGTGAATAAGGCCACACTCGTATGTTAAGTAACAGCAAAGCAGTTTTCTTTCAACAGGATTTGTGTCATTCTCACAACGATACGAGTTATGACGACAAAATAATGAACGTAAGGCAGTGATAGAGTTGTGAGGTTAATAAGACGACGGCTTTGACTAACTGTGACCGAAATCTCCAAACAAAAGCTATCGCTGATTATTAGGTACTGAATGCGTATTCGTTTACCGCTGACAATGCAGGCTGTATGAAAAACTGCAACAATTAAACCACAGCCGCGACTACTGTACTAACACGTAATGTATGAAATGGAAATTAAGTGAACTCAAATAATCATATGACATCCGGTTAAAACTAATTTGAATCGTGCAGCAGAGTTTAACAAAATAGGCTGCGTATCTTTAGTTTAAATTTCGAAACCACCTCTCACGTCGCGAGGGAGGAGATCTTTCAGAAATGGATGTCCTGTATATCAGTAGGCGTCTCAGGCTGGCCGCCTGTCTCTTCGACTCCTGACATCATTTTGGTGGAAGATGAAGCAGAGCTGGTAACTTTGTTACTGGTGGACGGCAGGGGCTGAACAGACGCTGTCTCTGAGGCCACGACGCGTTCGATGTGACGTACAACGTGTTCAGCTGCGGCAGGGTCAACACGTGTCAGGGCGCAAACTGATGTCAATGCAGTGGCGGCCGACGGCGAGTTGAGGCCGCGAACAGCAGCACTGATGCTGGCAGTTGCGAGGACAGAAGGCCGGCTCTGAATTAATTCAGGCTCTGCCAAGAAAAGAAGATCATACAACAAATCAGTCCAGCTAAAGTTACTCATACTGACTTTTGTCATTTCATTCAAGGAAATGCCTGAATTGTTCCTTAACTGAGCTACACATGCTTACCTCCACGTTCTGCCCAATTCAAAATTTGCAACAATTCTCAAGTTTTCTAATAGAGTGAAATAAGCATACTAGCAGTACCGGTGCCATTAGTGACATATTAGCAGTACCGGTGCAATTAGTGACAACCGAATTACATAATACTAACATTGCAAAAGATGCTTTCAGTGATGGAAACAACAGTTTGATGGAAGCCTACCTGAAAATTTTAGCTCCACCAAACGTTGCCCAGAGAGAACTCTAATAGCACCTGGCAGCACTGACATCAACGAACAAACGTTTACGGCCTTGATCTTCAGACGAGTAGGCCTCGGTTCTGTTCCCGGCTTACGTATGAACGAACACTTGCAAGCTACGTCACTTACTTAACCTCCAAGTTTGAAAGCAGAGATTCAGTCACCCTCAGAAATCACATTACAGTGTCTGATGAAAGTACGTAATGACTTCGCGAACACACAGTATAAAATAATACGCAAAAATACGTGGTTAACTTTTTACGTCTCTGAAATAAATGTACGTACGAGTGTATAATGTTAACTCTCCACCTCTCATTTCTTTCTATACATGCAAGCAGCCCGCTTATTAAACTGAAATCGCATTCAGCCCGCGAATGCCGAAAATTTGCTGATATCTGATCTGTAAGTCTGAGTCCAGTGTTATCATCTTTGTAAACTGCAGCTTCCGGAAGAGGTCCTGACTGTGGCTGCTGCTCTTATAAACTGGAATAACACAAATACGCGTGCAGAATTACCACCATTCACCGACAGAATGAAGCATCGCCAAAGCCCTTCGACAAACGATAAGACAAACACAGAAGATCGACCTATTAATGACACAAACCTGTACAGAGACTCAAAAATGTGTGAACAGTAGCCCGGATTACTGGAGTCCGATTAGATCTCTGTGGCCTACCCAAGTGTGGGGAGAAATAATAGCGGAGGGTGTAGGCACAATAATAATCTCCCGCGTCGGAAGTGAGAGGGGATGTAATGTAACTACAGATATAATTGCTAGGAAATGTTCGCGAAGATATGAGATACGTTATCACGCGACGTTTAGCGTCCCTCCACCGCACTTCACGTAGCACAGGCTCTGTTCTGCATTGCACAGTATCACCTGTTTTTACACTACCAACTATGCGGCAGCCTGGGCCAAGGAAAACCATGAAAGCCCGCAGCTACTCGAGGCAAGATAGAGTCAGTTTTATGAATGGCATCCCTTTTCGCTTTATAGATAGCTACAGATTAATAACACCACCATCAAACACAACTGCATTTTATTACAATACAATTTATTTTCACAGTAAGTTACGTACGTCCAGGTCCGAGGATTTCTTTGTGAACGATTCGAAACATGATACGTTTTTACGGTGAGGAGTTGTTAGCACCTCGCCCAACCCCCAAGCTGGAGGACCACACATTGTCGGCTGTCCGCGACTGCTTATTCAACATATTCGAAGCTACGCAGCATACTGGAGGCCGCTCCTCCATCCGCAACCTGAGGACGCGCCATGCCGTGGTGACAGCAACACACTTATCACGGAAAAATGTGGAAAGCTTCGCGATTTTGCGAGGGAGGAATGTATGCTAAGGGTGTTTGAGAACAGGGTGTTAAGGAGAATATTTGGGCCTATGAGGGACGAGGTAACAGTGGAGTGAAGAAAACTACATAATGAGGAACTTAAATGAGCTGTACCCCTCACCCATTACTGTTCGGGTGATCAAATCGAGAAGAATGCGATGGGCAGGGCATTTAGCGCGTATGGGGGGAGAGGGTGTGGGGAAACCAGAGGGAAAGAGACCACTTGGAAGACCCAGGCGTAGATGCGAGGATAATATTAAGACTGATCTTCAGGAAGTGAGATGTGGGGGTATGGACTGGATCGAACTGGCTCACGAAAGGGACACGTGGCGCACACTTGTGAATGCGGTAATGAACCTTCGAGGTCCACAATATGCGGGAAATTTCTTGACTAGCTGAGATCTGGCTAGCTTCTCAAGAAGGGCTCTGCTCCATGTACTAAGTACGTACGTAAGTAAGTAAGTAAATAAGTAAGTATGAGTTAGTAAGCTATGTATGTAATACAACACCATTTATTCATCTGCTTCTGTATTTTTATGTAAGTCTGAACATGGCCCTTTGGGCGGGAACATGTAGAATACTGGTAACAAGACACTGTTTTACAACAAGATACAGTTTGTTTGGCGCCGTTCTTATAAATCAATAGTTATCCAATGAACTATAATGGAGTAAATTTACTGTCTAACACAACTATATGATGGAGAGATCTATATTATATTATTTATTACATAGAGAACTACATGTTTCGGCGCTAAATAATGGCCATCTTCGGGTTGTATATGAAACACTTAGAAAGTAGTTATACAAACATATGTCTATGGGCTACTTATATGGGGAAGGGGGTAGGGGGGGGGGTAAAGTGGGCACGAGATCTCGTATTCGTCAGAACGGTTGGGATGTGATGTGTAGGATGCATGGAGGGTTCATACTGTTACCAAGCTATGTGTAGGCTTATTATAGATAAATCTATGGTAGGCATCTTCCTGTGTCTAATTGTGTTGCGTAATTATACTAAGGTCTGATGTACAATGCGCTATAATATGTAGCCACAGACGCTACATATTACAGCGCATTGTACATCAGACCTTAGTATAATTACGCAACACAATTAGACACAGGAAGATGCCTACCATAGATTTATCTATAATAAGCCTACACATAGCTTGGTAACAGTATGAGCCCTCCATGCATCCTACACATCACATCCCAACCGTTCTGACGAATACGAGATCTCGTGCCCACTTTCCCCCCCCCCCACCCCCTTCCCCATATAAGTAGCCCACAGACATATGTTTGTATAACTGCTTTCTAAGTGTTTCATATACAACCTGAAGATGGCCATTATTTGGCGCCGAAACATGTAGTTGTTCTCTATGTAATAAATAATATAATATAGATCTCTCTCCACCATATAGTTGTGTTAGACAGTAAATTTACTCCATTATAGTTTATTATAAAACAAAACGGGGATGACGAAACTTATGGTTATCCAATGATTATATTTACCTGGTATGCTTTTAAATGATCGGGAATAACAAGCACAGTGATTATCGTCATTAACAGGGGAATGGCTGGATTACATAATAACAAGTTTGCTCGAAGGTGGCAGAGGTGCAGTTAAAGAGGAGTTTGGGAGAAACCACATTCTTGAATTTAAAGGTCCGTTTTTTTTTTTCATCTTCCTGGACTCACCGTTATTCTTAAGATGTGGACCTTTAAATCTGACTGACGTGGAATAGGCCTGCAGCAGGGCTGTAAACAGTCTTGGCTCGGAACGGGGGAGAGGAAGTGGAACAAAGAATTGGGTCGTCGGGCTCCAGACAAAGGCGACCGGTACAAGACGCTTCACAGCAATCGCATCAACACGCACAACACATGGTTCAGCGGCGTGGAGATCGGTTTGAACCTGCCGCACCTAGTTCAGAAATATCTCAAGCGCGGCACATCGACATGACAAAACGCTGTACTACAGAAGTTTGAACTTTTTTTGGCTAGGAGGTCCAGAATGGTGGCACTGTGTCGTTACTGAGATACTTCGCCTTTCTCAGACCATTCGGCGGGTTTGTGTGACACGATATACGGGACTAGCGACAGGCAGTTCTCGCACAATCAACACACAACAGGAAGTTGCCCGAAAAAAAAGGGCGGCGTAGTCTACAGAACTAACTGGGCTTATCGGCTTCCTTGAATGAAGGTTTCCCGGACTTTCCATAACTGTCAGACAAATGCCAGGGTGTAACTGAAAGATGGGGCAAGGCCCTCAACCCCCTTCCGTTTGTCCCAAAGACCCTCACTTTTCTTACCCCCAAGTCGAATAGGGCCCTGCAGCTACGCAAACAAGCAACTCAGGGTTCAAATCTCAGTCATCCATCCAACTTAAGTCCTAACCCCCTCCCACAAAAGGACATGCTGCAATCTGTAGGAGAGAACCTTAGTATGGCGCCAACCCTCCTACGACAAGACGAGCAAGACGAAAGCGAAGTCCTAAGAACAATCCCCACTAATAGGTTTGCATGTCACTGTCCAGAAATGCGGCTCGTGCAGAGGGATGGATAAAACAAGCATTGACCAACCTTTTCTTCCCTTCCCCCCCCCTCCCCAAGGGCTACAACCGTTACTATGGGTTGGTTCAAGGGTGCACGTGTAGGAATCACAAGCCTATACCTAACTGCATAAATTGCAGTATAATTTTTACAGTGTATACACAATTTTGAAATGTGGCCGCAGGCCTCATAACAAAACCTGACAGGCCTGGGCTAAGCTGATCATGGCATGCCGACTTCCGTTTCGCTCAAGTGTCCGCACAAAAGACAGCTTTTTTGTTTCTTTGGATGGTCAAGTAGATCTGACATGGGAGGTGCCCAGTTCGAATCTCGGCTGTCCTACAAACGCTTCTTGTGAATTTACCCAGCTCCGCCGGGCAAATACAGGGAAACTCATAACACTAGCAATGGCCACATCCTTCCCAAAACTCACAACTAGCCACGACCACATCCTTCCCAAAACTCAGAACTAGACATGACCACATCCTTCCCAATCATTTTGCGAAACTAAATAATCACTGTAGATGATCAGACTCATCAAACAGACTACGATCCACATTTCCACTCCGCGGTAAATAACCTACTTAGCAGGGAATGCAACATTCAACAAAATAAATGGCGAGTCTTCAACGTTTCCGCAGCGGTGCAGTTGAGGTCTCCGTTCTTCTTGGATATGGCGCTCCGTCAGTGGATGATTGGTGCCCGAAATTTCGAGACAGCGTGTTCTCACCTTCGAGGGTCGAATGTCCAGTGTCTCGAAACGTCGGGCACCTATCGTCTAGTGCGCGGCACCTCATCTTAGAAGAACGAAGACATAAAACAAAGAATTCACAAATTCATTCCATGCTGTATGATCGGTTACGTAATCTCTGTACCAAACGAGCATCACTGGCGTACTGTGACATACGAATCAATCACAACGCCTACCATTCCACAACATGCACTACACTACGCACCGTAAAGAAACATGAATTGAGCTATTTAAACTCCCAGTTCGTAGCAGTGCAACCTACTGAAATTCCACGGGCGAGCGTTGAGAATTATACAACCGTATAGCCCGAAGCGCCCTGTTCTTTTCGTATTATTTTTTGTGACGCTGAGGTGTGGTGTGGCCAGCTACCTGGCTGCAACACCTGCGCAACAAGGAGGGCAGCCACGCGAACCACTTCGATACTGGATTCCACTCCGGAAACAGAAAGTCCCCCGTCATCTCAACAGACTTTTAAAAATGGCTGCCTTACTTCAACGTTTACTACGTGTCATGTAGGTACGACCTACCACGTGGTCCCTTCTTTCTACTTTCGTCAACGAAAGATGTGCCAGGCAAGAAGAATTTCGTCACTTTACGGACGAAGAGCAGTACTCGACTGGTGCCGGCCAACATTTTAAATAATTAATTAACGGTTAGTAGAGCCGGGCAGTTCAACACATAATACAGCCATATCAACATAAAAGCCCCAGTCATGTTCTGATCTCACGACTTACTTTGCAAATACTAACTTAATCTTATTCTCCAATTTTTTTTTTATTGGTCTTCCAACCGGAAGATATTTCCTCACCAAAACTCTGTATACTTTTCTTTCACACTTGAGGCACAAGCCTAAACCATTTTAACATAAAATTCATCACGTTTAAAACACAAACTTTACCGTAGACAGTCACCAAGTCCCTCAATATAAAGTATCTTAACTCATACTTCATTTCTTTCAATCCCAAATATTTCATGACTGTTTTGTTTGCAAGTGTTTGTTAACCTGTCTTCTCTCAATGAGAAGTTTCAAAACAATAAAGAAAAACACCTGGAATTTGTTTAATGATATTTCATCTTCAAATATATGGCAAAGCAGACCCAATGATATTGGGTGTCAACCCAACTGCGGATAAATAAATATCATATGCTTACTGCATGAAAGATACCAAGAACTTATGAAATATTGGGCAGGTATAATCATTATTACGAACAATTTCTTAGCGTCTCTTGTGTAGCCTACAGAACTTTCAACTTTGAACCCCCCACCCGTCGCGCTGCGGTCCAAAGAGGGACATGACCTCCTCATTCTTTAGGTTTCTAAATCACAAACGACGACGCACCACAGTCGGTAGGGCTCCTCTGGACGAGTGATCAGTTCGTCGCCGAGACGCTCTACCTGACGGCACACAACACTCACAAAAGACGAACATCCATGCCCACGGCGGGGATTCGAACCCACAATCTCAGCAAGCCGTGGGCTGCAGACCCGCGCCTTAGACCGCGCGGCTACTGGGACTGGGGCACCCATTTATTTACTCTGACAGTCTGCAACTAATGTACTGACTGCCTGTTGCCAGATCTACACCGCCTACCGTAGTCTCCAGACGGAAAAAACACCAACAAAATTGCACAGAACTTAAACAAAAACATAATAATATATGCACACAGTCACATCAATTCAAGTTATATTACAGGAATAAACTAGTCAAACTGGCACTTCATGGCGTGTGTGTGTGAACACATACATACACACACACACACACACACACAATCTAGGACGGGTAACTTTTTCATTTGTTACGAAGCAGACCCCGACCCTGGTTGCCCAGGTGCCGAATCTGGAAACGTTGTGATTTACCCAAAGTTTCAACTGCTATAGCCGAGATCAGAATTGTGTCCACGGTGTACTGCTGTAATTATACAGTGGCAGTGGCACGACAGCAGATCAACAGATCCACTTACAAAATGCGTCTTGAAATAATCAACAAGACAGGCAATGTACGTATAACGTAACACCGAGCAGCGTTCGTGCTCAAACAAAACTAAAATCCGGTCGAACCCAAATAAAGAGTTCGATAAAAAATGATATTTAATTAAATAAACCGATACCTTAATTTTTAAAATAAAACAATTGTAAGTTATCAATAAAAGTAAACTCGTCTCTGTGATCTGTACTCCTCACCCAATACGGTTCGGGTGACAAAATTGAGAAGAATGAGATTGGCGGGGCATGTAGCGCGTATGGGGGAGAGGAGAGACGCATACAGGGTTTTGGTGGGGAAACCTGAGGGAAAGAGACCACTTAGGAGAACCAGGCGTAGATGGGATGATAATATTAAGATGGATCTTCAGGAAGTGGGATGTGGGGGTATGGGCTGGATCGAGCTGGTTCAGAATAGGGACAGGTGGCGGGCACTTGTGAATGCGATAATGAACCTTCGGGTTCTATAATATGCGGGGAATTTCTTGACTAGCTGAAAACTGGTTAGCTTCTCAAGAAGAACTCGTCCCTGTTATTAATAAATTACCACGCCATTAAGACGTATGGGGGTGGAGTTACAGCTCTAAGCATTTTTTCACCGCAGTGCTACACTTTGAGAGGTCAACTCATTCTCAAGCCACTTCACTTCCTGAGAAACAGCTCGAATAATCACTGGACAGGAAGTTCGTTGGGTCTAGACGTTGTGGCAAAGATAAACCGGCAAAATAAACTCCACACTCCTACAGGGAATCGAACCCCGATCTCCACCCCGACGTCTAGTCACTGCCGACCGAGTCATCCAGCTTCAGTAACGCATTAACAAACTGTTAACACAGGCGAACAAACATGATAGATTCGTTCTTAACTATACTGGCGACAAAATATGAAAGATAATCGTAAATATCAGTACACGTACGTTAGTCACGATTTGTGACATCAGCTCACTGAAGCATGAAACTAATCTAAATAATACATTAAAATTCAAGTATACCTCGTAGAAAGCATACTGCTCTTTCATAAGACTAGTTGGTTAATATTGTTTAGGGTCGGAAAAAACTCTATTTTGAAAATAAGATGAAATGTATACATACAATGTGGCCAGAATGTACTAAGCGCTCGTACGGTACGTACAGTAACCACTGTGATTCAAGGTCCTGTAGTAATATGCAGGCCACGATGGGAAAGTTAGACCTGCCAGTTTAGCACAGACATGTTACCTTCCCAGTTCTCACGGCTCTTCTCGTACTACCTGACGGCTAATTCTCCGTCTTCGCACTGCACGCGTGACGGACGACTGGGAGGCGAAAAGGTGGAGGTAGAGTCTCCCGATATCTGACCGCTGCAGACACTGGAAGTAACAACTTGTGTATTACGTGCGACAACTTAAATGACAGCAAAAGGCATATCGAAATCGCAAGGTAAGTTATATCAGAGACGCGTCCGACTTCCATATAAAAGGTATCGCGTTCGACGCTTTGTCGACGCAGTGGCTGTCACCATTATTTCGTGGCTTCACTAGTCCCTTCCTACGGACGTTGGGACGAGAAACTGAAGCAAGCACACCTCACCAATCGTAATCATCCTCTCATCGCAATCCACGACAAATTGCGTTCCTGTATGGACGACGGTCAGTAACAATCTGCGAATCAAGTTTCCCATTTCACTTTCCATCATTATGTCATAGCAAGATCTCGACGACGATAAACTGTTTCTGCACTTAAGTTCTGCATCAGCAAGAGAAATGTTCCTGAGCGTTATAAACGGTCGGATCAAGTTACAGTGTTCCTTCCTCGACAACTACAAGGGATGTTTACTAGAAACCAAGCCCTGAGCAAATATTGTTCAGGGCTTCAGCTTCAGTGTTAGAGACAGATCAATTTCAAAACAGAAGTCACCGAAACCTGCCATTTTGTACAGACTCCTGTAATATGCATTATTTTGGTACCAAATGTCTGCTTCTTCACCACCCATTCTCTGATTCAAACTCTAAATTTGTCAGGTAAGAACACTTTTTGATGTTATCCCAGATACTGCAGAGACGCGCGAGGAGACGTCGTTTTTCCTGCTGGGATTTTCTGTCCTCATTTATTCCTGTTTTATCCTCATTCTAATTTCCTTTATCCCTCGTATCATTCGTCCCGTTCTTCCTTCATTCTTACGCACTGTCACCATTTATTCATTTCCTCTTGTCTCTATTCTAATTTCCTTTCGTTGAGTGAACCCCTTCTTCTTCTTCTTCCTCCGATTTTTTCCTTCTTCTCTCTCCTCCTTAAGGTCCCTCTAACTCAATCGTCCCTGGTGTCTGAGTTCTTCACGCTGACAGAGCTAACTTCCTTCAGTTATAAGCTTACGTATGCATATCTTGATGTTTACAATTCAATGAAAATGCAGACAATTACCGTCGTTCCTATACAACGTATCCATGCCCTTCAGAACTCCATGTTTCGCACAGAGCAGCCTTGGCCAAGCTAGAACTTGCACACATCTCATTCATATCCATAACAATACCAACACCCGGCAGAATGACAGGCTAGAGCTGTATGACAAAGGTACACGAACCTTACTGAAACGATCTTTCAGGCAGGCTTTATGCAGACAATATTGTAAATGAGTTTCAATTCAAACGAGCTACTGTTTGCAAAAGATGTGGGAAAGGAAAGAAACAGCCTAAAGGCTTCGAACAAAACGTGTAAAACGAAAGGAAGGGAGGAAAGAAAGAAAAAGAGCAAGTTACAAGATTTCAGAAGTGCATAAAAACAACACTTAGTCGTACCTTCCCTATCCCCACAAAAATATTTTCTCCATGCACCGATTTTTGAAAAGGTCATTGCTCCTCTACAAAGTTAACCTGACACAAGCAAGACTACTTAAAACGGCAAATTCACATTATATTCAGCATTTATGACATAACACAGGACAATTAGAAGACTCAGTTTAACATACAACGAAGAAGGGTTCAAATTTGGTTTTCGTACGTAAAAATGTCAAATTCAATTTTCCCTCCATAATTAAAGGTCTAAGAACAAATGTACAATGACCAAATCATAAAAAAAAACCTCCTACAGCTTGCGAGCCACAATTAAAAAACAGCTAAATGTTTCCGTCAGGCGTTTCTCTACCTAGCCATCTCTCTGTTCGGATATCTCTTTTATGTCACAAAATGCGACATTTCTTTGTATTTCAAAATCATAGAACAGATGTTACCCTTGGTTTCTACGGTTTGGAAACACAGCCTTTATCCTGACGGAAAAATATAAATTACATGTTTCTGAAAATACAGGGTTAGGAATAGATATTTAGGAAAGACAGTCGAAGTCGGTTATAACGAGACTTCGTCTACAGCCGTCAGATATTCTGTGGTACCGCACCAATCAATTCCTCACTGCTCACCGTAACTAACATTATACTCGTCGGCTTTTACAATACTCGTTTATAACGACACAAAGCATTCAGTCCCTTTCGTGACGTTATAACCGAGTTTACGTGTAGTTGCGCCTGACGCAGAATTTTCCAAATTCATATCCCGTTAATTCGTGGAGGGTATGTTTCAACTGTGTTAATTCTTACTGTCTTATTCTGACCTCTACCTACATACTCGTTGTAGCTGTAGAGGGTTACTGTTGCATTTGATCATATACAGTGACAGACAGTTGGTAGGTCTCCTCGGGATCGGCCCGTCGCAGAGACCTGTATATGACAACACAAGACAGTCACAACAGGCACATTCATGATCCCAGCGGAATTACAGCAAGCGAACGGCCGCAGACTCACGCGTCAGACCGTGTGGCCACTACGATCGGCTGTGTAAACCTATGTATTTCAATAAATAGGTGCAGGTATTTAGTCAATAACAAAGCAAATATTTCTAATGTACCTATTTATTTATACACACAACGGGGATGGCACATTTCAGAATCTATGTATTTCAGTATCACAAAGATTTAATCAGTTTAGACAGTGGCTCAAAATAATGAGTTTACGTTGTTTTATGTGCAATGTGTAAACGTTTATTCAATATTCCTGTCAGCCGAATGTTATACGCGGACTGTTCATTCTTAATACAAGAAAACCGCATATGTTATATCAGTATCAGCATTCGTCGAAATGAGGCCGAGAGTTAGCTAAATACTATCACCGTGTGAAATTGGTTCACGCAATTGTGCAAGGCTTATTCATTTCTTTCGTTCCTAGTCAACCCTATCATTATCTACATTTTTAACCCCTTTTTCAATTCATACACATGCCTACATATACACAAAGGCTTTGAGATGCACAAAACGAGAGCCCTCCCTCAGTCGAGATGAAACAGAATGGCCCTGTTTCCGGTTACCCAACACGCCCATTAACCCCCCTGTCCTCAATATTACGATATTCTCACACACTTCAAAAGAAGAAATAATACAACCACACACTAATATGCATTAGACAGACTAAGCATGCAACTGGAAGAAGTCATAATTCCAGCCTATGTAGTAATGTGAACGAAAATAAGCTTTAATATAGGACCATTACAAATAAGAGTTCGGAACTTACTTTGAACAAATTAACTGCGCTACAAAGTAACTATTAGGACAGTACTTACTTTTATTTTATAGAATAAACAGGCGAATAACCCTAAGTTAGGCGCAGTTAATGCAAATAATAGCTATACAGCAGTTCCTGGATGACGGATAGGAAGCCCTACATCATAACACTCCAGACATCCGGCTCAGTTCCACAGGACAGATTATGAGGTCACACTCAGCAACAGACCACGTATACTGTCAACCTTACCAAATAATTCTAGCCATCTGAGACAGCCATATGTGAATCCACGCGACAAATTAGCTACAAACTTTGCAGACTTGTACAGACTCTGTGTCGCCTATGCGCTGTTACAGTTACATCAAAGCAGCTCAAATTCATAAAGTACCTGCGGTCCGGGGATCGAATCCCGGTGGAGGTGAGATTTTCCGCACCCGTCCAGACCGGCCCTGGGGCCCACCCATCCTCCTACACAATGGGTACCGGGTCTTTCCCCGGGGTAAGGCGGCCGGTGCGTGGCGTTTACCACCCAACCCATCTAGCGCTGAGGTTAAAGAAAGAGTACATCTATACATCTACTCCACCTATGGGCCTTCGTGGCCTGTTCTAGGGTGAACTTTACCTTTACCTTTACGTACAAGCTCTTTCTGAGTTACTGCTCCCAGTCAAAATGATTAACAACACATACATTTTTGTATGAATGAAAAGTTTTTAAAAACGCATACTTCATTTCAGCAATGTAAGATCGACCGACTGGCCAACCGTGGCGCCCAGGCATGGTTAGATTTTGGTTCGACTCCACGCTGAATTACGTTTCGCACGGATACATGCGAATGTACATTGCTTAGAACCCTGGGTTATGAACACGGGCTTGCGAACACAAATGTAAAGGCGAAGTTCACCGCCAAGGCACATCTAGTAACAAATTTGAATTTCATCTTCGTTCGACAAGTGGGACCGACAGAAGTCATTAGATTTTTATCTTGCATGCAACAAGGATCCAGAAACGTCAGAAATTATAAATTTCAATGGCCAACTGTGAAGCCAAGAAACAGACATAGAGCCCCACGGGTTCGATACAGGTCAGGGCACTGAACTGCGGTTAGAACGGTTTTGTGGAACAACCTGCCTTGTATACAACAGGAGAAACACACTGGGGTGGGGTTACATTAAGGTATCTGGAATGAGCAAGTAAATACTTACTAATTATCACTTTCATGCCGCAGTGAGCACTCAGATTATTGCCAACACGTGCGAAAGTACTATTAAAAGAGAACAGAGCTCTTCTGATCAGATTTTTCAACGTTCTCTCCTTTTACAGAACCTTGCAGACGTGGCAGTAGGAGCTACTGTGAATAGGCTACGCCAATGACGACTACAAACGTGCAGTTCTGCATACCTATTAGGCGCTACAAGCCTGTTTGGGGTATTTACCAGACAAATTAATGACATATATAGTGAATAGAGGCTAAGAATGGTTGGCATTTGTATTCAGCAATACAAAACTTCAGTCAATATACTGTCCGGAAATGGCCCTGCTGTGTTTGTTCAATTGCCAGTATTACAGAAGAGTGGATATGCAACACAAAGCAAACATTAAAGACACTTGGCGTGAGGCATTTTAAGGTTCCGAAGGATCAGATCTTATGGGATACATAACCATTCCATTCGTACTAATAAACGTGTCGCTGTGAAAATGTCACAGGCCCGTCTTAAAATCACGCAGCAGAGATATACGCGTTCGCCATAACATTATTTACCACATCGTAAAGTAACAACAACAATTCTGAAGGCATAATTCTCAATTATATGTCACCGCCAGGTTCTTACTCTCTATTATGTCTTATGTTGCAACTGCCCCAAAGATTCTCATAGGAAACCACCTCGCAAGACAGCTGATGACAAAAAAGAACAGAATTCGGAGTTCTCCAACGGTTCATCACCTAGTACCACGAACATTGATTAACAGTTCAAACACTAATGGTGTAAGTACATTTAAAAACAATGCATTTTTCTGCGTTTGTTATTACTCTCAGTATCAATGCTGGCTATTTTCCTGAACAGCAACAGACTTTTTTTTTTTTTTAACATTCTAATTTTACATTCATTGTTCCGTGCATCATTGTAATTGTTTCAAAAAATAACCAACACGATGTCACTTGTGGACTATCCTTTATTTTCATGGGTAGTCGTCATTCACTCTCTACATGTTTCGAGCT
>Ga0131853_10002954_pt1 | contig 30514 bp, 19 predicted proteins | sample TergutLab28metaG_FD_92764 | JGI IMG/M metagenome (GOLD analysis project Ga0131853, IMG submission 92764) | Labiotermes labralis P1 segment gut microbial communities from Petit-Saut dam, French Guiana - Lab288 P1 (version 2) (version 2) | ecosystem: Host-associated > Arthropoda: Insects >... | reverse complement strand
GGAGAGGGGGGTGTATAGGGTCTTGGTGGGGAAACCGGAGGGAAAGAGACCACTGGGGAGACCTAGGCGTAGATGGGTGGATAATATTAGGATGGATCTCCAGGTGGTGGGATGTGGGTATATAGACTGGATTGGGCTGGCCCAGGATAGGGACAGGTGACGGACCCTTATGAATGCGGTAATGAATCTTCGGGTTCCGTGAAATGAGGGGAATTTCTTGACTAGCTGCAAAACAGTTAGCTGGTCAAGAAGGACTCTGCACCATGGAGTAAGTAAGTAAGATACAGGATGTGTTTACTGTGTGGTACGAAATGGATCTTCGACTAGAATTCAGGTTAATTTACGTCTTTAGCGAGTTAACCTAGCCCACACAGTCGCACTGGGTGTATAAAGGATCCGTTTTAGCAAGTTATTTTTTCCTTCTGCGTCCAGACCACTTTAAGTCATGCGTCTTCATCCCGCGGTCCGCTGACACATTTGTAAAATATGCCTGGACTATAAACACTGCACATTAATTTAGGTGGTTAGGTATACCATTTACTGCTATCTGTCTAGGTGCGGCCCGAGAAACCAGCTCGCCACAATTGGTGTGGCTCTTTGCCATATAAACGTTGGGCACCCATGTCCTACGTGACCACCTCTTCTACCTATGAGGCTTGTATGTTGTAAACCTTTCTTACTTACATTATATATTCGGCATGACTTATATTTGTATCACATTAAGAGGACTGTTTATCTGATAACAGGTTTATAGGCGCATTTCAGAACCACCAATCATTTGACTTCATAGAATTCCTGTGTTTCCAAAAAAAAAAGAAAATTTCAACTTCTGTAAGCTGCGAAGATTTTGTTCACGTTACGTAGCTTTGAAACCCTGGACCATCGACAGTTCTCAAAGCCTGAGTAGCTAAATATGTAGCATATCATTGTGAGCACACCGCACCAGTTAATAAGTTGCACGAGTCTGAAAAATCTGAACTTCACGGACACGTAACACTCACTCAGTTGGTCAACAAATAAAGTTGCCCAATCTTACGGACATTTAATATTACTTATGCTGTCCACAACACTTCGAAAATTGATCATGTTCTTGTCATAGGGAGTCCAAACATTGTTTTCTTAAGGTGCGCCTAAATAATAACCTTTCACGCACATGTATCACAGCACTATCACCCCCCCCCCCCTTCCGCACCGCCTCCGCCGCCCATGTGAAAAGTGCCGCCTATATCACACTATCTTTCTATCGCCTTAGTAACGCAATATGAGGAGTGGAAATTAGACTTAACTATATAAATAACCTTAACAGGATACTTCGTGAATAATTAACAGTAGCGTAACTGACCACGAACCGTCCATACTTATGGAACCCGAATTATTACCACATTCGTATGAACCGCCAGACGTCAGAATGCAATCCCTATATTGTCTCAACATCATCCATCTATAATGATTACTTGAATTTAAATAGCGACTACTTTGATACAGCGATATTTTATTGGTTGCAATCGACTTCAGGAACTTTTTAATGTACGTGTAGCGCGCTAAACCACGACGGTGATCATTAATATTAAAATTAAAAGCAAACAAAATTGTGTCAGTATTCTGAATACAGTAGCACATCCAAACTCCACACACACACACACACACACACACACACACGTGCGTATCATATATTTGGTAGACACTGAAATCTATGCAACAACGTTCGAAAATATGATTATGTTGCACGGAGGTAGCGTGTAATTTGGTTCATTTGGTAAGGCTTCTGGCTTGTATATGGGAGTTTGTCGGTTCAAGTCACGACCAGAACACGGAGTATGCTGACTGAGATTTAGAACGGACGTTCTCAGCAGCAATAGCCGGAATTACGTCCATCAGACCACGACCGTCTACTTCTGTGTCATTTCCAGACACACTGCCATATTACAAACAGCGTTGTTAAATAAACCATACATAATCAGTACATAAGATGGGCGAAATTACCGTCTCATTGTAGAGGATTTCGGCTAATTATTGACAAAGGCGCTTTGAGATCCTAAATAAGAAATGGATTCGAATATATCGTTCTAACATTAAACATTTTCCTTACAAAACATAACATATGCTTTTCTTCAAATTTCAAAATCGTGTTCTACTAAATTTTCAAAATTAAGGAATACATTCTGGTGTAATTACCGCAACAGTAATTAAAACTGTGAACAATCCTTCCAATGATAGCCACAAAGCATTCTTTGTACAACTTGAAATAACAGAAGCAGAAACTGACTGAACTCGATCTGCGATCCTTTCGGCTTCTATATGCTCCTGCCAGTGTATCTACAGAGTATTTCCTTACCAGCTTGACCGATAAGGGCCGGCCCAACGCTCTGCCCGATGCTCTGCATTTCGGGGAGGTTTAACAGTGATGGGGGGGAGCTAGACAAACGATCGCAGAAATAATAACCTTTACAGAGTTTCATAAAATTCGCTAGTGTCGGACCGGCGCTTATCGGTCAAGTAGGTAAAGAAACATCCTATATTAAGGATTTACAACGTTGCTGCGAGCTGCTGCAATTTATGACTAAAGACTCTAACTTTAAGCCACGTTCAACAAGGATATTTTGCCAGGAATCGTACTGTACAAAACATCTTGCACAAAGACTTAATTCTGCACATTTTTCTCACCGTTCGAAGAATAAGTAGACAGAAGTAAACATATAAGATTTCAAATGGCCTTTGCGATTTTGCAGTGAACAGAACCGAACGTGATTAATGTCGGAAATGGAACGGCCCCAATAAAACGAGACTAGAAACATTCAACTTACGATCCAGCAAAATTTATACCTTTTAAGCAGGCATTTTGGCTATACATCAGATTGTCCTAGCGCTTCCAAAACCTTGGATAACTAAAATAGTAATCAAACTGACTCATAATTCAAAACAGGTTAACTAGATAAAGACGGAATAATTTGAAATTTTAAAAATAACATAAAATTAATCTTGTGCATTCACAGATTCCCTTAACAAGAGGGATAAATAACACCGCTTGTTAATGCGATTACTATGTATTTACATTATTACAGGGAAAAGACGAATTATTTTCATGTACATGAACTTGACAGCCAAAGTTTTTGTCAATATTTGCTGTTAAAAACACACTCAAAAAGAAAACAGTCACATTCCTAAACGAAATTTCTCATTCAGAGCATTGAAGACTTCAAGAAAAATTCAATTTAACTTACCCATTTCACAACGATAATTGATCTGAAGAGGTTCCGTTATACCAATTGGGTGGATAAAGCGACCTTGCACGGTGAATGTATAAGAATCTGCAACATTAATAGCAGGAGAAGACATCCGTTAACCTGACAGGGATTCGAAGACATTACTTCAAATGAAGTACGTTAACAACCGCGTTATGAAACAATAATTAAAACTAAAACGCTTCTCCGTATCGTGCTTGGAAATTACAGAAAGGACCAATGACGTTTTTCTTAGAATACCCAGAATATTTGAAGTAGTTACAGAAAGATGGATTTTCAGGTCAACCAATATTCCAATATTTTGTTTTTATGGTGATGCATTGTGGACATTCTTTTCCTTAAAAGAAGTAATGCTAAGCGGATAATCTTGCATACTGCACATTTTATTTCTTACGTACTCCTGATTCACATTACCTTTGAAATTAATTGAGAATGCCCACCACATCGTGGTTTTGCGGTGGAATTCTAAATAATGCCAACAAAGTGAAATTCCTTTTGCATGTTTTGTCGACGCTGATGGAGAAGGGAGGAAGAATCTGGTATTCAGGAAATTGCGGTGGTCTTTCCTACTTGCACCCTTTGTTTGTGTGTTCTTTCTTTTTTGTTTGCTTCTTTTCTTCTTGCCCAATCCTGTGCCTACAATGAATATTTTATACGTATTTCTGTCCAACAATCCTCACCATTTTGCAATTTGTAGCAAGAGTGCTCAAATACATTGCAGGACATACGGTACGAGTAAAACAATACGAATAGAGTATTATACCAATAGAATATTTTGCACCCATTTTTTATTCCGTACTCAAAAAGATACCGTTCAATCGAAGTAATTATAAATCGATTTTCAATATATAGTCTCCAAACTGCATAATTTTTTTTTTCGAAAATTACGATATTTTTCATACCCTTCCGATTTTACACAAGTTTCATTATAACTTCAGAGAGTATTTCCCTGTATAGCATTAGCAGATTTTCTTTGTAACAGAAACGTAACGTGCTTCCTGTGTGGCTGGAACAGAAATTTTACGTAATATGTAGAAGAAAATATTGTTCTTCAAATATTTATATTTAAGCTACCTATTCCTACGTATAGAATTGTTTTCTCTTTGTACTAATTAAAGGAAATAAATTGTAAATCTTGGCTGTTTGTGGTCTGTTTTATTAACAGTTGCTAATGGCACTTCGTCTTCTGCCACTGGAAGCTGGACAATTAGAACCGACGTACCCACCTACACATTCATTCTCTCAGTAATGAAGGCTATGGTGACCACATCGGGAATCCAATAACGTCCGTGTCATACGTCTTAGTCAGTTGCTGCTGACCTCGGGCTGGCGGTGACGGACGCCTGCCAATAGCGCGCCGCCATGACGAAGTGCCGTCACTTTAACTCACTGCCCCTCCTCTCAAACCCTACATGCCACGCGTCCTGTATATTGAGTATTGACCACCCCACAGGCACTAAAAGTGCGTGAACCATAACGGAAAGCCATGCATTTTAGTACTAACTTCTTGTGCACTATCGTCATCTATATCGAGAATATTCCTTGCTTCCGTCCTACCTCATGTTACTTACCTCTCTCCAGTATGTCTTCACCGTTTCACTAATATCTTCCTTTCCCTAATGTATTCTTTCCTTTCTTTTTTTCTTCGTTCGTTTTTTTTTTATTTTTCCCCATTTTCGTACTTTTCCGTTATTTCAACATCTCTTCTTTATCCATCTACCTTCTTTTTTCTTCCTTCTGTCTTTTCCATATTTTCTTCTATCCTTACTTTTATCTCTCTCTATCATGGTCGGTATTAATTTCTTTCCCCTTTTCCCAATTACGTGGGTTATATCCATCTCATATAAAATGATTACAGTCGAATACTAACATATTTTGCACATCAGAGCTACACGTTTCGGCTACCTCAAAGTAGCCATCATTAGGCTATACACAGCATTATGAAAAGGAAATTATTTACATAAAAGTTGTGGAACTTAAATTATCTCCCTCCTGCTCTGTCACAGATCAGGCAGACGCAACAATACCGCCCTCACCAGACTACTGTTACAAAAACAGGGGGGTTTCAGAACGAGTTATGCCGAATATTCTTAGGCCTTTACTGGTGGGGAAGAGATCACGTGTGTTCCCAGTGAATACAGGGTCAGTCCGTCTTTCATATATGTCAAGACTGCCTTTTTGTCATTACTTCAATTTCGTTTTTTTTTAATTTATTTTCTTTCAGTAAGTGACAGTTTTTGATAGTATGTATTGCATTCTCGTCACATGGAATATATCTGCACATACGGAGAACTACAGGATATAAACTTAAACCATGTACTACTATTTTAATGTAATTCATATTTTGTGTAGTTGATGTTTTCTTCCTGACGAAAATTCTTGAGGAATCGAAATATGTCGGAATTTTAAAGATTTTATTGTAAAATTATACATTATACATTACAATTTTCTTGATTACTGTATCACAAAAAAGTTCCCATTTCGTTTACAATTTTAAGGATTTTATGCATTTAAATATTAATTATTTTATTATATTTCTTATTTTAACAAGTTCTTATTGCTAATTTGTACATCAATGTACATGAGAACTCGTCTTTAACGGCACTGCAATATATACACACACCCTCCTAAGTTCAGCCCGAAAATGGCTGTAAATAGCCGAAACATGAAGCTGAAAGCTGTAAATTCATAAAATATTTAAATTGACTATACTGCATTGTATTATTTAATTTCCATTTCATTCTGCTTGAAGCCACAGCACACACGTGTTTGAAAAAGCGCCAATAAATAATCTAAGACTCAATGTACTCTTCACCACAAATACTGTGATAAGTGATAAAGAAAGGCGCGCGTGTATATACCGTACATTCTCGAATCTAATCCGCACCCTTTTTACAGTTTCAAAGGGCTAAAGAATCATATACTGATTAGAATCGCTTGCGGATTAGATTCGCGGTCGTGAGCTGGATTTTGGAAAAATGATAGAGCCGCTGTACGAGCCGTAAGAACAATACAATACAATAATTTATTATTTTATTTATTATTTATAATATTATATAATATTTATAATTTATTATTCATCATACTCGCCGTCATCACTCAAAACTGAATCGTTATCCGTCACCCAGTCACTATCATCTTTATCTTCACCATCGTCCTCCCATATGACGTCATCTTCGGATCCGTCCAAAGCATTGCTTAAGAACACTTCTCGAAAGATCTGACGATAATGCTCTCCGGGATAACTTTCCATGCAGCCGACACCGACTGCGCCACTTCTGAAGGCGTTTGAAGGAAAGGTGCGGATTGGAACCGCGAACTTTTTTTTTGTTTAAGAAATCGGCAAAAACTAGTGCGGATTAGATTCGAGAATATACGGTATACACACACACACACATACACACGTGTGTGTGTGTGTGTATCGAAATGTGAAAGCATTTCGTCGTTTTGTTCCCTCCAACAAGACTTACGCCAATAGCAAAATCTTTCCTGCCAGTTGTCTGTCTGCATTGCCGTGTCTCAGGCAGATCAAATCAGACGTTACCGAAGCTAAGGCGATGAACACAAGCTTGCTAATTAGTTTCAGATAAGGAATATGCAAAGAGGCTGCACTGAAAAGCAAAGAAGGGTTTAAGGACCAAATATACTTATGCCGAAATGTCAAATCGTAGTTTTGCACAACCATTTGATAAATGATAGGCTTAAACTTTGAAACGAGACCTAAATTTACTTCATATGTGCCAGCATATTTATGACAAACCAGATGCCATCAAAGATATGTCGTTCCTTGGGGGAAACATGAAACTAATATTCTAAGTCCCTTCAACAAATGCAGCAGCAGAATTTAACCTGACTCTCAATAAATGCAGAAAATATAAAGTTTAAGTAGAGTAGATTTTAGAAACGCATTCTTATACCAATATTTCCTACGATTTGCATTACCAACAATATGACGTGTCTTTTTCGGCTGAGGGAAATTAAATGCACCGACTTAGTTTTATTCACATGACCCAAAAAGAAGTGCCTAAGACATATGGGCATCTACGCGATGACAATACAGTGTGTATATACGTCTTGGGAAATTAAAATGTGAAATCTGTGGACTACATTCCACTAGCTCATTATGTAATATTATAATGACAAACAAATTCAATAGGTGCAATAGAGCACCTCATCAAGTTGATGACAAGCAGCCTCTGAAATTCACGTCTTTTTTTTTTTAAATCTACGCCTTGTCCCCAAAGTTTTCACCCTACATAGATTCTGTCTCACTTCATTGGAGGCGAAATAATTTTAGACATCGACATAGCACCATGTAAAACTTCGAGCCAATCATGAATATGGACAGACCTTAATTTCGTCTTCGATTTGCCAGCATTTCAACGCCAGGCTAGTAAACTTTATCCACTACAACTTACTATTTGTCAAAAACACAAAACACGAACTGCTTGTCAGACAATGTGCCTCTTCTATTATTCGTCCAATAATTAAAGCCAATTGAGAGTATCTCCAGCATTCTGTCACCCATCTTCCCTCTCTCTGCCTCCCACATTCTCCATGTTAACAATCTTAAGAAATCCCGAACAGACGCAGTGATGTGTTCCTTTCTGTCAACTGAGGTCGAGCTGACTTAAGTCACTTATAACTACCAGCTCCAGAACGGGTGTTATTTTCATAGTGCTGTGCGCTGTATCACATGTAATTGGTTTGTGAAATCGTACTGCTGTCAGAGGTCTTTGTTATGTACTTCTATTTGATTAATTAGTTGTAACAGTTCAGTCACTTATAAGAGGACGGATTACTGGAATAATATAGTACTTCGACGCTATTCTTGATCAATTTTGCAGTACGCTACAACCAAATCTCTCAGTGTTGGTAAGTAAATTCCTATAAAATGTCCTCTCTATTAGCCTAAACATAAAAATACGCTTAGAGACAGGTTACATAACATGTCTGTGTCGGTGTGCGTGTGTGAATGCCTGCAAATTATGTTAGTCTTCAATCAGTAAACCCTTTCTAGGAGAAGTGAATTTAATTTATCGACGCTGTTAATTGCAAGATTATAAGGCGTCAGTAGCACATGAGTAAAATATGAATATGCAGCATCGGTGTTAGTGGTTTGTAAATTACTTAGCGGCACTGTCGGTGAGTTATGTTATGATGCGTGGAATGATGGTATCAGAGAACTAAGAGGATGCGTGGATGGAAGACCTCGTGGCCCAATACAGGTCATCGTTATGTAGTCTGTCTTGCAACGTGTCCAGAGACAATTCCAAAGCGAACTCTCCAAAAATGTGCGATCTATTCCGTCCTCTTTCAATCCATTGGCTGTATACCTCTTCTACCTCGTCTTCATGTTGTCTATCCGTCATTACCTTGTTTTAGGAGGCAGTTCCTACGGAAGATGTAACACTTTCCAGTTAGTATTCCTTCGGTTTAGTGTATTTAGGACGCGCCTTTATTCTTTGACTTAATTTCACACTTCTTCACGTTTCCAGACACCGGTCCAACTGATCTTTTCTATCCTTTTCCACTACCACGTATCAAACCTTTCAAAATATTTCTTCTCAACTTTCCGAAGTTCCCAAGTTTCAGCACCAACACAGGTACAGTGATATCTCGGCTAACGAAGATAATTCGTTCCGCAATCACATTCGTTAGCCGAAACACACATACAGACGGAAAAGATAAGCTCCTGGAATGGCCCGACCGTTCATGTTTCTACTTTATGTTAGCGCGCGCAACCACTAAAACATTCGTTAGCCGAATCCACATTCGTTAGCCGAGTCCGAAAAACAGCGAAAAAAATCGTTAGCCGAAAAATTCGTTAGCAGGGTCACTCGTTAGACGAGGTATACTGTTCATGATTTCTCTGGAATGACTTAGAACGACTATGAAACATGCACGCCGCCCCTCCTGGATTCTACTTGGATATCACTTGAACGGAGGTCAGTAAAGTTACTGAACTGAAGTACATGCACGATATTGGCAACTTCACGATGTTGGAGAACATATTTCTTGACGTTTTGCCGACCGTGCATCTCAGTACATTTATCTCAGTAATTAACCAACTTGATGCACAAAACTTGTTTCACAATAAGTTTTATTTCATGCCTCTACATGTTTCGAGCACATGTGCTTGAAACATGTAGAGGCATGAAATAAAACTTATTGTGAAACAATTTTGTGCATCAAGTTGGTTAATTACTGAGATAAAAAGGTGGAGAACATGTTTGAGACGCTGGCAAGGATATTTGTTGTCTGTAAAGGAACCCGAAAATTTATTACCGTGTTTACAAAAACCCTGGGAGAGATCCTAACGTGTGCCAGATATACTAAATCTACACCCACTTACCCTATTTGTATAATGATAATATTTAAACTAGCCCCCTACTCTGGCTTAGTACTTCCGAGCGAAAACATACTTTCATCTCCATCTAAACTAAGCGAACCGCTCATCTCATCGTCTTTATTTGAGCAACTTTATTATTATTATTATTATTATTATTAGGCTTCTCATTATGTAATATTTATATCTTTTTTATCCTTTTCTTCCCTTAGCTCCAAATGTTCACCTCAGCACTCCGATCCCAAATACTCTCAGAGCTCTTCAATTTGTTCTTCTGTTACAAACTACTTAAAAATCAACTACACCGGCACAGAAACCGGGATCTAATTCGTAATAAACTCTTGTATCAAACAGTCCACACTCACGTTTACGTACATGAAACAAGTTACTGCTCCAATGTTGTCAAACGGTCATAAGAAAAACCACAAAACTGCGGTTACTTTGTATTGGTTATATATATATATATATATTTGTATTTGTTCAAGTTGTAAAAACAAATTTACTTATTTTAAATACATGTGTTAACCCATGTACCAAAAAACACTTCATGACCGACCCTTTTCCATTTAACACTGCTAAGACGATATTTACTCCTTGTCACACATATCTTACTTTGTTTCAGACCAAATTGTGATGAACAAGAAATATAAGACTTGGTCGGCTGCTCGGCACTAGCGACAGAATGTCGTTCTATATAATTTAACTGGCTACATTGTCAGGCGGATCGTGAAATTTCGTTGGCACACTGCTTCTCCCCTCCCCCACAAAAAAGTCGATAAGATGAATTGGTACGTTTTTATTAGCGTTGAAAATTATACGGACTTAGTGAGTCGCTGTAATTAACTGCTTGACTCCAGGCTTTGTTCCGCGATATTTCCTCCATCATAATACTGAGTCCAGACTGTTTGTGTTTCTTATGCTTAGACTATGTGCCGATGCAGAGAACTACAATCTAATTTCTTTCCTAAATACACAGGCAATATTCTTACATAACTGTTATAAAACGATTTACACATAAAGGCAAATCTTTCATTTATAGCAATAGTAATAAAAAATAATTATGCACATAGCTTCAGACTTCTGTCTGTTATCAAAGCAAAGTGCGCAGTTACTTAAGAGCTGATGCAGAAATTTATTACAAACTTCAAGTTACTTAATTTCCCAAGAGGTTAAAGAGTGATAAAACTGGTATTTGTTTTACCGTTTTCCCCCTTTGAGAATGGTTTTAGATTAGAATCTTTAAATCAGTAATATTGCAAGGAAAAGCCCAACAATGTGGAGACGAAACACAATTACGTTCTAAACAAATAAATCCACTATGTTGAAAATATTGGCCTTATGAAAAATAAGTTTCTATCAAAAGAAATCAGCTCTAATCTTTTAAAACCCTCTCTCTGGCTATTTTCTCGGTTCACAGAATTCACATTCATGAAATATGGGTTAGGGCCAATATTTAGGACTTAGACAAATCAATTTATAGCCAAGGTTCCAACTGCAGTCGACAATATATATTTAAACAACATACAGGAATGTGAGTTGGAGGGATGTGTCACATTTCAAAATCAAATGCCTAATCTGTATATAATATACTATGCTTATACGTGCGTATTTGTATAAAATCAATTATGGTTTTCGGCAAAGGGGAACTTGGTTCTTCAGATGTAAATACGACTTAATTATAATTCAGAGTGACAGAATTTAGAAACTTTGTATATGCGCTCATAAAAAATTCGTAGTAAAAGCTAGGGGACAAGTTAAAAATATTGTCTTCTTTTTCTGTTATAAAGATGTTATCATCCCTACGAACGGCCAAATTACGGTCGCTTGATACGCCGGTATTCTATTTCTGTCAGGCGAGACACAAATCACAAGCGTGCAAACACAACTGGCATTTGTCGCATGAGGCATTTCATGGAGTCCCCTTGTGTTTCATGCTTAGGGAATCCCATTCTTAAGTTTTCAAAATGTCTAATTCTTGGTTAAAGTTTTGGCACCTTCGGATGTATTTTACAATACCGCAAACTGAACAGTCACCACTGTGCGATATAAAAAACCTCACAGGGATCTCAGTGCTGATAGTCTGTGTCGTGGTGTGCGCTAATTGTTGATTACTTTGCGCTCTTTAACAAAGGTGTCTGACTTCTCTGGGCACGGGATCACAACCTTTATTAAACGGCTGGTTCGCGAGACGAGCATGTGAGAATCACGGTAAGCGGTATACCCTATCTCCTACTTTACTGTGTACTTTTTACAGTACATACATAATTTACAAATGTGACAGCGGACCGCATAACAAAACCTGGCGATCTGCGAGATGGACACACTTGCTCTATAATCTCTGCACTCGAAACACTTCTTTGAATTACTTAATACCAGTCACTCATCAATTTATAACGAATCTCCGCCAATCATTTGAAGCAGTACGATAAGCGTAGTCATAATCCATTGAGTCGTAGGTTTAATTTGCATGTACCTGACCCTTTCAGCAACGGATCTTTACGGAACTCAGACTTTTGTTTGCTATCGTATATTGGCGTTCGTCTACCTTTTCCTTTTTCCACGCAGTTACTTACTCCATGCAGCACAGTCCTTCTTGAGAAGTTCACCGGTTCGCAGCTAATCTAAAAATTCTCAGCATTTTACGGAATCCGACAGGTCATTACATCTTTTAAAAATCCCACCACCTCTCCCTATCCTGAGACAGATCAATCCAGTCCATGCCCCCCACATCCCACTTCCTGAAGATCTATCTTATTATTACCCTCCCACCTACATCTGGGTCTTCCAAATGGATTCTTTCCCTCAGGTTTCACTACCATAACCCTGTATACACCTCTCCTCTACCCCATACATGCTACATACTCCGCCTATCACATTTTTCTCGATTTGATTTCACGAATAACACTAGGTAAGGAGTACAGATCATTAAGCTCCTCGTTATTTATTTTTCTCTACTCTCCTGTTATCTCGTCCCTCTTAGGCCCAAATATTCTCCTCAGCACCCTATTCTCAGACACCCTCAAGCTACGTCTCTCCTTCAATGTGAGCGACCATGTTTCACACCCATACAAAACAACAGGAAAAATTATAGTCCTGTATCTCTTAATCTTTAAATTTTTGGATCGGAAACTGGAAGAAAAAAGTTTGTTCAGCGAATGATAGCAAGCATTCCCTGACTTCAGTCTGCTCTTAATTTCTTCCTGAACAGAATTTTCATTCGAAGTTTCGTTCCCAAATATGTGAAAAGTTCTACCGTTTCAAAGGAACAAGTTCACAACTTCGTCCTACACTCTGATCTCGAGGTATGACCATTCACTCAGTTCTATCACCGTTTACTTCTAGCCCAAACTCCTTACTACCAGCTACTAAAGCTTCTGAGATTTTCATTAGAGCACGCACGCTTCCGCCCAAAATATTAAGATCATCGGCATAAACTAGAAGCTTTTCCCACGCACACATTTTCTAATATTAATCCGCAACTAAAACGATCATTCCCGTCTGATCACAAAATTCTAGATTTCAAGTTCTATTCTTCTGTAACTACGCAGGAGCTGTGTCGTTTTGATCTTAGTTCTCCATTTACTTCTAGTTTTGAAAATGTGTTTACCAATATTTCAATATTTTTTCTCCATTATATCTGTATACTTTTCGACAATCTACATCTTCCTTCATATTGAGCCAATCTATATACGACACCATCTCTCTTTAAAAAAAAAAACATATTTTAGAATGTGCATATAAACAGAATAATTGCCAGAAGCAATCCCCTGAGGGCGCGCAGATGGAGGCTGCAACAATTCCAGTAGAAGTCCATAGGGACAAAATAACTTCTGAACTTCTGTCTCGTAAAAGCTGAAGGCTTTCAATATTCCCATTTATCCTTTAAGTCTTTCCCTGGTTCCTTAATATATTGCTTTCATCGTATTCAAGTACATTCTGAGGCGAAGAAAATGAAATGGAACCCACAACCTGTCCCCGTGTTTACATACCTTTGATCTTCACACACACATTCGTCATATTGATAAGCACAGGGAAATACATTGCTTCAAAAGCTTCAAGGCACCACAGTTGTAAAGGCGAATATATAACAGTGTTAGAATGGTGTTTCAGATATTTGGGGAAAAAAAACCTTAACAAATCAAAATTCTATTCAGGAAGAAATTAAGAGCAGATTGAAGTCAGGGAATGCTTGCTATCATTCGGTGCACAATCTTTTCAATTACAGTTTGCGATCCAAAAATTTAAAGATTATGATATACAGAACTATAATTTTTCCTATTATTTTGTATGGGTGTGAAACATGGTCGCTCACACTGAGGGAGGAACGTAGGTTGAGAATGTTTGAGAATAGGGTGCTGAGGAGAATATTTGGGCCTAAGAGAAACGAGGTAATAAGGAAGAGAATTTTAATGATTTGTACTCCTCATCTAATACTGTTCGTGCGCTCAAATCGAGAAGAATGAGATGGGTGGGGCATGTAGCGCGTATGGTGGAGAGTAGAGGCGTATACAGGGTTTTGGTGGAGAGAGCTGAAGGAAAGATACCACTTAGGAGACCCAGGCGTAGATGGGAGGATAGTATTAAGATGGATCTTCAGGAAGTGGGATGTGGGTGGTATGGACTGGATCGAGTTGGCTCAGGATAGGGACAGGTGCCGGCCAATTGTGAATGCTGTAATGAACCTTCGGGTTCCAGAGAATGCAGGAAATTCTTTGACTAGCTGAAAACCGGTTAGCTCTGCTCCATGAAGTAAGTAAGTAAGTAAGTCCGAATGAAGTTACTCCTTTCGCCATCCCATCCTTCGCTGATGGTTCCGAAGGGGAGCAGTATACTATTTGACTTGTCCTCAAGTTTAAAATGTAATATTGTGGGTATGTGTTTGAACGTCCGTTCAACAAATATCACGAATTACAATCGCACGTACTACGTCATGTCCTCATTCTTTCAGTCGTTACTCCAGAATGTTAATGGTAAAATTACCTGTGCAGCAAAACCGTGAGCTCACACACTGAGAAGATGACGTACCAGAATTTTATCCGGAATATACACGATTTGGTTTTTAGACAGGCCAACGCTAATACTGATTTCATGTTTTTCATAATTACTCCTTAGCCAGTTCGATGTAATACCTCTAATTAACAAACTGTACAGACAACGATCCGTTGTGAGAAAATGATGGTTGCTAAGCAATTTAAAAAATTGGCTGCTCAATATATTACTAATTATTATTAATTATTATTATTACTAATCAATATTGTCTCCGTAGAACAGATGGCAGATGGACATCATTCATTACCTTCCATTGATGTTTTCACAAGTGTGGGCCATATTCTAACGAAAACTTCTGCCGTCTCGTACGAATTTCTCTTATATCTACGTCCATTTTTTTCGACTGTCTTAAGGTTGTAGTCGAACATTATTGATATATTTGTTTCTTAAGATTGCTGATGTCAGTTACGGACGGTTCATGGCCACGCGTTGTAAGTTAATCTGCCAACGTATATTCAGAACCGTTGGTGATACGTAGGAGGAGAGAGATTTAAACGCCGAAAGAGTTACTAGCTGATAACGGAAGGTAGCAGTCCAATAAGGAAGTCAGTCGCGTACGAGAGGTGTGAGTGAGGGAGTACAAGTGACTGTGTTATTTTAATAACATATGATTTAGTTGTTTAACTTGATACAGCACAACTTTTTTTTCATTTTATCCACACTAAATTGAGTAAATAAAACAACAAAGAGAAATAAATAATTAAAAACTATATGTGATTCGGTGAACCACACCCGTTTCCCGAAAAACGATCACCTACCAGACTGAGCGCGACGGGACAAAAACGTTACGAAGGGCGATCGTGTAGAAGGTTTCTTTTGTCATTAATTCACTCCGCCTTTTGCTTTGTAACACTCGTGGTAGATTATGCAATGTATTCATTTTTAAACGCTGAGTAGCCTACCACCGAATTCACGTCTATCCGCAGTTCATTGCCATGCTGGTATGATGTTGCACTGACCGTACTTAACCCCAATGCTTTACACCGCATAATTCTCTTTCTCAGCTCACGTGCACCAAATTATCACATTAATAGCCAAAAAAAAATTAAGAAAAGTGTTTCATATACATCAAACATAATTTTATCTGCCCTGGTACCTGCTAAATCTGCATAATGTTACGAAGTGTCGGACTCCGTTTCCTATTGCTTTAGGCTCGACACGTAATTACCACTGGCACGTTTCGATTTTATGATATTTCTCCAACTAAGTGAGAAAATATCGAAGTTTTTGGAAGCGTTACTACACTTCATACTATCCAGTATATTTTCTGTATCGGTTTTCGCAACTGAAATTTTGTCCCACTGATTTCTGCATCTTCTCCAGTTGTGAACTATTAACAAGAATGGCACTTAAAAGACTTCTGTTAGTCCGAGGCACTTAGTATTAGTAGTAGTAGTAGTAGTAGTAGTAGTAGTAGTGGTGGTGGTGGTGGTGGTGGTAGTAGTGGTAGTAGTAGTAGTAGTAGTAGTAGTAGTAGTGTTAGTGGTGGTAGTAGTAGTAGTAATAATAATAATAATAATAACAATAACGTGGAAAGCACTCAATAACAGGTTCACTAACAAGACAACTACTCTTGGAACATGACACACAATACGGAATGTGTGGCAGTCTGAAACTTGAAACCTGAGTGGTTGGGAGCACGGTGGTTAAAGAGAAGAAGAACCGGGAAGAAAAGTCCTGTGATGACAGACATGATGATGACGATGATGATGACTACGACGACGATAATACAATATATGGTACCAAACGTACACACAGACAGAGCAGGTGCTATGAGGGAGACGGATTATCAGAGAACTATGTTGCTACATATTTTGATGCGCAAACTATAGACGAACTGTTAATAAAGAGGGAATCTTATCACAATACCAAGTGTTTTAACATAGGATTCTGTTTCTAACCCATGCATTTTACATATTTTTGCCACCTTTATTTAAATTAAAATAATTACATATGCACACAAAACTTCCTTTCGCTCTGTCCCGCAATTCAAATCCAACTTTCACAAAAAAAAATACACTGATCTCTGCATTTTCATTCCGACAAAGGGAAAAATTCTGTTTTCGCAATATTTCCCGATACAGCAGCTACTAAATAGCCTAAAAACGTGGTACTTCCATCCATCAATGTACATTATGGGAAGGCCCAGTGTTAAATCTAAACTTTGTCTTGGATGGTTGCCTAATATTAGGAAGGAAATTTTTAAATATAAAAATGAAGTGAAAATGACGTCCATTAACATTCTTTATGTCTCTAACTACAATTCAGACGCGGATTTTAACGGCTGAACAGTTTTTGGCTGCATGCGGCATGAAAGAAGTATTACAGGGATTGCCCCAGACAAAAGTACGCGTAGAAAAAGTAACTCGCAAAATTAACAGTGTCCAGGTAACTATATATATAAAATTATTAACCAATCAGAAAACTACCTTACCAACTCCTTGGTACGTTCTGTGTCCTGTTTCCCACTGTATATCGTCAAAAGCCCTTAGTTTTACCACAGCGGTAACTAATCTTTCCCTTGCGAGCTCTGAGATCCCCGGTTCAGGTATTCTAGGCTGTATTAAGGGTAAACACCGACTTTTCAGACTATGACAATTCCTTCTGGCTGCACGGAGTACCAGGAATATTTCCTGGGGTGGGGGGGGGGTAAAGGCGGCCGGTGGGCAGGGGTGACAACCTTACCACCTTTACGTGCCGATTGTCATGCAGGCTGGGAGCCTCAGCATTCTTGAACCCTCAGGGTCTGTCCAGACTTGTAGAGGGATTACTTTACCTTAACATGCCAGCCAGTCGTCCATCAAATGCTGTCTGTTAAGACACTCTTGCAAAATAGTCTTTCTGCCAGCTGAGATTCGTCACTTCCGAGGCGATGAATAATAGCTGGACAGTAATGTTACGGATTTCACATGGTGTAACATGTAAGTATTTTATGTCTATCTACATACAATAACACACGGTGTCTTAATCCAAAGCACTACAATAAAAACTTCTCAGTAGGAGTTATTATAATGGACTGCAAATAAAACTAATTGTAGGCCCTATATTTTTTGATTTGGAACTCATTTGGAATTCTTATAATGTAGATTCTCAGCTGGACGGTGCCGGGTTTGAACACCGATACGGGTAAAAAATTATTCTCTTCTCCAAGACGTCTAGACCCTGGGTCGGGCCCACCCAACCTTGCATTCAGTGGGTACTAGGGTTATTTCCCAGAGTCAAAGTGGCCGGAGTGTGAACTTAATCACTCACTTCCATCTAGTGCCGACGTTGAAAATAATTGGAACCGTACCTCTGCCTCCCCCTCCCCATAATTTTTCATGACGTGGACAGGAAAAACTTTACCTTTTATACCGTATATTTTATATTTCCTTTCCACCTTCGCGGCCACCTCCCAACTGATCTTCCTCGTTAAGGACTTACACATTTTGTTCGGAATAAACTGATTGATGAACTGGAGGGGGGCCCACGTTGGGATCTCTGTTAGTACATCAACTAAGATCAGACGATCGCCTTTTCGTTTCAGACGAGGGCACTGGGTTTCTCTTCATCACGGCGACCCGCCCGACCCTGGGAGCTGCCAAACTCCTAGTACAGGGCACCGAAGTAAAGCAAACAGAGTTGACTACTCACATTCTTCTACTGAGGAAAGTAATGACGGAAGGAACTCTGCCTAATTTCCCCCACACATCTTATTTAAGAAGAAAATTCTAACCTTTCATCCTATTAAAAATTAGGCTAGTAAGTCCGAATGGAATCTACATTCAACGAACAAACCTTAAAACCTGACACAAATTAATAAAGACTGATCCGCACCTACTCACAGAAGATTGTGGTCACGTGGTAAACTTCTTTGCTTTGTATTCTGGAGATCCATGGTTAGAAACTCCGCCAGAAGACCAACTACGCTGAGGCCTTTCGTGGTTTTCCTCCATATGTCAAATATCGCAAGCACCTGTATTTTATATCAAATTAGGCCAATATTCTTTCCTTCTGCATACTTGCTAGTTTGCTCAGTATCGCATCATTCAACGCCATGTCGTCCGTTAGTCAAAGTGTCATCAAATAAACCTCAAGTGATTCTACATCTACCCGATATCAATAGAATATGCAGCGATAGTGCGCCTGCCTTATATTCGGTTTGCCTACGATCGCATAAACCATTATTCTGGATCATGTTCCTGAGTTCTGCTGTGAGAATTTTGAGAAAACAGTACGACACAAGCAACGCCAATCTCTTCACTATACGTCGTCTTCGCGTAACTTTCGCGGCTGCTATAATTTCGTTTACATAATAAACACTGCTTTGAAAGATAGAAGCCGACATAAATTGTGTGTATGATTGGTTTCTTAGTGAGTTACGCTACTGTTAGCATAATACAGTACCGTAGGTTAAGCTACGTAGATGTAGCTACAATGTGCTGAACAGATTTGGTGTTGGATATCTCTTGGGTAATGATCACATTTAAAGGCCAAGAAAAAGACGACCGAGGAACAGACAGTAGGCTAACTGTAAGCTAGATCTTACAAAGATGGGCAGCAAGGATGGGAGGCAGATGGAAATGGATCAGTATAGTATTCCATGACAGTCCGTGAAGTTGGTAGTGGTGGAATTAACGGTCATTGTCACATCATCAGTTGTAGCATAGCCAGCAGGACATGGCGGGTTCAAAGATAATTAAAACTAAAATGTGGACTGCTTCCGTTTTATTAATGGTTTCAGTGGGCGGGAAAGTTAAAAAGCCTTGATGTCAAGTTTAACAGTTATTACCCTTAATAAACCCCACCAACGCCTACATGATTTTTAACTGCACAAAGAGGAGAATGCAAGCACAATATGCCGAGTGGTCATTTTCCGTCAGGGTCAGTTAGTCTAAGGGTTGACTGACCCTGAACATAAAGTCCGCCGAAACGTCGGAAACTTTAACAAACGACACAGTGCAACAGACGATACAGTGCAACAAACGACACAGTGCAACAGACGACACAGTGTAACAAAAGACACAGTACAACAAACGACACAATAAAACAAACGACACAGTGCAACAAAAGCCACAGTACAACAAAAGACACAGTACAACAAACGACACAGTACAACAAACGACACAGTACAACAAACGACAGAGTACAACAAACGACACAGTACAACAAACGACAGAGTACAACAAACGACACAGTAAAACAAACGACACAGTGCAACAAAAGACACAGTAAAACAAACGATACAATGCAACAAAAGCCACAGTGCAACAAAAGCCACAGTGCAACAAAAGCCACAGTGCAACAAAAGCCACAGTACAACAAACGACACAGTACAACAAACGACAGAGTACAACAAACGACACAGTAAAACAAACGACACAGTGCAACAAAAGCCACAGGACAACAAAAGACATAGTACAACAAACGACACAGTAAAACAAACGACATAGTACAACAAACGACACAGTACAACAAACGACACAGTGCAACAAAATACACAGTACAACAAACGACACAGTAAAACAAACGACATAGTACAACAAACGACACAGTACAACAAACGACACAGTGCAACAAAATACACAGTACAACAAACGACACAGTACAACAAACGACACAGTACAACAAACGACAGAGTACAATAAACGACACAGTGCAACAAACCAGAACGTATGAACCTTCAGTGACAATTTCTATTATTTATTAATTTTCTTCGAACTAACCAATTCATAACCCTACGTCGGTGTTTCCCAGCCGGGGTTCCGCATTACAAAGTCAGGGTTTCCGCGAGGTATCGTACAATAAACACATAACAATTTTGAAATATCATGAAACATTCCAAACATCCCTCGAAATATCGCGAGTTCCACGGGAGCGAAAAAATATTTTAGGGATTCCTCCATGGAAGAAAGGTTGAAAAACACTACTCTGTATAATATATCTGCAGTTAGGTTGCTAATGCTGTAAGAAACACGAAGATCAACTAAAAATGACAACAAGAAAGAACATATATAGAAAATGTGTGTGCTACAAAGGAGTACACCTCTCCACTATTCTCTGCTATTGCTCATAACGTTAAAAAATCATTTACATTCAAAGATTTGTGGGTCTTAACAGTCTGCATTAACAAACTAGCACCATGGAGGCACTGTGGTGTGCAAGATAAAGTAGTTTTCCTCCTCTTAGTTCTGTTTCGGAGCCATTAATTCGCCTTAATGGAGACAGAGGCCGTTAGGTGCAGGGTTCTCGCTTAATTCTATCGCTGAGAACTTCAGATTCGTAACGTCGATCCCGAGAAATTCAGCTAAACAGAAAGACAGAATTCGGCCTTGTAGAATATTGCCTTCATGTATACACTTTTTGAAGCATAAGTATGTGGCACTCGCGAGCAATATAATGCACATTAAACTTTAGTTTCAGTCATAAATTTCAGTTAGCATAAAACAGGACGCAATGTTATTTTTGAATGACCAACGAATATGTGACGTAAAGTAAGAACGTGTTATGGAATACGCCTCTGGGAAAGAGTGTTGTGCTTTATTAGGATCCAACTCTTCTCCCCCTGCCAGTACTTCGCAGATTTCTTAAAGTCTGACAGAAAATATTCATGTTAGTGTCCTGGCATATAGTGACATGACACCCACGCGCTAATTTGAAATATCCCGCGTCGAAGAGGCAGAAGTATGCGTTTAGAAGTAGCTTTTTGATTTTGTAAACAAATATCATCTTAAGGTTTGATATTATTAAACAAGAATGGTATACTGCAAGCCAGAAACTTAACTTCCCTATACTTCGTTAAATAACCAACATACTGAAAAATGTTCCAAGCATACAGTCAATTAGTCACATACAAAAACAAATGCACCGTAGCAGATTACAGACTTTACAGAAGGTTTAAAAACTCCTACATATTTCGGTGCCGAGGAGCCAACATCAGAGTGTCTCAAATACGATGTTCTACAAACACCAACATATCAATTCGGGAAGTACAGTGTTGAATATCGTGATATTTACAAATTTAAAAAATTTTAAAATATATAAATTTTTTATAGTTTTAAATGTTGAATATTGAGATATTTACAAAGAGTAAAATTATAAGATATATAAAATTTTGATATTTTACAATGTTGAATATTGAGATATTTACAAATAGTAAAATTATAAGATACATATAATTTTGATATTTTGCAATGTTGGATACAAGATATTTACAAATAGTAAAATTATAAGATATATATAATTTTGATATTTTGGAATGTTCAATACAAGATATTTACAAATAGTAAAATTATAAGATATATATAATTTTGATATTTTAAATTATCTTCATATTCAGCACTGCACTTCCCATATTCACGTACTGGTGACTGTACTCCTTTGTATTTGAGACTCGCCGAGGATGACGCCTCGGCGCCTCAACATGTAGGATTTTCTAGAATTTATGTACAGTTTGTAATCCTCTTAGGTGCATTTTTGGGTAAATGTGACTGATTGATTGTAAGAATAACTGAAAGAAACGAATAATATCAAATTTACAAGTAAAACACATTTCCATACGATGGTACACTTCTGAGAAAAAATTCCAAAATTCTGTAAGCGTTCCGTTTAAGTTAAAGTCGATGCACATCCGATCAGTAATTTCTGAAATGAAAAACATAAATGGACAGAAAATTGCTCATCCGCTTTATGCACGGAGAGTAAAGAACACGTATACAAGCAAGATTTATACATCATCTTCCCTGGAAACAAAAATGTAGTGAAGTCAGTCCAAGTTAACCGAAGTTATGTTTTCGGCTGGAAGAATGTTATTCCAGCTTGCGGAGCTTAGGACTGGAAGCCTTTTGCTTGCGTGCACTACAACCAAAGTTCCTAGTCCGTGACTTCATAATAGCAAAGTCCCTCCCCATGTTTTGTCTTGCCGTGGTATTGTTGGCAAGTGGTTGCAAATAGCAATTACATACAGCAGCGAGCAAGATGCTGCTTTGAGAGAGACGGTCTTAGCGCTCTGAATTATCATGTGGCACATGGGGATCGTAAATCTATCTGTTGCACGACGCCTCGCTATATCGGGCCTTTCCTTAGTTCGTATAATGCATTTAAAATAAGCGTTTATCTTCTTGTTACCAGGCAAATGAATTTCTATGCTCTACCATAGACGCCACTTGATTCACAGCGCTAAAACAATGGATTCCAGAGGAACAAACTTAGTTCTTTTGAATCATATCTGTGTTGTCACGTGTTTACCTCTCCGAATACGTCTGTTCCAAGACTCAAATAAGGATATAATTAATATGAGCAACATGCGGCATGAATATTAAGTGCGGTATGACCCAACGGTGGGGAGTAGTAACTATTGTTCTACTTTCGTAAACAAGAAATTAACCACAAGACAAACTTCACTGATTAATTGTACAGTTGTTTAATTTTTTTTTTTTCGTTTATAACACGCTACAAATATTTCATTCAACATCTTTGCACTCACTACGAAAAACTACGAGCAGATTAAATTCGTAGAATACGAATGTCGTGCCACTAATTTCACAATCTGTAGCTTCCAGATCCTATTAGAAAAAATGAAGAAGGAAATAATAAAATTACTTCCCACGTATCTCTCGTTCTGTCGACGGGTGAAGTAACAAGGCGTGGACAAAAATTTGCGATTATAGTTATATTCGTGGTGTGCTGGGTCAGTACTATAATTTGCTGATAAGTCCTTAGCCCGATCAGGAAGAAAACAAGCTGCGACTGTCAAAAGTGTGATAGGCAGAGGAATGGATTGATTTGGCTAGGGTAGTGACAGGTGGTGTACTCTTGTGAATGTGGTAATGAACCTCCAAGTTCCATAAAATACGGGGAATGTAGCTTGTTTCCTTCCTGGTCGGGCTAAGGACTTATCAACACCCCTGTATTTTATACCATCATAAGAGGGAAATAAACAGTCAGTTCTGTTATACGATGATTATACTAAATGCATGAAGGAAATTGAGGATCTTCGTGAACAAAGTATAGAGGGTAGTATTTGAACCTCAGAAGAAGAAGAAGAATTGAAAATATTTGAAGAATAAAAGACCAACTTGATGTCACTTGCTATTTTATTTCACTTATGTGCTCAACATGTTTCGGACATTAATATATCCATCATCAGGAGCTTGCTGAATCCTGCAACACGGACACTACTCAAACCCAGCCGCACCAAATCTCCAATACACAACGAACCGAGAACGAAACGACCGATGTGATAATTCAGCAGCACAGTCGCAAGCTCCTGATGATGGATATATTAATGTCCGAAACATGTTGAGCACATAAGTGAAATAAAATAGCAAGTGACATCAAGTTGGTCTTTCAGTCTTCAACAATTACAGTGATGCACGGTCTAATAAACATAAGATTGAGAAGAGTTGCTTATCGAAGACTTTCATAATTTGAATTTCTCATTAAAAAAATTAGGTTTATAAGATTTGTAAGGTTGATATCACGAAGAAAGAACGCCGGAGGAAGACTAGTTGCATATAGATTGTGGGCGGAAAATATGAAGGAAATGTACCATCTAGATAAACTAAGCGAGCATACGAAGATAATATTAAACTGAATCTTAAGTAGTGTGTGAAGCTATGTATCAAATTCCACTGGCTTCAGATAGTGTTCAGACGCTCGTCCTTGTAAACACACTAATAAATTTTCTACTTCCGCAAGATGGGAGGAATTTCTTCACTAATTGAATGTTACTAGTTTCTTAAGAAGAACTCTGTCCCGCGGAGTTCCTTCAGTTAATAAAATGGAGAAAAATAAAGAAGTGTGTTTTTACGTTGCCGCTTAACGACAGTAACTGATGACTATTGAGATTTAAATTTATAAATTTCTTATGTATGTCAATCAAAAAAGTACCTAGAATTATCATTACACACGTCTCTGTGAAACAAACAGTACCAACCGTAATGGAAGAATATTTACGTTACTGGTTCAGTTGAAAACTGCCGTCGACAGCTGAACAGATCGCACACACAGATGTCGGTTAATTATTAATCAATAATTAATGCTAACGACTCTATACAAAATGGGAAGTTGGGAGAAGTTTATATATATCAACATTTTTACTACTTTTCTGATCTTCTTATCCAATGACTACAATATTTCACAAATTTTTAAATATTCACAACAAATTCACAGTTATTTTATCCATACGGTCATATTAATATGTCCTTCAAAATTCACACATCCTTCTTGATTCCTGCATTCAAATGACATAAACACTGCAAAGGACTGCAGTGTTCGTTTGCCCCCCGCCACTTCTTTTGTCTGATTTCTGACGGGAAATAACACTCCTAGATCTGGCTTCCGGTTCCTCGGAACTGGATCAAGATGGGAGTAACAGACATAAAGAAAATGTAAGAAAGAAGAAATGCTACAACGACAGCTAAGAAAAGATTTTTCTGTTTTCTGTTCAAACTAAAAGAATAGACGGGAGTAGAGACGAGAATGTACCTTAGTGTTAGAACTTATAATGTCTTCAGTCATCAATCTTCTTCTAACTTTCAACTTATGACAACAATGTTAAACCTCTCCAGACGGGTTGTTCCAGTGCTAGTTGCGATATAACGAAGATTAAAATCTTGAATACTGTTAACGGGTTTAAAGCCGTCTCAAGTGAATCATAAGCCTAAATTAATTTATGAGATATGAGGTCCTCACAGCAGTGACTAAGAGCATAACTTTCTTGTGGAATGACGTGGTGTCCTGTGGTTGTGATAGGTAAGTGTCAACATTTCATATTGTGCTCACTCTATCCTGAAGATGGAGGCAGCAGTCGGTAAGTACCTACCTATCTATATGGCGTCAGAACCCAGCAGACAGTAACCAACTAAATTAATTCAACATAAATTTTGTTAATGATGAAAGATGTATGCTAATACTGCCATCATAAATTTTCTTGATTTGTTAACTGTCATAACACACGTAATATTTTCTCTTATTACACAACCGTCAGAACATTGTGTGTTATAATGCAGCACATTCCTTTAAGCGAAGGTTGGATTTAGTACGGAATATGTCTCACAATCAGATCCTTGTACGTCCTACTTCTTAAAAAACTAAAAAAAAAAAAACACAGGTATTTTACATACGCATTTATATATTTCTGTTGCATTTCTCAAACGACACCGTCGCTCATGTTAGTGAAAAGATATAGTGGCTGAGCTATATTAAGCAAAAACTTGAATAATTGACTGTTTACTCGTGACAAAGCCAGACAAACAATTCACTTAAATGCCTTGAGTACTGAAGTAAAAAAAAAAAAATTAAATGGCAGGATGTGTAGTGGGTACAGCTCACTAACGAAGGCATTCAGAGTGTGAGCTCTAATATTATCTTGTATTGACGAGGTCCAGCCTCCAGTTTATACTACTAGAAAAATGACAATTTTGATGTCATCGATTATTATTATTATTATTATTATAACCAGTGACTGCAATTACAGTAACAATAATTATTAATCCGCCCAATTCAATTATTTATTTATTTACCTGCTAACTCGACATTTACTCAGCTGTTCAGGTACAAAAATGGCACTGATATCCATAACTATTGCATGTACAAAACTAACACAACACAAAATACAATGCAATGTGATTCAGTTATTTAGGAAATCGGAAATTCATAACTACTACTACTACTACTACTACTACCACCACCACCACCACCACCACCACCACCACCACCATTACTACTACTACTACTACTGGGACTAGGCGAACACTGGTCTGGTCGCCGGAAGGAAGAAAAAGAAAATGAAGATCGGAAATGTAGTGGGAAAGAAATGTAAAGAGTGACGAAGAAGAAGAATCTTACACCTGAGGATGTCGTAAACTGAAAATATGGAAAAAAGGGACTGAGAACTGAGAATTAGTAACTGGTGTAACACTGTAAAACTTGTGCATTATTATTATTATTGTTGTTATTATTATTATTATATTTTCATCATCATCATCTCCTTTATGCAGGGTATTTATACTTATATTTCTGACACAAAATATGTCCCTAGGGAATACAGTGTTGCAGCTATTCTGTTGTTACTATTCATGGTGCTTATATCGTTAGTTTCAGTGTTGAATCTATTGTACTTTACATTAGTACTTTCCGAAGTATGTGTGCTGTGCCCAATATGGCTGTTTTCTGGAGTTCCTAGACTTCATGTTTTCCTGGTATGTTGCTCACGTATTTTCTGAATGACTTTGAAATAGTCCCAGTCGCCCTATTATTACTGGTATCACCTTTGTTTTTACATTCCACATGCGCTGTATTTCTATTGTAAGGTCTTTATATTTTAGAATCTCTTCGGCTTATTTTTTAATCACATTTCCTTCTCCTGAGATTGCAACGTCTATTAACATACATGTTCCCTTTTCATTATCACGGATTATAATGTCTGGTTTGTTATTTGGGATAGTTTATTATTATTGTTATTATTATTTAACTTCCGTTAGACCGAAACATGAGTATGCCTCAACTGTTTGGAACTCTGTAACATCTACTACTGACACCAAAAAATGGAAGTCATTCAGCATAAGTTCACAGCCATGTGCCAAAATCTTTTTCTTTATGGCCACCATACTGCTCACGAGGATTTCTTTAAACTGAAAATTCACACTCTATACGACAGAAGATTCCCCCTTGATGCATTATTTTTCATTTATGCTTATTCGGGTATAAAATTCTCCGGTCGCTTCTCGATATCACTGGTATCCGAGCTATTCTTTGTAATTTCATAAACTCTCCGTCCGCTAGACGTGTTTCGGCTGCCGTGTGTATGTGCAAAGACGTCGACATCATTAAGAAGCCTATCACTTCTTTAAAACAAATTCTGTGCTAATCTGTGGCATTCGCTAATCAACTTATCGATGTTCGTCAGGATTTTGGGTTTTTGTCCCAGTACATCACATATATTTTTCTTAATACTCCTATATTGTTTTTTTCTGTGTTTAGTGTTTTAATTTCTGCGTATCTGTAATTGGTTTGTGTTGAAGAGTATTTTTATTTGGCTTTATAATCGGCACTTACGCTGTCAATCCTGTACGCTGATAAATAGGCATACCTATTTAATTGAGATGAAATTATTATTATTATTATTATTATTATTATTATTAAATTTAGTAATAAGCAGGTTTAATGTTTAAACACGATAAGCTAAAATCTGAGTGTGCATGACTTATTAAATAACTCGTTGCCATTCCCTCCACATGACGCATCATCTTCATCATCTTTCAAACATGTTAGATCATGCGGTCTGTCTGTTACGGTCTCGAGCCACTCTTGACGCCCTATAGATAGGTCTTCAGCCTCGAGGCGCTTACTGCAGAATTTGTTTCGGGATCCTTCTTCTATCCACTCTGTTGACATGATCTCTCCAGCTCTGTCCTTGTTTGCCTATGTACTCTAACACAGGTTCTGTCTTGAATTCTTTTATTATTTCCCCTTTCCGTTTGCGGGTTTTTTTAAAAAAAAAAACAAACCGCTGTACACCTCATAAACCGCATTTCTGCTGCTCTGATTCTGATTTCATCATTCTTCCTACTGGTACATGTCTCGCATCCATAGCCCAATATGGGTCGAGCAAGGATTTTATAAATTTTTATTACGGCGTGTTTCTGGTTTCATAACTGATCTTACAATGCCTAGTACTTTTATAAATTTGATAATCCGGTTTGGGATGTCTGCATCATGTGTACAAGATAAGGAATATCCCAAAAAACTGAATAAAATTACTCTCGCTAATATTTTATTGTTAAGACACATCTTGCTTGGAACAGGATCCTCTCCACATTATGTACAGCTCTCTTAATTCCCTAACTCGTATTCTGAAAATATCTAAAGGAATTTTTTTCCACACCACGTAATTATTTTACTGACATGACTCGGTCTCCTCGGAGTAGACAGTAATGTTTTATCCATTTCGTGTCATTATTTAACTGACACGTCTCGGTCTTGTGAGAATCCAAGGCGACATTTCGCCCACACTGAGTGTTTGTCACCACTGTACCACAGGCACATCGACGACGGTGCCTTCATAATGCCAGCCAACTTGACGGCGATAGTAATTACGATGACAAAATTTTAAACGTTGTATCTATTGCTCTACATCTTTATTCCTTCTTTCTCTACTTCTCTCTTCCATAACTGCATGCCCTTTGGGGGGCAGGGACCGTAAGTACATCCGTGAACTTTACGGAAGAACCACAGTAGGAACCGTGTTGCAGGTTTTATTAATACATGTATATGTGTCGCAATGCAGTATACGATAATATAGAGAAGCCTGTTTCAGGTCGCATGGGTTGGTTGATGGTAGGATTTCCTGCTTGTGAGAACAGAGGTAATTTCATATCTCTCACATTCTCATTTTATAAAGTTCTCTTACTCCCTTTCGACACTGCCTGATGCCTTCACCCTGTTCTTACAATTCCAGGATCCGTTTCGCGCGAAGCGACTGAAGTCATCACAAGCTGCTATCCTCGTCACTAAAACTAAGTAGCGGCATTAATTACAGCGAGGGTTAAAATCTGCATGAAAATTCTACGTCAATCTACTTCCTCTGAAGACAAATCAGATTCTTGAAGTTTGATTTCGTCTTCCGTTTTTTTTTTAAGTATTTTCAGATTTTGAAGCTAATGCCCTTCTCATGCGTGAGAGAGTAAGGAAACAACCTGTGGGATTTTAAGGTTCTCTTGACAGTTAATATGAAAGTAGGGATTTCAAGGTTGCAGATTCGTAGAGTTTTGGTACCTATCCATGTAATTACACGGTATCACATTGCGGAATTCCGTAGCTGCTCTTCAAATAACATATTTAGCTTCGGCCAATAATAACATGGGCCACATCCTTTATTCAGAACCGACAGTCGCTCAGAAAGTCAAGAAATTTCCGCCCTTAAAGGAATCCAAAGTTTCATTACCTTGCCCACAACAGGCTACCACTGGGCTCTGTTATAAACCAAGTCAATAAGACAAATTCCACAAAACCTATTTCTTTATTCATAAACAAATAGTAGTGCGATGAGCGGGACGTACAGAACGCTTGGTGGAAGCGATAAATTCAGAAACATTTCCGTCGGAAATAATAAAGGGAGCAGAGCACATGTTAGAACTAAATATACCTGGAGGAATAATAAAATTTATATTCGAGAAATGGGTTTTGATGGGGTTGATTTGATTCAGATACGTCTGAAAGGGATTGCATAATGGGTTACTTTGAGAACTACAACGAATCTTTAACGATTCCTTAACCAGACCAGTAACACAAACTTTTGAGGAGAGGTTCTTCGGAATATAAACAGTTCTAATCCTTCAACTGTAGTGGTTAATTTATGGACCGCCATGTTAGACACGAAAAAAAAAAGATTTCCTTCTACAGACTGTATTTGTACATTCCGAATGGTTACCATAATAATTACCGGTTATTTCTCTACGAAAGTTTCAGTGCCATCAGTTTTGTAAGAGTGAGCTAAACCGTAATAAGTGACCAATACCGTGCACAATGACGAAGAACGTACTGTCCCGCACAGACAGTTCTAATCTCTCATCCTTTTCAAATTATTCTACCTCTTAAGAATTCATAATAATCTTCACATAAACCAAGCAATGTTAACGTTTTTATTAGTCTGTTTCATTTATTCAATATAATGCTGATCTAAACTAAACTCCGTGGCCTTAGTCCGCACGCGAATTATACCGACAGAGCGGCCGCCGCCGGTCGGCGAAGTTAGTGCCAACTTTTGCGTATAGAGAGGTGTCACGTGGTCAGCGCAACGGGTCCCCACAGCCGTTAATCTCTGTTTTCTAGACCTGGAGCCGCTACTTTTTTCATTCAAGTAGCTCCTCAATTGACCTCACGAGGCTGAGTG
>Ga0131853_10002953_pt1 | contig 30520 bp, 25 predicted proteins | sample TergutLab28metaG_FD_92764 | JGI IMG/M metagenome (GOLD analysis project Ga0131853, IMG submission 92764) | Labiotermes labralis P1 segment gut microbial communities from Petit-Saut dam, French Guiana - Lab288 P1 (version 2) (version 2) | ecosystem: Host-associated > Arthropoda: Insects >... | reverse complement strand
TGGCGGATTCGTCGTCGGGATCGTAAGCGTGTTCCACGGCTGGTTGCGCGTTACCGTCACGTTGCCGCCGCCCGTGCCGCCGTTCGCACCAAACGGCATCGTCCGCTGCCACCGTGCAAACCATGTCCATGGGCCCGCGTCCGGCACATTGCCCGTCGTCGGCAGTCGCTGCGCCGCCGTCGGGTTCCATACGTTCGTCGAGTACCACCCCGAAAGGGACCATCCGCCCGTTGGGGGCGTCACAGCGGGAATGGCAATGGTATTCCACAATTGGCCAATCATGACCTGCACGGTACCGCCGCCCGTGCCGCCGTTGGCGTTGAAGTTCATGGGACGGCCCGAGAAACGGGCATGGAAAGTGAGCGGCCCGGCTACGTCCGCAATGCCGCCGCTGATAAGCCCGGTTCTCGGTAGTGCAGTACCGCCTGTGGGGTTGGGCGTATTAAACCAGCCCAAGAAGGTCGCTCCGGCAGGAGCTTGGATGGTGGGCGGGATAACGTTCAGCCACGGCTCACCACGGCGTACGGTTTGCGAGAGCGCGCCACCCCCTGTGTGGGTTGCGCCGTTGAGGTTAAAGGTAATGTCTCTTCTGTACCGCGCCCAGAACGTGTGGTGGAAGACTGCGCCGACATTCGGCACGTTGCCCGATGTCGGACGGGCGTCACCGATAAAGGGCACGGGATGGTCAAACCAGCCGTCCAGCGTCCAGCCTGCAGGCGGGGTGACGGGCGGGTTGGAGACCGCATTCCAAGGTTGACCTGCCCAGCCGTCTACCGTTTGTTGCGGGGGAGTACCACCGTTTGCTATAAATGTCAGTATGCCGGAGAACGGCGTGGGTGTCCAACGCGCCCAGATGGTTCTGGTAGTCCCACCGGTAACAGGTGTCGTATGTGTAATTCTGGTTCCGCCGGTACGGTTGGGGGTATCCCACCAACCAGCCCAGTTGTTTCCGGGCATCTCCGGCGTACCGCGGAAATACCAACTTCTGAATGAATCATTTGCAAGCAACCCATGAAGCGAACCGTAGGTGTCTCCGGGGCGATTGCGCCACCACCAACCTGTGTGAATATTGCCACCCTGAGACCATCTTCCGCCGTTCATGTCCCAAGTTACCTGTTGCCACAAGTTTGGATCTCTTGCAATTACTCTCTCAATCCAGATATACCCTTGCCCATGTACTCTATTTGCGTTAACAGCATTAGTAACACTCGTGACCAACTGACCCCTTGCGGGCACGGCTGTCCAAACTGTGCTTCTTGTATGTGCACCAACGCTGTTTTGCTGCCTAAAGTTTATATCGTACCGGACAAACATAAATCTATCAGGCGTTACATTCATGTGGAATTGTCCACCCGCCGCAATTGATTGGGCGGCTTGAATTGCATTCGGATGTCGCCTAATGTTAACATGGGTCTGATGTGATATCGCTCCCTCATTCTGCACCCAATGCACATGTGCAACTGTCGGGAAGTTTGTAGGCACGGTCGCCCCTCTGCTCAAGCCGGGCTCATGTGACCATGCTGTACCGTCACCGGGGGCTCGTTGCAGGAATTCCGTTCTGATAAAACCCGGTCTCACAAACGCAGGACGCTCTTGGAAAGCGATATTTGAATTATACAAAAATACCGTCTGCGTCTGCGGGCTGCCCTGGCCTCCGTTTGGCTGCCACGTTACCACTCTGCTCCATGATGCGTACCAGTTCTGATGAGAGGCAAAAGAAACGTTGCCCGAAGTGGGATACATAACTGTCGGCGGAGCAACATTTGCTCTGCTGCGCCACCCCGCAAATGTCCACCCGGCAGCAGGCACAGTCGGCGTGGGTCTCGGCACGTTCGCATACGGCGTACCTACGAGTACGTGTTCAACGTTTACCATCGTTCCGCCGTTGTTGTGGAAAAAGCGCATGGGAATAGATGTGTTGAGGTTAAACGGCTGAATCCCAACTTCTAACAACGCACGGATTTGGTTTATTCCTTCATCATAGCGCAGCTCATACTCTTCTGTAAGTGTTTCAATCTCAGCTATGAATGCTTCTGCTTCTATCTGCGCTTCTTCGGCCAGTTGCATGTCTCTGGTTACTCGCAACCATCCCGCGCCTAGGTCGATATCCTCTTCTTCATCCGCAAAAAAGGACCTTGCAAGCGGTGCGGCATTCCACACCGCCGCATGGTCAAAGCTGAGCCACGCTTCTACAAACGGCATCCAGTTTGCAGGCAGGAAGCCTGCAAACGGCGCAATACCATTTTCATGGAACAACACGTCCAAGATGGGGAACTCCGGCGGGATAATCAGCCAACCACCGTTAAAGTCAGCGGGATTTGTGTCGTAGCTAATATCAACATAGGCAAACAACTCAATAAGAGCATCCACTTCCCATTGGAAAATCTCCGCTGTAAAGACCTCGACAACCGGGCGATCATAAGTATTGAGATGCGCAGTAAACTGCTCGTGTGTGAGGAATTCTTCAAAGGTGTCAAACTCCAACTCCGGCTCCGGCTCCGCAGACGCCGCAGGCGCAGCCGAGGCCGTCGGCACCGCAGTTTGCACAGGCTCCGCCACAGCAGCAAGTTCCGCCGCAGGCGTTTCGTCTGCCGCGTCGTCATCGTCGCCGCTAAACAGACCCGTTATCCAATTCCAAGCGTTTTGGAAGAAGCCGGGGCTGTCATCCAAAGCCGCCGCGGCTTCCGCCTCAATCGGGTCGGCATCATCAAACATGGCTGGATCCATCATCTCAAATTGGTCATGGTCCGCCGCCGCCCACTCGGCCACCGCCGCAAGCAAGTCGTCGCCCGCGTGGCCGGAAAGCCCCTCTGTCCCCTCTTGCTCGATAAACCAAACAAGAGCAGGGAAATCGGACGGCAAAATGGGCCAGAAGAATGTCTCATCTCCCGGTGCCTCCGTTATCCCTACCCAATCAAAGAACTCGAGCAGAAGGTCAAGTTCATAGAGCACTTCGTCAGTCGGCACCCCGCCAAAGTCGGGTACCGTCTCGCTCTCGCCGGCGGTGATGCTCAAATCGGTACCGCGGCTCGGCGCGGCAAAGCCCAGCACCTGAGCAGGTACCAGCGTGAGCAGCATACTCAGTACCATCAGTACCGCAAATGCTCTCTTAACGGGCGGGTTGTTCGCAAGTCTTCCTAACATAGCCATTGTCCTCCTAAAAATACACAATGTGAGAGAAACTCCTACACTTCTCTCAAAAAACTAAACTTTACTATATCTAGCTATTTTTCGTACCTGTCGGTCTTGTGACATACTATATATGTAAATCCCGGTTGCTCTTTCTAGTTATTATGTCACCTTCACTCCCTCATTTCGTCTTGAGGGGAGAGCTTGAGATCAACATCGTGCGCCCGGAAATCTTATACGCTATAGGACTTAGAACCGCTGCCGTTCTTTGCGTAATCATGAACGGCTCTGCGGGGGAATTAACATTATGTCAATACATTGTTCGCCTATAATACATTGTTTTACCATTTATGTCAAGCTTTTTCTTAAAAGTTTTTTTTGCTTTTTTTATATAATTGAAAAAACTTATACTTCCGTGTAATTATTATGCGCATTTGCGCAGGTGAACGCGTTGAAATTTGGAGGTTTTGGGGGTAGTTACAGGGGCGGCCTGCGGCCGGCCGCACGTTGTAGGGCGCGATGCCCTCACCCCGCCCTACGGGAGTGAATCGGTGCAATCACACATCTTCCCTACCTATACTATATGAATCCACAGTTCCGCTATGCTACAAAAGGGCGCGATTCGGGTGTGAAATCCTACATATGCGCATACAAACCACATCCCCCACAAAATGTGCGATGTTTTGTTTTTGAGGGCACGCAAGCGTCCGAATTTTACAACTCGGACGCTCGTGATTTTCTGATTTCCCGGACTAATTTTCGATAAAAATCAATCGAAAATACGCCCGCTTAGCGGGTCGGCTTTACGCACATGCGCGTAAAACACGTTCGGATAAGTTCCAATCTAAAAACATCTTGAAGCTGTTTTCATTTGGAGCTAATATATACGCACAGTATCCCTAAAAATAGTTAGGGAAGATTATTTTACCACAATGTGAATGTAATTGTATATTGTATATTTCTACAAGATTTGTTAACAATCTATTTAAATTTTTTCCGCTTTTCTGTTGAATTTTTTGTCACATTTGCATTTTTACTTAATTTGTAGACATAACAAAAGAAACCCGGAGCTTACGTTCCCGCGCAGCTCCGGGCGGTAGTTTTTCACAGTATTGGGAATTTAGTCCTCTTCCGGCTCGTAGTCCGGCGGATTTTCCGTTTCGGGTTCATACGATTCGTAATCGGAGTAGTCGGGCGGCTCGTTGATGACGGGGGGCAGACCCTGCGCCTCGCGCAATTCGTCCGTCATGCGCGTGTATTCCGCCGTGTTGAACGAGCGGTCATACACGGGCAGGGCGAGGAAGAGGGCGGGGTCATAGGTCCAGAACTGGCTGACCGCAGGGAAGGTGTATACCGCTTGGTTCCCCAACGCGCCGTTCGACAAGCGGACAACACGACGGATGTGGATATCCTGCACGGGGTTATTCCACGCGTCAATGGTGATTGCGCCTTTGGGCGTGAGGCCCTGCATGGAGCGGAACATGTCGAGGAACGTGTCATAACGGCCGACAAAGCCCCCGGCGAGGTCAATCGCCGCCTCCAGCATGGCAAGGCTCGTGTAGACCTCCATCGCAAAGGCGGAGGGCGTCCTGCCGTAGCGTGCGGTGAAGCGGTCTGTGAAGTCCGTCACCCAGAGGGCATCACTCGCGGCGAGCCAAGGGGATGCGGAGTAAACATCAAGCGCGAAGTCTCCCATGCGGGCGAGGATGTGTTCGTCCACCGTGAGGCCCCCGGCGAAGACGGTAATGCCGAGGTCAAGCTCCGCAATCGCCTCTAAGGCGCGGTAGGCGTCCATGCCGTAGTAGTTGATATAGATAGCGTCTGTCCCCGCCGGAATCTGGCCGAGGAAGGGGCGGTATTCCGCCGTGTCCGCAGGCGTCCACAGTTGGATGACGACTTGGCCGCCAGCCTCTTCAAAGGTGCGAACAAAGCCGGCGGTGCCCTCGTAGCCGAAGGTGTTGTCTACGCCCATCGTGGCGATGCGGCGGTAGCCTTGGTCAAAAGCCCAGCGACCGAAGGGGTGGTTTGCCTGTGCATTCGAGCCGCCCGTGCGGAGCAACAGGTCATTCGCCCGCCGTTGGGTCAAATCCTCCGCGCCCACGCCGGGGATGAGGTAGGGGATGCCGTTGGCTACGGCGAAGTCGGCAAGTGCGAGGCCGACATCCGTGCGATGCGCGCCGAAGAGCAGATGGACGTCCTCGTCCATAAACCGCCGTGCATGCGTCAGGGCGGTCTCGGCGGACTCTTCGTCGCTCTCGACCAAGAACTCCACGTCATAGAGGCCGATTTTATGGTCACGCTCGTCCAAGAACAGCATGGCGGCATCGAGTTGGTCTTGCCCCGCCAGCGCGCCGGGTCCTGTTGAAAACAGCGCGCCGATGCGCAGAGTGTTCTCCTGCTCGTCCGTGCCGTTTGCTGTGATGTCATCGGGATCTGCAGGGTCGTCTGTCTCTCCGTCGCCGCGGCAGGCGACAAGGCCAAATACGAGCATCACGGCTAGGAGAAGGGCCAGTAGTCGTTTCAAAATAAAATCATCCTTTCGTCGTCTTGCGACAAAGATATTATGTCCACCTGAGTAGTATAACAGATTTGCTTATGATTTGTAACGCAAAGTCCTTATTCTTCCAAAAACAAAAGCGATTCTCCTTTGTTTCCCCCGTCTGCGGCGGGGAAATACAACAAAAGGCGGCCTCAAACGAAAGAGAAAAGGGCGGCACATAGTCTCCTGCGCCGCCCTCGCTTGTTCTTGTATGACAGGACTTATGTCTTAGCCGATGCGTTCCCAGCGCGCATAGAGATCCCGCGCAGGCGCGCCCGTCAGATGCGTATCTGCCGTAATTTCTGTGCCGCCTGTGTGCCAAGTGAACCAACCGACGAAGCGGTAGCCCGGTCTCGTCACGCCCGGATTGCCAATCTGGCTGAATGCGTCACCATAGGTGCCGTTTGCTCTGACACTCTGCTGACGCGGTGTGCCCTCTGCGCCGTGGAACACGACAACCTGCGTGATGCGGGGAATCTCTCTCACGAAAATCGGAGTCAATGTCATATCTCTCGTCACCCGATTGTGGAAGTTCCAACGAACACCGCTCTCGTCCGCCCAACCGACGAATTGATAGCCTTCCGCAGGTTCAACGAAACGATTTGCAACCATTGTGTTCGCCGCTACACGGACTTCATCCGCGGCATCGTCTGTCTCAAAGGTAACGATGAAGTGCGAGCGTTCCCAACGGGCCGTGAGTGTGCGTGTCGGCTCATTGGTTACGGGTGTAGACGGCTGGATGCGTGCGTTGTCTACGAACCAGCCGGTGAACGTGTAGAGGTCTCTCGTCGGTGCGCCCAGTGCAGGAGCTGCCAGCGAGCCGGCCGTGGTCAGAACCTGACCGTAGTTGCCCGCACGCAGAGCCTGACGCGTTGCGCTGCCCTGACCGTTCGGGAACTCGCCGCCTGCCGCGTTAAAGGTCACGGTTTGCAACATGTCATCGTTGAGCGCAAAACGCGCCCAGAAAGTGTGCATGCTGGCCTCGTCTGCAATCAGGCCGCTCGGCGGTAAGAATTCGCCGCCGTCAGCCGCGTTGATGTTGAACCAGTTGATAAAGGTGCTGCCGCCGGGCGGGGTAATCGTCGGTGCCGTCACGACGTTCCAGTCCTGACCGCGGACAACCGTGGTGGTTGCGCTGCCTGTCATCGCGCCGCCGTTTGCGTTGAAGGTAATGAGACGTGTAAAGCGGGCATAGAAGCGCAGGGGCGCGCCTGCTGCAATTTCACCCTCTGTCGGGAGCTCTGTGCCGCCCGTCACGCCGGAGTTCGTGAACCAACCTGCGAATGTCCAACCTGTCGGGGCGGTGATTGACGGGGCGGTGATATCCGCCCAACCCTGGCCTGCCGTGATGGCTACCGTGCCGCCGCCTGTGCCGCCGTTCGGGACAAAGACAACCGCATGCCCGAAGCGGGGCCAGAAGGTCGCCGGGGGTGCTGTCAAAATGGCACCTTCTGTCGGCATTGGCGTACCGCCTGTCGGCGCGTTGTACCAACCGATGACACCCCAACCCGCGGTGGGCGGTGTCACGCTCGGGATTGCGATATCGCTCCAGTCTTGGCCGCGGATGACCGCTACTGTGCCGCCGCCTGTACCCGTGCCCGGGTTAAACTCAACCTGACGGGTCCAACGGGCGTAGAACGTAGCCGCGATGTTTGTATCGGTGATTGCGCCCGCGTCAGGCATCCGTGTGCCGCCTGTGGGAGCTGTATACCAACCTGCAAATGTCCAGTTCGCAGGCGCGTTTACGTTCGGCACCGTTATATCGTCCCAGTTTTGGCCACGGACAACAAATACATTGCCGTTGCCTATCATTGTGCCGCCGTTTGCGTTAAAGTTAATCGTTGCGCCGAATCTTGCGTACCAACGGCCATGCCCCTCCGAGGGGATGAGACCGAAGAGAGACGCCAAAGAGTCTCCGCCTGTCGGGTTCGGCGTGTTGAACCAGCCGAACTGTGTCCACACACCCGCAATTTCAATCGTCGGCGTGCTGACTTGGCTCCAAATGGAACCAATCGCTACCCGGACGGATGTCTCCGCCGGGGTGCCGCCGTTGCCGAGGAAAGTAAGCGAACGGTGGGTACGTGCAAAGCGTGAGGTCAGGGTTCTGTCCGCCAGAATGGGTGTGTTCTCGAAATCAAAGCGGAAGCCTGCTTCGTCAAACCAGCCCTCAAAAGTGAAGTCCGGGCCGAGGTCAATGTTCGGTTCGGTTACAAATTGTCCGTGCGTAACAGGTACACCTGCACCGCCCACAATTTGACCATCGTGAATGAACGTAACCGTGTGCGTGATTGCGCCCGGATCCTCAGGCTCCCAGCGCGCCCATAGGAAGACGACTGCCTCAGCTGTGTCTACAGGTGTCAAGTGCGTGACTTGTGTACCGCCTGTCGGGTCCGGCGTATTGAACCAACCTACAAATCTCTGCTCAATGTTTTCGGGGATAGCCAGCGGGGGATTCAGCAAAGAGCCGTCTGCCGCGATTGCCTGATCCAAATTGCCCATACGGAAAATCTCACGGTTTGCGACCGAGTCCATAGCGGCATTCGGGAACCAGCCGGTGTTTGCGTCAAAGATTATCGTTTGGAAGTTGCCGTCATTTATGATAAAGCGTGCATACCACTCTGTGCTCTCCAACCAAGTAACTCTGGCTATGATAATCTCATCTTCAGACTCCGGATCATACGGGTCTGCCGGGACAAAGATATCTTCCATCATCAGCCGGGTGCCGCCGCTCGGATCCGGGGTGTCAAACCAGCCCAAGAATATCATGTTTGCCGGCGGTGCCACCGTCGGCAGGGTATGGTCGCCCCACAAATCACCGTGCCGTACTGTTACCGAACTCGGCCCGGTTAATGTACCGTCATTTCCATGGAAATTCAATGTCAATTCTGCGATGCCGCGGAATCTTCTCATCCCGTTTTCGTCTTGGATGAGGCCTGTTGTCGGTTTCTCTGCATTTGTATCAACACAGAACCAGCCTAACATATCCCAAGCACCCGGCACGCCGAGGTCAGGAGCTGTCACATCATCCCAATAGTCCCCACGAACGATGGGGGTACGGTCCATGGTGTTGCCCAAGATGAATTCAACTGCATTTTCCCACTGCGTCCACCACTCGGCGGGGCTGTTTTCTTCTACAATTGTAGGCACCCAGTTCCATTCTGCATCCCAGTCCATTTCGAGCAGCAAGGTGTTTTCTTGGAAGTCCGGCGTGCTGTATCTGCGGGCAATCCAACCTGTCGGAGAGAACATTTGTCCTTCAACTTCCCGCATGATGTCCATCCAATAATCGCCGACTTCGATACCCGTCACCGTGATGGCGGGTTGGCCTGCATAATTGGGGTGGAATGTCATTGTACCGGGGCCGGTTTCGGGTATCTCAAAACGCGCAAACCACGAAAGCGCGTTATTGCCGACAACCCCGTCTGCGGGCAAGCGATTGCCGCCGGTCGGGTTCGAAGTATCAAACCAACCGACGAATTCGTACCCATCATTGCCCGCTGCTGCCGACGGATTTACACCGGTGGGCACCGCTACATCCGACCAATCTTGACCGCGGGTAACAAATACTTCAATGTAATCTTCACCGGGCGCAGCCGCAAAGGTGCCGCCGTTTACATCAAATGTCATGTCGGCACTCCAACGCGCCCACAGCTCGACTGTCTCATTCTCATCTAACTCATCGAAGTAAAAGGGAATTACACCGTAATCAATGTCATAGTATCCCCCAATGAGACGTGTGCCGCCTGTAGGCTCCGGCGTGTCATAGAACCCGGCAAGGGCAGACAGAGGCCACCCGGCCGGCGGTGAGAGCATCGACAATCCACCATTCGCCGGGAAATGCAATGTCTCTTCCCCGTCCCCGGCACCGCCATTCATATGAATTGTGACGACATCGTCCGAAAAGGGCATAAATACCCGCCCTACTGCTTCGGCCCAGTCACCCAGTACCCCTGTGGTTGCAAGTGCGCCCACGGATACAAGGCAAAGAATAAGTATAACGGCAACCAGCCGTTTACCCACTAAGCCTTTTCTCACTCTCGATAGTTTCTCACGCATAAAGCACAGTCCTCCTAGCAAAATCATGTGCGGGTAGAGAGGCGTGTTTCGCCTCTCCCCGCAATTTAAACAGCATTTAATTTTCGCTCGGAACGCCTTATATATCAGCCGTTCCGAGCCACTTTCCCAAGTCTTAACACTTTGTTAATAATCCTTGTTTCGCTATAATACTTTATTCTACAAATTTTGTCAAGCTTTTTTAGAAAAGTTTTTTGAATAATTTTTATTTTTTGATTTTTTCTATACTCATGTGTAGTTATTATGTAAGTTCTCGGCCTTTGACGAAGCCCTATCCCCGGTGCAACGTATCTTCTATATATATAGCAGACAACGGCCTCTTATGTCACTTATCTGCATCGGCAGATGAAGTTCGCAAAGCGCACCCCTCCCCAAAAATTAGAGAGGGAATATAACTTTAACATTTACACGCCCAAATGTATACTGTTCTTTCCTACAATATTATCTTGGATTTCTTCGCTTCATTAATTACTTTTTTCTATTTTTGTCGATTTTGTAAACATGAAAGGGGGCGTGAGGCGGTGCGATGAGGCGTGTAGAGGCGATTAGCAATCGCCGGAGCGTACGTAGCCGATTCGCATGAGGGTGTTTCAGGGCAAGCGGGATCTTGCTTTTGGCTTGCGGCAATTTGTAACGTACCATTCATCCGCCTCGCCCGCCGGAGAGGTGCGTTTGCGGCAAAGTGTTTTTTCGGCAGGTGAGTTTAGAACATGGACTGTTTCCGCTTTCATAGAGCTATAAGTCACGGATTCCGCCGTTGGGTACGTCCACCGCATATACATGCCTCCTCCCCCTTGCACTTTTCTCCCGCTTCCTATATAATTTACTCGTCAAAGTTTGGAGGTGGACATGTGACAAAGCGTATGATTGTTGCGGGGGCGGCGTTGACCCTTGTTTGGATTATCTTGATGGAGCGTTTTTCTTGGGTGAACTTGGCCGTCGGAGCCGTGGTCAGCTTTGGGTGCTTGGCTCTGTTTGCCAAGTTTTTGCCGCTTTCGCAGATAGAGCATGTCAATTTTTTCAAACTCGCCACTTTCCCTTTCTATCTGATTGGGCAGATTTATCTGGCGGGATTTTATATGATTAAGGTCATCTTAACCGGCGCAACCGTGGACATTGTCACGGTAAAAACCAAGCTCCGCAACGAGGCCCTGCGTGTCATGCTGGTGGATTCGATTACACTCACCCCCGGATCCATCTTGCTGGAACTGAAGGATGAGTTGGTCACCCTCCTGTGGATACGGGACAAGCACACGCCGGGTGATGCCGAGACGGCGGACAAGCTGCTCAAGGAGCGGTTGGAACGGCGGTTGCAAAAAGCGGAAAAGGGGGAACGTTAGCGTGCGGATTGTACTTTGGATTATGTTGGGTCTGATGGCACTCTACCTGATTCCCGTTATCAAAGGGCCATCCCGTTGGGACAGGCTGTTGGGGATGAATCTGATTTCTACCAAGGTCATTGTCATCATTATCCTCTTTGCCTCGCTTTATAACACGGCTTATTTCTTGGATTTTGCCATCATCTACGCCCTGTCCGGTTTTATCGGCACGATTTTCATCGCGCTTTTCTTAGCCCAACGCAAACGGCGGGAGGGCGAGAAATAGCATGGATATTTTATACATTCTCAGCTACGTCCTCATGGGGGCAGGCGTTGCCTTTATGCTCTTTGGGGTCGTTGGCTTATTCAAATACAATCGGTTTTTCCCTCGCATCCTCGTGGCCTCGAAGATTGATACCGTGGGTGTGCTGACGCTGATTGCGGGCGTTGCACTACGGCATGGGTTCAGCTTTTTTACAGGGAAGCTTCTGCTCATCGTGATTGTCATGCTGGTGCTCAACCCATTGGTGGCGCATATTTTGGCCCGTTCGGCCTATTTGAGCGGATTTGAGATGGAAACGTCCGAGGAAGAGGAGGAGCAGGACTAGTGCTACTGTTTTTACTCATCTTGTGGATTCTTAGTGCCGTGTTGGTTCTCTTGGAGCAACGACCCTATCGGATTGTTATTTATTTCGGTATCTTCTCGCTGATTACGTCTGTGGCCTATCTGTTTCTGGGCTCACCCGACGTGGCCATGGCCGAAGCGGGGATTTCCGCGTTTACGACTATCTTTTTCCTCGTGTGTATGGAGCGGTATTATGCGGCGCGGCGGAAAGTCGGTGCGCAGGCTGATTCCGAGACACGGGCGAACACCGTTCCCGTCCGCAAACGTTTTGTGCGCATTTTGCCGGCATTATTGTTTTCTGCCGGCTTACTCGGCTTGTTTATTTGGTTCATCCCCACGGGGGAGATTTCTACCCATCTCAGAGACCAATACCTCGCCCTGTTCATCTCGGACGTGGGCGGGGAAAATGCCGCCACGGCCATCTATCTGGGCTATCGGCTGTACGACACCTTGTTCGAGGCCTTGATTCTGGTCATCGCCGTTGTGGCGGTGTCACATATGTCGTGGTTCGACGGCACCGCAATGACAGGCAGCGGACGGCGGCGGGCTGAGATCGGCCATTCCAGTATGGCTGTGTTTACCATGCGGATTATCTGCCCGATTATCCTGCTCTTCGGGGCGTATCTGTTCTTTACTGTCCACCTCACCGCCGGAGGCGGGTTCCAGGGCGGCCTCGCTGTGGCCTCGTTCTTTATCTGCCGGTATTTGATTTATGACATCTACGACATCCCCATCAAGAAGGTCATCAAAATGGAGGAACTGGTGTTTATCGGGATTACCATCGTTGCGGTTCTGGCTATCTTCTTGGGTGTGGTGGAGTTTGCGCAGATTCCCCCTGTTATCTATCTCAACACCATGAATGTGCTGATTGGTATGAAAGTCGCCTGCAGTTTCTTTATCTTGTTCTATCGCTATATCGCCATTGAGCGGGCATCGTGAGGTCTTATCTATGAATTGGTTAGAACTATTCCCCGTCGCGCTGTTTTTCATCAGTTTCTTTGGTCTGCTGATTGGGAAAACGGTGATTAAATCTATCGTGTATATCCTGCTGATGCAGACCTCTGTCATCCTGTTCTGGCTGATGCTGGGTGCCAGGCACGGCACCGCCCCGCCGATTGTGCAAGATGCGGCGTATTTGGCGAACCTCGACACCATGGCCGACCCCTTGCCGCAGGCTTTGATGCTGACAGCGATTATCATCGGCGTGTCGGTGATTGCGATTAATATCACGATGCTCAACGCGCTGTTTCGGAAGTATCACACAGCCGATTGGAAAACGCTGGATGCGATGGCGCGGGAGCAAGAGGATAACGATTCGTAGGGCGCGATGTCCTCATCGCGCCGCCCCACACGGCACACACAACGGCGCGATGAGGACATCGCGCCCTACAAAGAGCGGGGCCCCAGCCCCGCCCCTACAACCGATTGGAGCAGGTAATCCATGCTGACATTTTTCGTAATCATACCCGTATTTATCGCCGTGTTCCTCTTCGTCTTCTCCTCTGCGAAGACGGCACGGATTCTTGCGATTGGTTTTCAGGCCGCACTTACTGTTTGGGCGTTTTATCTCTTACTCCTGTGCCGTGAGGCCGAGGTCGTCACCGCCGTGGGCGACTATGCGGGCGTATTGGGCATCTTCCTGCGGGCGGATAGCTTGGCGGCGGCATTTGTGCTGCTCACGTCCGTGATTTTTCTTGTGCTGTCCATCTATGCACTGCATGAGGACAACAGCCGTCTGTTTTGGTTCCTGCTCTTTCTCTTGGAGGGTGCGCTGATTGGGCTGTTCCTCACGCGGGACTTCTTTAATATCTTCGTCTTGGTCGAGGTCAGCACAGTTGTCGTCGCCATCTTGCTCATGTACGACAGAAAACGCCGCAACATGGCCGCCGGGATGAAATTTTTGATGGTGAATATCATCGTCATGCAGTTCTACCTCTTCGGCCTCGGATACCTCTACATGCTCACGGGCGTGTTGGATATGGAAGCGGCGGCAAGCGTGATTCAAACCCTGAACCCCCGTGACCTCGCTCTCCCCTACGCACTAATTATGACCAGCATCGCCGCCAAATGCTCCCTTCTGCCGCTGCTCACGTGGCTGCCCAAGGTGAACACCATGCCCGGCGCGCGCTCGTCCATTGCGGCGATTATGTCGGGGCTGCATATCAAGAGCGGGATTTATCTGTTTATCCGCTTCCAAGAGGTATTCGGCGGGATGGCTTCGGATCTGTTCCTCGTCATCGGCGTCCTTACGGCCATCGCCGGGGTAGCGTTAGCACTGACGCAGACGGATATTAAGCTCATCCTCGCCTACAGCACCGTGGCACAGGTGGGGCTGATTATCACGGGACTGAGCGTGGGCTCTGGGTATTCCTATATGGGTGCGCTGTTCCATGTGATCAACCACGCCATTTTCAAGGTCGCGCTTTTCCTCGGGGCGGGGATGATTATTCGGCTGTATCAGACGAGGGACATCCGAAACATCCGCGGCCTTTGGCGTGGGAGCCGGATGATTTCCATCGCCACGGTTATGGCGATTTTCGGGATTATCGGCGCGCCGTTTTTCAACGGGTCAGTATCGAAATACCTGCTGGGGGCGAGCGTGTCGGGTGCCTTGGAATGGGTAATCATCCTGATTAACCTCGGGACGATTTTGGTGTTCCTCAAGTACGCCGCCATGTTCTTCGGCACACCGCCTGAGAAGTTGGAAACGTCTTCCGCTTGGCGGTGTAAGCTGGGGGCGATTTTGGGACTGGGTGCGCTTTGCCTGGGCTTGGGACTGTTCGGAGAGCAGGCGATTGCGTTTATTTTCAATGCGCAGGTATCTGTGGACGCCTTGGGATATTTGGAGAAGAGTTTGATTTTTGCGGCGAGTTTGGGTGTTGGATTTGTCTTGTATCGGTATGTGCTTGCAAAGCGGTTGGACAGCGCGCGGCCGATTTTGCAACGGCTGAAGGCTTTGGATTTTGGGTTTGGGGTGCTTTGTGCTTCTATGGGGGTGTTTTTTGCGGTGGTGTTGGTGGTTGTGGGGGTTTGGGGAGCGTAGGAAACGTAGGATTTAGGGGCGTGCAAAGCATCCCTCGCAAGCGAGGGAGCCTAAGACCAAGGACAGGGCGGCCACGCGGGGCCGCCCCTACGGAAAACCGCCGACATTGTCGGCGGTTTTTTTAATGGAATATTTTTGGAAACAACATCTTGAGCAGCCGAGACAGGCCTCCCCTGTAGCTCTCCACAACGGGTTGCCAACTTGCACAGCCTTCACAGAGGTCCGGGTCTTTGGAGATACGTACGTCTTGTTCGGTCAGGTTGGTTTGATTTAGTTCGTTCCAACATGTTAGGCAAAATTCAGCCATTTGAAAGCCCCTCTTCCATTTTTCCGACCGTTTGGCCTTCTTCGCTTCTCCATTATGCCACAAAATAGTAGCATAATGCAAGAGGTGGTGGAATGTTTTTTCAACGACTGAGAGATTTGAGAGAAGATAAAGATGTAACGCAAGAAGATATAGGTGCCCTTTTAAACTGCCATGAAGATGTCTATGGAAGATATGAAAGAGGTATCCGTGAAATCCCTGCGTGGGCTGTGATTAAACTTGCGGCCTATTATAACGTCAGCACAGACTATATTCTGGGTCTGACAGATGACCCAACGCCGTATCATCGGAATCAGCAGAAGTGAAAACAAAAAACCGCCGACACCGTCGGCGGTTTTCGCTTATCTACAACACTTTCGCCAAGAAATCCTGCAACCTTGCACTCCGCGGGTTCCCAAAGAATTCATCCGGCGGGGCCTGCTCGACAATCAAGCCCTCGTCCATAAACAGCACCCGATTCCCCACCTCACGGGCGAAGCCCATTTCGTGGGTGACCATGACGAGTGTCATGCCCTCTTTGGCAAGGTCTCCGATGAGTTCTAACACCTCACCGACCATCTCGGGGTCCAGCGCGGAGGTCGGCTCGTCGAAGAGCATGACTTTCGGCTCCATGGCGAGCGCGCGGACGATGGCGACACGTTGTTTCTGGCCGCCGGAAAGCGTCGCCGGGTATTTCTCGGCCTTATCCAAAAGGCCGATGCGCTTTAAGAGCCGATGCGCCGTCTCGCGGGCCTCCTCTTTGGAGGCTTTCTTCAGCATCACGGGAGCCAAAGTGATATTCTGCTCCACCGTGAGGTGCGGGCAGAGGTTGAAGAGCTGGAACACCATGCCCATCTTCCGGCGGTGTTGGTCAATGCCTTTCTTGAGGCATGTAATCTCTGTGCCGTCGAACCAAATTTCTCCCGCGTTTGGCGTTTCCAAGAGGTTTAGGCAACGCAAAAACGTACTCTTACCGCTGCCTGAGGGGCCGACGATGACGACTTTTTCGCCCTTTCGGATTTCCTCGTCAATGCCGCGCAGCACTTCGAGACTGCCGAAGTTTTTTCTAAGTCCTTTAACGCTGATCACTTCTACGCAACCTCCTCTCCAGCCGGCCTATAAGGAACTCCAAGAATAAGACCATAATCAGATAAATGATGGCAAGAAAAATCAGCGGCGTGGGGTCAAAGGTTCGTCCGCGGATTTGTTGCGCCGCACGGGTGACATCCGTAATCGCTATCACACCGGCCAAGGAAGTCTCCTTGAGCACAGTAATAAACTCATTGCCCAAAGCCGGCAGACTGTTTTTAATCGCCTGCGGCAGAATGATTCTGGACATCGTTTGCCGATAATTTAGCCCCAAACTGCGCCCGGCCTCTGTTTGGCCTTTGTCTACGCTCAAAATTCCGCCGCGAAAAATCTCCGAGGCATAAGCACTGGAGTTAATACCAAACGCAATGATGCCTACCAACACGCCATTGCGCACCGACACCAAAATAATGAAGTGGAAAATCAAAAGTTGCACCATCACAGGCGTTCCGCGAATGATGGTAACGAATATTTTTGTAATGCGATTGAGTATCCGCAGAATCCAGCTCGGGTTTTCTGATGCGCCGTGAAACACACGAATCACCGCCAGAAAGAAGCCAAACACTAACCCGATTATAAGGGCGAAAAATGCGATAATCAACGTATTCCCGAGCCCTTCCAGCCAGAGGGTATATCGGGCGTCGAATATAAACACACGGTTGATGACATCCCAAAGCGAGTCTATCCATCCGCCTGCTGTGCTTGTAATGGAATCAAGCAAAAAGCTCACTCCCCTTTCACGTTAAAGAAGCCGAGGGAGTGGAATCCCTCGGCTTCTTGGGATGTACATTTACCGAACTCGGACAATGATGCTCTGACCGGAGAGGAAGTAGCCCTGTGTAAAGTCTACTTGTTGCAGACGCTCTTCGTTGACGGTCATGCCCGCCATGCCGAAATCTACTTGCCCGGTTTGGACGGACAGAATGATGATATCAAAGTCCATGTCTACGATTTCGATTTGATAGCCCAAAATGTCACCGATGGCACGGGCGATGTCGGGGTCTAAGCCAACGATCTGGCCGGCTTCGATGAACTCGAAAGGTTCAAAGTCTGCGCTGGTACCCATTACCAATGTACCGTTTGGATGCTCGATGCCCGCGGGGCTCTCATAGCGGCCCAGTTCTGTGTACCCGTTTATCCAATAGTCAACCAAGCGATCCAGCGTGCCGTCTGCACGGAGTTGGTCAAGTGCCTCATTGAACAGGGCGGTGTAGGGGCTGCCGAGTTGCAAAGAGATGCCGTAATACTCATGCGTCAGCCGCTCATCAAGCTGTCTGATGCGGCCCTCATTGCGGGCGACAAAGCTTGCGCCGGGGCTCTCGTCCAAGATGACTGCGTCCACATGCTCGGACAGCAGGGCTTGAATGACATCTACGTTGGAATTGTAGATTACAATCTCCGCATCCGGGAAGTTCGCGCTAGCGAAGTCATGACCCGTTGTGCCGTTTTGTACGCCGATGCGCACACCCTCTTGCTCTAAATCGGCCGGGGTGTTGATTTCGATCCCGTCATCGTCACCGCCGCAGGCCACAAGACCGAAGACCAGTACCAAAACCAGAAGTAATGCCAAAATCTTTTTCATTTTTTCTCCTCCTTGATGGAATGTTGGATTATTATACACTTTGGGCATTTAAAATGCAAGAGGTATTGCCGAACTTGTGTTTGATAAATTTCCTGAACGTATCGTCCAGTTCTACAAGCATCGCCATCAATTCCTCTATCGGACGCGCGAAATCACTTGTAACCCACGCCCCGACCACGCCCAAGCTGCCGGAGAGGAAAAATTGAGCGTAGGGCTCCAGTTCTTCATCCCTTGCATTTGCGAGGTCATATTCCCTGCGCCAACAGACTATACAGGATGTTTTGAATAAGCCTGAGATTTGATTGAAAAACGTGCCGTTTGCATGTTTCCCCAATATCAAACGGCACATCTTCTTGTTGTCGGCGATGTATCGGAATAACACGCCGAAGAATACCTTTGTGTCCAGTTTGTATTCCGCAGAGAGAATCTCGCTGACTTCCAGCAATACCATGTCCTCCATCTGCTTGTATAAATCATAAATATCCTTGAAGTTTGCATAGAACGTCGAGCGGTGTACATCTGCTTTGTCGGTCAACTCCCGTACTGTGATTTGTTGTATGTTTTTTTCCGTCAGCAGCTCCGCAAGCCCTTCCCGCAGGGCCTTTTTGGTTTTTCTGACACGTCTGTCCTCTTTTATCATGAGCTCACTCCTCCCTGCCCGACAAACGCGCGGGCATCCGTCTGTTGCAAGACGATTTTGTATCAAATTGATTGTTGATAGCCATACATTTGTCTATTATAATATATGGTGTCGCAAAAAACAACACGGGAGGGCGAGTTTATGCTTATGCTCTATTTTTCGGGTACGGGGAATTCAAGATACATCGCCGAATTATTCTGCGGACAGACGGACGCCGCATGTCATTCCATCGAAGAAAAGATTGACTTTAAAGTCTTGATAGACGCAGAAGATGTAATCGGGTTTTGCTATCCTGTGTACTTTTCAAGCGTACCGAAAATGATGCGCGCGTTCGCGGCAGAGCACATGGAGGCACTCAAGGGCAAACAAGTGATTATTTTTTGCACGCAATTTATGCTCTCTGGTTACGGGAGCAGGAAGTTTGTGTTTCTGTTTCCAAAAGGCCACGTAGACGTGATTTATACGGCACATTTCTTTATGCCGAACAATATGCCCGATGTACCTGTGTTGCCGATTTCAAGCGATAAAGGAATCGAAAAGTCTCTTGCAAGGGCAGAGAAGAAAATGGAGACCGTTTGCCGTAATATCCGAGACGGAAAAGTCAAAAAACGCGGATTTTCTCCCGCGGCTCATTTATTGGGCTTATTGCAGTCCACATCTATGGGAGCCATGGAGCGGCGGGCGAATCGGGCGGTCAGCATAGATAGCGATTGCACCAAATGCGGCCTGTGTCTTACAATTTGTCCGATGGATAATTTTTCTATGGATGCGCAGGGCGTACGGCACAATCATAATTGTACGATGTGCTACCGTTGTATCAATGTGTGTCCGGAAAAATCAATTAGTGTACTCTTGTCCGGGAAGATAAAGCGGCAGTATCAGGGAATACCATCCTTGCGAGGAGGCAGTCATGGATAAGACGGCGTTAATCACAGGCTCAACAAGCGGTATCGGGAAGGCCTTTGCGGATAAATTGGCATCAGAGGGCTACAACCTGATTTTGGTGTCGTTGGATGCCGAAAAGCTCCGAATACAGTCGGGTATGCTGGCTGAAAAATATGATATCACCGTTTCGATTGTGTCATTGGACTTAGCAAAACCCGGTGCGGCAGAGCGCGTGTTTGATGCGGTGAGCGAGATGGGCTTATCCGTACAGGTTTTAATCAATAACGCAGGCTTTGCCGAAGCCGGACACTTCTTGGAAACAGACATGCAAAAAGAAGCGGAAATGGTGCATCTCCACGCGATATTCACAACGGAAATGATGAAGCTGTTTTTGCCCGGCATGGTGGAAAACGGGTATGGACGTGTATGTAATCTCGGTTCGATTGCCTCTTACATCTCCTGCCCTTATGAGGCGGTGTATGCGGCGACAAAGGCTTACATCCTATCCGTTTCCAAGGCCATCGGTGCCGAGCTGAAAGGCAGCGGCGTGTCAATTACCACCCTCTGCCCCGGTGCGACTGAGACGGCGTTTGCCGAAAAAGCGAAGATGGAAGATGCCCTGCTGTTCAAACTGTTTGTGATGGACGCTGACAAGGTTGCCGCCATCGGGTACAAAGCAATGATGAAAGGGAAGCCGATCGTGGTTGCCGGCGGGTACAACAAGCTTTTGGTATGGTCCTCCAAAATTACGCCGCCGGGTATTCTGAACGCTGTGACGAAGAAGATGTTGGCTACATCGTAGGGGCTAGTGAATGCGCACTTTCACCTCCCAAAACACGTGATATGAAGAACAAATTTTTGTTTGGAGCGGCATTTCAGCCTTTAATCTGCGGTAACAAATAATCAGCCGAAGCATACTATGGCCAAAAGCCATAGGGAGATTAAAAAATGATTACCGAACAACAATATGTCGTGCAATCGCTGGAATTACATCTGTTTTTTGGCCGGATTATGAAAGAGCATTCCATCTTTTTGGAGGCGGGTTTCCCGCCGTCTGAGCCCGCATTCAGCAAAATAGCGGCGCACTACAAAAGTCAATTCGAGGACGTGCTGCACCGTGCCGTCCAATTGGGAAACGGTGTCGTTCGGCCCGCTGTGGTATCCTCGGGTGTACTGGTTACGGCCTACACCTCGGGCGCAGAGAAACAGACGCAGGACTTGACGGGCATCGTCATCAACCGAGACATTACCGAGGCGGAAGCCTGTCTCTCCGGGGATGCCGCGCCGCAGATAACACCTGCGCTGACACAGCAGGTCAAACAACTGAATGTGCAGGTCGGGCCTTTGCTCAGCGGGCTGATTGATTTTAAAACGAGCATTCTGGAACATGTTTTGTCATGCCGCATGTTTACGGGCAACTACCCCCTGCTGATTGACCACATCAGACGTGAGGCGAAGCTGTACAAGAGCCACCTGACCGCACTTGAACGCGGGCAAAACCCGAATGACACGCTGCAGGAGACGGAACTCTTCTGGGACCAAATCATGATGGAACACGCCCTGTTCATCCGAGGCCTGCTCGACCCGAGCGAGGCGAATTTGATTCAGACGTCAGATGGTTTTGCGCATGAATATGCCGATTTGATGCGAGAGGCCAAGGCGGCGACAGATGCGACGATTGCTAGTGTGAGGGATAAGACCTTGCAGGAGACGGTGAAATACCGTGATTTCAAAGAGGCGGGGATGAAAGGGATTACAGGGTGTGAGATACGCAGCATTATTTTGCCTCTGCTGGCAGACCATGTGCTGCGGGAGGCGAATCACTATATTCGCTTGTTGCGAGAGTTTGGGTAGTATATGACGGCAAAAGATAGCGGCTACACTTTTTTAAAGTGTGGCCGCTGTCTCCGTCGTGCGTTATCACTCCCACAATAAGCACAACTTATCCTCTGCATCAGCATATTCGCATCGCAAATCATGGTGCAACCCCCTATTTTCATGGTATAATAACCACTACACGGTTATTATACGGGTATTCAAATCACTTTTCTCCCCGCCTCCGGCGGGAGCCGAAACGTATGATGTTTACAGCATGAATTTTGACCTAATTCATGCTATAATAGCCCAAAGGAGTTGATTCACCCATGGCGCACACAATTACAGAATCTTGTATCGGTTGCACACTATGCCAAAAAGTCTGCCCCGTCTTCGCTGTCACGGGCGAGCTGAAAGAGCGGCACACCGTCAATGCCGTCCGTTGCGTCGATTGCGGCGTCTGCGGGCGCATATGCGCAAAAGGCGCGGTGCTCGACAGCGGCGGCAAGGCCACGGAACGGGTAGCACGAAAAGAGTGGGGGAAACCCTATATCGATGAAGCTCTGTGCAGTGCTTGTCTCATCTGCGTTGATGCCTGCGGCCTGAACTGTTTGAAGATTTCACGGCCGACTTATCAGGGTGACATCAATGCCTGCGCCTATCTGGCTGACAGTAAGGCCTGTGTCGGTTGCGGCATCTGTGCCGATGCCTGTCCGCTCCGGTGCATCCGGGTGAGAAAGGCGGGAACCGCATGAGATTGCCGAACTATGCCTACATAGACCTCAGCACCGGGACAGTCAAAGACTATCCCATCTCTAAGGAGCTGTTTACGCAGTACATGGGCGGCAAAATCTTGGGGGCGAAGCTGCTGTATGACCTGCTCCCCGCAGGGACAGACCCGCTCGCGCCCGAGAGTATCGTTATCATCAACACGGGACCGGCCAACGGGACGGGTGCGCCGTCCTCCAGCCGCTTTAACATGAGCTTCAAGAACGTACTGACGGGCGGGATTGCGTCTGCCAACTGCGGCGGCCGGTTCGGCGTGATGATGAAAAAAGCCGGGTATGACGGCATTATCCTCGCGGGGAAGGCTCCTATCCTCTCCGCCATCGAAATCGTGGACGGTGCCATTTCCATCCGCGACGCCTCGGCCTATGCGGGCATGGACTCTGAGGAGACGCAGGAACAATGGGTGCGGCATTGGGGCAAGCTGGTCATCGGCCCGGCGGGCGAGAATCTCGTCCGCTACGCCTGTGCCGTCTCTGGGGAACGGGTCGCGGGGCGTTGCGGAGCGGGTGCCGTGTTGGGGGCGAAGAATATCAAAGCCATCGCGGCCTACGGCACACAAAAAGCGGAGGTGCAAAATCGGGAGAAGTTTGACCCCTACGTCAAAAAATGGGTCAAATTCCTGAAATCGCATCCGATGACGGGCAAGTCTCTCCCTTTGTACGGCACGGCGGGCCTCGTGAGTAGTGCCAACGCCTCGGGTGTCCTGCCGACACGGAACTTCCAAAAGGGGCGGTTTGAACACCACAGGCACATCAGCGGCGAGACTTTTGCAGAGCAGCATCTGACTCGCAACAGCGGGTGTGTGAGCTGTCCGATTCGCTGCGAACGCCGTGTGATGGTGAACGGCAAAGAGGTCAAGGGCGCGGAATTTGAAACGGTGGGCCTGTTTGGCTCTAACATTGAAAATCACGATTTGGCGTGGATTAACGAGATTAATTATCACGCGGATTTGTTGGGCATGGACACGATTTCCCTCGCCGGGACGCTGGCCTTCGCCATGGAACTGCAGGAAAAAGGCATGGCCGATCTCGGCGTCTCTTTCGGTGACAAGGATAATCTCTTAGATGTCATCGAAAAAATCGCCCGGCGCGAGGGGATTTACGGCGACCTTGCTAATGGGAGCAAGTGGCTGGCCGAAAAGTACGGCGGCACGGAATTTGCCATCCATGCGAAGGGTCTTGAACTTGCGGCGTATGAGCCGCGCAACTCTGTCGGCATGGGGCTGGGCTATGCGACGTCCAACCGGGGCGGCTGTCACCTAAACGGCGGATATCTTGCACTTTTGGAATCCATCGGCGTGCTCACGTTGGATAAGCACACGCCGAAAGGCAAGCCGGAGCTTTGTGTCATGTTCCAAAATCTGATGGAGGCCGTATCGGCGGCGGGGTTTTGTCTGTTCACCACGCATACGGCCGTCCCGGCGGGGCTTTTCAAGTTGGGCTCCATGCACCGGATGACGAAATTTGTGAGCAAGGCACTGATCGGCTCCCGTTTTTTGCTTCGGCCGCTCTGGTGGTGCCTGCCCTGGCTTTTGCCTGTGAATCTCATGCACCTGATTCCCCACTCTAAGGCCTACGGGCTGATGACTGGGCAGCGGATGACTGCGGGGAAGTTTTTGCAAATCGGCGAGCGTGGGTTTAACATCGAGCGCATGTTTAATCTGCGAGAGGGCCTCACGGCGGTGGATGATGCGCTCCCCACCCGTCTGACGGATGTGCCGCAGGAGGCGGATGTGCCGGAATCCGTCGTTCCGCTCGCGGCGATGCTACCCCGCTATTACAAAGTGCGCGGCTGGGACAAAAATGGCGTGCCGAAACCGCGCAAGCTGAAGCAGTTGGGGGTGCGGTAGTCATGGTGAAACTGGTCTACCACGGGGAGTTGCGGCATGTTGTCGGAGTTGCCGAGGAGGACATCGACGCGGATACGATAAAAGACGTGTTTCGGCATATTTCGGATACATACGGCAAAGAGGCTTGCGGCATGGCGAAAAGCGGGTTGGTTGCTTTGAATGAGAAACGGGTTACGGGTGTGAGTGTTCGCATTCCTGCAGGTAGTGTGGTTGGGTTTTATTCATTTTGTTCGGGGGGGTAGTGTGGGGTTCCATATCCGCCTGTAGTGTACAGTCATCTGCAATGGGGAGAACGAACTGTATTCGCCCGACAAGGACTATGTTTCTGTTGCGACAGATAATGAATCGTTTTTATATTACGGAGGGAGGCAATTATTGTTATGTTCGTCAGGGTTTTCGACAGTCAACGAAATATTTATTTTAAATCAGAAGTCTACGCCATAATAAATTCCGGTTGGTATGAAAAACGACTGGTCGTCTTTTCGACTGATGATGGCAGTTATTTTAAGTTTTTCGATTATATTGATAAAAGTGATCCCAAACACAAGGTGCTAATAAACACGATTACATCCAATGGATTTGGCTCTACGTCTGAATGGATACGCAAGGACAGCAATGATGTTGATAAAAAACTTGAAGAGTATGCAAGGCTGCCGGATGATATTCGTTTTTTTGAATATAAGGGCCATGCTTGGATTTATGAAAACATATCATTATTGACTAAGCTTTTAAAAGGCGATATGGTATCAACAAAGGGTTATAAACATCAAATATTCACTTCCAATGCTCGTCAATCGGATGATTGGAATTACGTTGACAAGCAACAAGACATTGACTTCATACTTGAGCAAACCGGCGGATTTCACGATAGCGTACTTAAAAAACTGGATTATATAAGCGGTTCCTATGTGGACGATAAAAACCAAATGTATTGTATGGATAACATTAAGCAAGTATCAATGTGGTTTGACAGTCAATGGTGTCGCCCTATAGAGATGGTTTTTGAAAGTGTAATCGCGTTGAATTTACGACCTTATTCGGATAATGAAACATCGTTCCTTTTTGATGCAGCATTATTTGTGCAAAATGAAACCATCTTTTTCTTCGATTCACGAATTGATGCGATTGATAGAAATTATGATGGAACATGGATAGAGGCGTATGGGCTGCGGTGGCGATTTTGCGATTAGAATTCCACACAAAATAAGCATTTCTACATTTGGAGTGTGCCCCGTTCCGTGTCTCGCAAGGGGCATTTTCTAAACCAAAACGTGCGGGCGCGCAATGCGCGCCCCTACATTGGGTTGGTGTTTTTTTGTAGGGGCAGGGTTCCATCCCTGTCCGTTCGTTTCTTCTTGTTAAAACGTTGAGTTTCGCCTCGCCGGCGGAGGGTGTTTGCGGATCCAACTCCAAAATCAGTACCACCACTTGAAGTGGTGATTTCTTGAGCTAAAGCCTAACGAAAAAAGGGCGCCCCTGTGCGGCCGCCCTTACCATTTAATACGCAATCCCCCAAATCACCATCGTATCCGACGGCTTGCCGCACACCAGACACGTCTCCTCTATCCGCTCCTGCTCGAAAGGGATGTTGCGGGAGGTGATGGCGTGGTCGGTCTTGAGTTTTTCCTCACAGGCGACGTCGCCGCACCACATGGCTTTGACGAAGCCGCCTTTGTTCTCGATGATACTTGCCGCCTCTGCCGCCGTCTGTGCGGGGAAGATGTGGGCGTCGAGATGGGCTTTGGCTTTGTCGTACAGGCCCTGTTGGATGGATGCAAGGGCTGTCTCTACCGCTGTCTCCAGTTCGTCCAGCGAAACCGTCTGCTTTTCGCCGCCTGCGCGGGGGGCGAGAATGCACTGGTTTGCCTCAATGTCACGCGGCCCCATCTCCAAGCGGAGGGGGACGCCTTTCATCTCGTATTCGGCAAATTTCCAACCGGGGCTTTGGTCGGAGCTGTCGAGCTTGGCACGGACGCCCGCCTGTTTGAGACGTTCCAACAACAACGCCGCCCGCTCCAACACGCCCTCTTTGTGCATGGCGATTGGGATGATGACGACTTGAATCGGCGCAACTTTCGGCGGGAGAACGAGGCCGGAGTTGTCGCCGTGGGTCATGATGAGCCCACCGATCAGTCGGGTAGATGCACCCCAGCTGGTCTGATGGCAATGCTGAATTTTATTGTCTTTGTCGGTGAATGTGATATCGAATGCTTTCGCAAAACCGTCACCGAAGTAATGGCTGGTTCCGGCTTGGAGGGCTTTGGTGTCGTGCATCATGCACTCGATGGAGTAGGTGTCCATCGCCCCGGCAAATTTTTCCTTTTCGGTCTTCTGGCCTTTGATGACGGGCATGGCGAGCCAGTTCTCGGCGATGTCGGCGTAAACGTCCAGCATTTGCAGCGTCTCGGCACGGGCTTCTTCCTCCGTGGCGTGGACGGTGTGTCCCTCTTGCCAGAGGAACTCCCTGTGGCGCAGGAAAGGACGGGTCGCCTTCTCCCAGCGCAGGACGCTGCACCATTGATTGTAGAGCTTCGGCAAATCCCGCCACGAGCGGACAATACGGCTGTAGTGGTCGCAAAACAGCGTCTCCGATGTGGGACGGATGCAGAGCCGTTCCGTCAGCTCTTCGCTGCCGCCGTAGGTGACCCAGGCGACTTCGGGCGCAAAGCCGTCTACGTGGTCTTTCTCTTTTTGCAACAAACTCTCCGGGATGAGCACGGGCATGGACACGTTCTCGTGACCCGTGGCTTTGAACTTGTCGTCCATGGCACGTTGGATGTTCTCCCAAAGTGCGTACCCATAGGGCCGCACGACGTAGAAACCCTTTACGCCGGAGTAATCAATCAGCTCCGCTTTTTTTACCACGTCGGTATACCACTGGGCGAAGTCTACCTCCATGTCGGTGATTTGTTCGACTTGTTTGTCTTTGGCCATGATGGGGCCTCCTTTTGCTGTCGTAGGGGCGGATTCCATATCCGCCCGATCATGAATGAGGTGCGGGGCGGATATGGAATCCGCCCCTACAATTGGGTTAAATCCATTCTATATTGGAACATATTGTCTGTCAAGAGCAGTATACTGAGAAAAACCACAAGATACGGAGACTTTGACATGAACGATGCGAATTTTTACTGCAAACCCGCGCAGGGTGAGCGGATTGAAACGAAGTTGGAGCTTGCACCTGATATCTCCGCCGCCATCCACGGCGTGGTGTCGGACACGGAGGGAGCGGCAATCGGCGGGGCCTTGGTGCTGCTGTTCCGGGTGGATGAGCAAACGGACAAAGCGCATACACTCATCGCCCAAATTGTCACGGATGCCGAGGGGCATTTTGCATTCGGCGGCTTGGATGGCGATGTGTTATATCGGGTGAAAGTGTTTCGGCGGTGCGGAACGGGGCGGGTGTTGGATGTCTAGTCTTCGGACGGATATCGGAAACTCTCTAGAAACTCGATGACCTGTTCCGGGGCAATATCCTCTTTCATATTGATGCGGTACATCAAAAACAGGCTGTCCGCGTCACCTCGGCGAATCGTGTTTATGCCCGCATGCGTGGACAGCGTCACGCGGACACCGAGTTCCCGCAGCATGTCCTCCGTCTCCGTCGTGTAGAGGCCGTGGGGATAGGCATAGGTGGTGACACGCGTACCGAGTGCGTCCTCTATCGCTTGCCGCAGAGTATTAAAGTCCGCGATAAAGGCCGCACGATAGTCGGCATCGCTCTCGCCTTCCCGTTGGAGTACGCCTGTTCGGAAGGTCTCGGGCGGCTCGAATCGGCTTGACTGGTGCATGTCGTGGGAGTGGTGCTGAATTTGAATAACACCCGCCTCTACCCAAGGCCGCGCCTCTGCAAAACTGAAATGCGGGATAATGGGGTCCCCCGTGCGCCAATGCGCATCCCGCCCGCGGGATACGCCGATGACGTTAATGGTGGCCTGCATCCCGAGTTCTTCCAAAATCGGAGCGGCGATTTCGAGGTTACTGCGATAGCCGTCGTCGAAAGTGATGACGACAGCCCGCTCCGGCAGGGGTGCGCCGTCATCGACGAATGCGATTAGGTCGTCAAAGTTAACCGTCTCAAAGCCCGCGTCCCGCAGGGCCTCCATCTGCGCACGAAAGGCCTCGCGGGAGATGATGTAGGCGTTGTCCTCGACCGCCTCTTCCGCGAGGTGGTGGTACATGAGAATGATAACCTCTCGGCTCTCTGTCCGAAACGCATGGCGCAAGGCAAAAGGCAGCGCGGCAAGCAGGAGTGCACCTACTATACAGAGGATGAAACGACGTTTTATTTTGCGTTTTTCCATATTACAGTTCCACAATATGCGCCGCGCCCTTACCCGCTGCGCACTTCGCCTCTCTGTCGTGGCAAGTGAACAGAATAACCTGCCGCTCGGCCGCGATGTCTTGCAGAAGCGACAGCGCGTCCCGCATCCGCCCCTCATCGAAGCTGACGAGGGCATCGTCCAATATGATGGGGCAGGCTTTCTCCGCCGGGAAGGTGAGGTCACAAATCGCAAGGCGCAGGGCCAGATAAATCTGGTCTACCGTGCCGCCGGAGAGATAGAGGATGTCCCGTGCCACGCTCTCCCCCGCACGCTCTGCGCTGGGGGTGAGATTTTTGTCGAAGACGACACGCTTATACTGCCCGCCGGTGAGCTTATCTAAGTAATGCCCCGCCCGCTGACCCAACATGGGCGAGAAGCGTGCGGTAATTTCACTATCGGCCTCGGCGAGAACTTCCATCGCGAGCCCCAATGCCTCGTGCTGGAGGGTGAGGTCTTTCAGGCGGCTCTCCATGATGCCGCGCTTTGCGCCGAGAATCAGCGGGTCACCCAATGCACGGACTTCGCCTAGTGCCACGCCGTAACTGCTTTTGATGAGGTCGAGATCTTTCTCGGTTCGCTTGAGCTCGTAGACCGTCTCGCTCTTGGTGCGCAGGGGTATTTCAAGACCGTCATCCGGGATTGGCTCTGTGGGGTCGCCGTCGTATCCCGCGGCGAGAGTTTTATAGAGGTGGGCGGCGGATACCCGTTCGGTATTCGCGGCATCTAAGCGGTCTATCACCTTACTCATCTCCATGAGCGCGGTGCGGGCGGCGGCGATGTCTTCCACGTCGGGGGCGAAGGTCTTGACTTCCCGCTCGAACTCTTCCTTGACAGTCTGCATCTCCGCTTTGACCGCCTCACAGGCAAACTCTGCCTCACGCAATACGTTTTCCCGCTCCCCGGCTTTGCCGCAGAGCATCCGATAGTCTTCCAGTTCCGTCATCAAATCTTCTATGTTGCTCACACGAAAGCGAACGAACGCCTCGCCCCGCCGTTTCTCCGCGTCTTTGGCAATACGCCACCGCCGAAAGAGCTTTGCGCCGATGAACGCCTCACCGAAGAGAGCAAGGCCGAACACACCGAGCGCGGGGACGGGCCAAAACGGAATGGCGGGGAAGTCTCCCACCAGAGCCGCCGCTAAAGAGGCCAATGCGGCCACGGGCAGGATTGCCAGCGGGATGGTGTATTTTTGTCGGTTGAAGGCAGAGGTCTCATCGGCCTCGATGCTCGCCTTTTCGGCCTGTTCCGCCATCTCTTTGGCTTCGTCTAAGGGCCGTCCGGCGAAACTGGTATCTTTTTTCTCCTCATGGATGAGTTCCAAGTCCCGCTGCGCGCTTTCTTTCTCGGATTTGGCCTCGTTATAGCGCATACTGAGGCCGCTGAGTTTGTCGTATCCGACTTTGGCCGCGTCAATGCGTTCACGGCTGACCTCTTTGCCCTCGGGTGCGGCCTGTTTGCGCAGGACATCGAGTTCTATGTCCAAGGCTTGCAGTTTATCTCTCGCATCGAATATGTTCTGCCGCGCCTTACGGCGTTCGAGTTCGACGTGCGCCGCCTGTTCCGTGCGGAGTTCTTTTGCGCGCGCCATGGCACGGTCTAAATCCAAACTGACCTCATTGTAGGCCACGGAGGCATCTTGCAGTCGGGCGAGCGTCTGGTCAAGGGCGGCAAGCTCGGCCTCTAAGGTCGGGATTTGCCCCGACTTGTTGTGGCGGCGTTTGCGGTGCCATGTGCCGAGGATGCTCGCCGTGTCCCGATACGAAAGCCCCTCCTCCCCGGAGGAGACGAGGGCGGCGATACGCTGTTCGAGCTGTCCTGTCTGGGCCACTTTCAGCCCCGCCTGACGGATGAATGCGCTGCGGACGAAGACCGCCTCAGGTACGCCCGTCAGCGTCTCGCCCAAATTCTCGTGCATAAGCGCGATGACCTCTTCGCCCGTACCGCTGTAACGGACGTCCAAGCGTTTCATGGGATACGGTCCCAAGGCAGTCCGCTGGATGGCGATGGCGCGGCCGTCCTCGGTTTCGACTTCCATGATGCCCTCCATGGCCTGTCCCGACCACGGCTGATACTTGGCCTTTTCGGGCAGGAAGCCGTCGCTCTTGCGCTCTGCGGTATTGATGCCGTAGAGCATGGCACGGATGAAGGCGCACCATGTGCTCTTCCCCCGCTCGTTGGGGCCTTGGATGATGTTCAGGCCGGAGTCGAGGGTGAGGCGTTTGTTTTGGAGTGCGCCGAAGGAGGCGGACAGGCGTTTCATTTTCATGGTTTGGTGTACCTCCGAGATTCGGATGTGGGGGGGAGTGGATGCCATCCCTACGGGATTGGTTGAAACCGAAACGTGCGGACGCGCAATGCGCGCCCCTACATTGGGTCGGTGGGTTTCTATGATGTGGCTACATACCTATAAGCCGCACAGGCTCCTTTCCCAAAGGAGCTGTCGGCGCAGCCGACTGAGGATTCATTTTTGCAATGTCGGCGGTAGGGGATACAAATCCTCCGTCAGGCTGTGC
>Ga0131853_10002952_pt1 | contig 30522 bp, 17 predicted proteins | sample TergutLab28metaG_FD_92764 | JGI IMG/M metagenome (GOLD analysis project Ga0131853, IMG submission 92764) | Labiotermes labralis P1 segment gut microbial communities from Petit-Saut dam, French Guiana - Lab288 P1 (version 2) (version 2) | ecosystem: Host-associated > Arthropoda: Insects >... | reverse complement strand
GCAGGTTGCAGTATTTGGAACCGCAAGAAGCCCCCAGTTTTCTCTGGCCATTATCTCCGTAACCGTTCAACTTTGGATATAGGTGTTTTGGGTTATATCGGTATACTTTAACATAAGGAACACCCTCCCTTCTGGCACATTCCTGTATATATATATATATATATATATATATATATATATAGAGAGAGAGAGAGAGAGAGAGAGAGAGAAAATAAAGGAGCTCCACGACTTCACTTTTTTCGAATTTCCGTCGTGCAAACATTTGACGTTCTTATAATACGTACTGTAACGGGCGCGGGCACTGATTATAGCGATCACGTCGTTAACTATAACGACTTTGGAGATTCCCTGAAGAAACCAGCATTGACGTTCAAGTCTGACAAATTTTGTAAATTGGTATTACTCTTAATTAGCACATACCAATCTAAAATCATTCCATGTTATGTGGGTCCCTGTCACAGCGTCCTCAGTTTGCGGATGGAGGAACGGCCTACAGTATGCAAGGTAGTTGTGAATATTTTTAGTAAGCAGTCACGTACAGCCGACAAGGGGTGGTTCTCCGGCTTGGGGGTTGGGCGAAGTGCCATCAACTCCTCACCGTAAAAACTGGCCTTATTACGAAACGGATACATATGCCTCGAACCTCGACTGATCTTTCGGTACGACATCATCTGTCTGATGATAAGATCAGGTGGCGGGCTTTTGTCAACGTGGTAATGAACCTTCGGGTTCCATATTATGCGGGGAATTTCTTGACTAGCTGAGAACTGGTTAGCTTCTCAAGAAGGACTCTTCTCCATCGAATAAGTAATCTAAAATCATCAGTTGGTTGGCACGTGTACCTCATTAGCATGGCGTGTGGTGGCGTGCTGAATCACCAATCAGAAGCCAATAGAAAATCAGATAAAAAGAAGAAAATGGAATTGGATTGGACATACATTACGTAAAGAAACAGGAGCAATAGAGAAAACCACATTAGATTGGAATCCTCAGGGATATAGAAGGAGAGGTGGGCCGAAGAGAACGTGGCGAAGGACAATAGAGGATGAGATAAGAAGCACAAAAAGATCATAGAACGAGGTCAAGGGGATAGCTGGAGACCGCAATGCCTGGAAGCTCTTCATGGATACCCTATGCTCCACAAGGAGCAAAAGGATTTGATGATGGTAACGTGCTGCATAGCGATAGTTAAATAAATCCCCATTACAGCCCTTCATTATACACTACGTACAAATGCATAACTAACCTATATTATTGAAATACCCTGGTTGTTGAACCTGTGGAATTGGACCTTACTGGGAGAAGATGGACCCTGACTGCGGGCTGTGCATGACAGTTTGACATCTAACAGATTTGAGAACATGGGAGAAGGAAATATCGGAATTAGACCCACACGCTCACTGATGTTGAGGAGCATGGCTTACCAAAAATCAATGGCAATGTAACGTTGGTAGCTGATTGCTTGTTGTCGAATTACATTGGCATAACTGTGGGTAAAGTAGATACCACTAACCGTACTTCGAGGATTCCGTCCTGGCGTCAAGGAGAACCAATATAAATTGTCCAACATCACATGGTGACTTCAACGATAGCCGGTGTTAATACAAAAGAACGCGTCTAATAACGTGGGCGCGAGGGAAGCGATATTCGCTAAGAGTTGGGGACAACTGAACTGCAAGGAGTTTCGGAAATCAATAAGGAATGCGTCTGTTAAAACAGAAGCAAATGTGAAAGACTTGTAGCAATAAAGGGCAATGGAATCTTGGTCATTACATAGTTGGACTTCAAGTTTTAGTAGCGGCATTACCACTCACAGGTCCATAATTGCCCCATGTTTGTGTGAAGGTTTTCTGGCTTGAGTTGCTGCTTGTATCGTTACAGTTGGAACGCCATAAAATTTGGAGCACATCAACAGACAATCCCGTGACGGTAGTTTGCGAGACATAATTTTTAATTCCAACGTCGGATGGACTGGTCACGATGATGATCAGTTTCTTGGTCACTTTTTTTTTTTTACACACAATTGGACTTCTTTCGAGACGAATTTGTCGTGGAATATGCCACCTGTACCAAGAAAAGTGGTTTGTTTGTTTGTCATTTAAGGCGGTGCTTCAATTACAAAGGTCAGGTTGGACTTAAAGTGATACATAAGTGACTAGGATGAAATATCATCCCTCTCGAAAATATAGTGTTGCAGCTTACGTAGCCTGAACCAACAGCATCGTCTATGTACAGTGTCTTTAAATATTCACAATCACAACCGAATCACCTGCAAATAGTTTAATTTACATGGCAACTAGTTTCGACCCCAAACTCGGGTCGTCATCAGCCCATGACACAAGAACTTGAAACGTAGTCAGAAACTAAAAGCATAAATTGGGAGATCTCCCCCCCCCCCACTTTTTACATAAAAATACGTTAAAATGTATGTAAAATGTCCAAGTGGAAACAGTTTCAAAAACCCTAAGGTATTTTTAAAAAGTTTATAACTATGTTATATAAAAACTTTTAAAAAACTGATTAAAAATTTTCCATTGGACGGGGACCACGTATTGTTTCGTCAGCTGTGATGTGTTGTTAGATTAATTGTACTTTCTTACTCCATAGTGCAGAGTCCTTCTTGAACAGCTAACTGGTTTGCAGCTAGTCAAGAAATTCCCCGCATTTCACGGAACCCGAAGGTTCATTACTACACTCACAAGCGTCCGCCACCTGTCTCTATCCTGGGCCAGCCCAATCCAGTCCATATACCCTGTACTGTATAACGTAATTTGTTTTTATTGGGGTCGTCTGTGAGACCGGTGCATGTTCTGTTTCTGGTTGTTTGCAGTTGACAATACATCGGGACTTAACATAAATTATGTTGTTTATTGTCCATCTTACACAACAATATGATGTAAAGTTAAGTTATAAACAATTAATGTAGCTACATATTTCAACCTCCTGGGGTCATCCTCAGGCTTACAAAATTTGAAACACACAAGGTACCTCTGAAGTAGTTACGTACGGGATCCCGTGGTATTACAGTAAGTTAGTTCTAAAATATATGTTAAAAAAGGGTTAAACCATTTTTAACATATATTTTAGAACTAACTTACTGTAATACCACGGGATCCCGTAGGTAACTCAAATTTTATAAGCCTGAGGATGACCCCAAGGGGTTGAAACATGTAGCTACATTAATTGTTTATAACTTAACTTTACATCACATTGTTGTGTAAGACGGACAATAAACAACATTGTTACTTTAGCACAACGGGATGGATAAACCACAATTTAACATAAATTACCGGTTGCGCAGCATTAGAGTACGTAATAAGTTAGTACGAAACATCAAATTTAACTTGTGTGTAGTTTGCTGTGTGTGTGTGTGTGTGTGTGTGATTGCAAGCAAGTATCTGAGCCCTGTTATTTTTGTTGCAGGGTTACTTGGACATATGGAGGGCAACCCCCAACTGTCCGCTGTCTGATAAGCAGCTTGCTGATTTATTCAACAACATTGAGGACATCTACAGGTTCAACAGGTGAGTTACTTTTCTAAACTGTAAAGTAACAGAACTTGTAGAATCTGAACGAAAAACGGACATGTAGACAGCATCACTGTGACAGTTTTCTGTGAGTGTTCAGTAAGATACATGGCACCAATGGATGTTCACAGCTCTTAATGTCGTAGTCCTTAAATAACATTTCTGCAGATACAGCGCATAAAATAGGAGTATGATTTTATACAGGATGTTCATTTTATTGTGTCCTTGAGCACGGCAGGTGTCACGTTAGCCTCAAAGCGTGGGAAGACGCATCTGTACGTGGAGTGAGAGCTTGTTTTTGTGTGAAGCGTAACGTACCTTCATTCATGCGTCCTTACTTGCTCCATGGAGCAGAGTCCTTATTGAGAAGCTAATCAGCGTTCAGCTTGTCAAGAAATTACCCGCATTTTATGGAACCCGAAGTTTCATTACCTCATTCACAAGTGCCCGCTACCTGTCCCTATCCTGAGCCAGATCGATCCTGTCCATTCCATCACGCTCCACTTCCTGAAGATCCATCATGATATTATCCTCCCATCTACGCCTGGGTCTTCCAGGTGGTCTCTTTCCCTCAAGTTTCCCCACCAAAACTCTATATACACCTCTACTCTCTCCCATACGTGTTTCCTGCAACGCCCACCTCATTCTTCTCGATTTGATCGCCAGAACAATATTGGGTGACAACGTGCTCCGAGTTCCTCATGGATGCTGGCTTCCTGTGTGATGAATCTCGCGTGCCCAGGGACATGATAAAACAGACATTTGAGTTACATGTAGTTTATTAGTTTGTTGCTTATATAGGAATTAAGAATCGTTTGTTTCGTATGAGCAGTGGCGTAGCCAGGTTCTTTTGGCGCCCGTGTCGAGTGTTCACAATGGTCACGCGTAACAAAAATTATTTATTGAATTTCTTTGAGTTTGGTTCAGTAGTTTAAAATTTGTTGAGAACATTAAATAAAATATTTCATTCAAATTATTAATTTTGCCGCCTTTGAACACTCTACCTCCCGGGGCGGCCGCCCCACTCGCCCTCCCCTTCCCACCCCGGTTAAGCCGTGGACGGAATTTTTCAAGTGTTGTGATTGCACCAGTTTTTTAAAGATGTAATTTAGAGTGAACTGGTGGGCTGCCCATTGCAGTGGTCATTCACGCTCTGATCAACTGACTTCCGACTCTAAATTCAGATGAAATTTGTGAAGTCTTTGATTTGATGAGTCAAGGAATACATAACTAGATGTCTACCAGTGTTGCCACAACAACAATTAAAATCCCTGCGATCTGTTGTAACATTCTATACTGGCATCAGAATTTTCGACATTCTACCATGTAGTCTGACAGTCCTTATGAATGAAAAGGAAAAATTCAAAGCAGCCACAAGAGAATACTTAAATACACACTACTTTTACTCTGTAGCTGAATTTATGTGTAAAGATGATCTATAGTACTGTTTTGTAAAATGTTTGTAGTATCTTACACTGTAAAAATTGTGTATATGTGTGTAATTATGACTTGTTTTACATCCTGTTGTCTTTGTGACACACTTGTGGATTCATGGAATGTGTGTGTGCACACACATGCACACACGCACACATACACACTAAGGAAGTTGGCTTCTTCTACCTCGTGTTCAGGAGGTGCCCTGTTGGAATTTCAGACAGTTCCAATTACTGTGCATGTGCACTGTCTTCAGACAATGGGTGATGCCCAACATAATTGTAGGGTAGTGAATCTTTTGTGGTCATAGATCATTATTGCTATGTTTATGCTGCAGTGCTTTCCTCGGTGAGCTGGAACAGTGTGGACTGGATCCAGTTCCTGTGGCACAGTCATTCGTAAGGAACAACACGGGTTTTTCAGTCTACACACAATACTGCACCAATTATCCTCGGTGAGTACAGTTCTTTGAGTAAGTAAAGAATATGTAGCATGCAGTTGGGGAGTTGCAATGGAACACTGCACTTGGGATAACTAGACAAAGAGAGGTGGGTAGTATGAAAATGAATCATAGAGATGAATAGATGGTGTGGTGTGGAGCTGTTGAAGAGTTTCTGTGAACACAGTAATGAGCTTGTGGACTTAATGAAAGTATGTTCCTTTCTGAGTACCTGAGCTGCTTTTAACTTTGACATTCAGAGGACCGTGCATTGTGATATATTCTTATAATAATACCAACGAGATACACTAATTTCTCAAATTTATTTTTGGAATAGAACTCTACATGTAATGGACAGGTTTTCTGCCCATCATCAGGAGTCTAGTACTGTATACACAGCAATCTGCTGACTGCTTGCTAGCAAGCAGTCAGCAAAACCTGTATGACATATACCATTGCTGTGTATACAGTACTAGACTCCTGATGATGGACAGAAAACCTGTCCAAAACATGTAGAGTTCTATTTCAAAAATAAATTTGAGAAATTAGTGCATCTCATTGGTTTTATTATAAGAGTACTGCTGTTAACTGTGCAAGGAATATTGTGTTCCATTGTGGCAGTTAATCTATTAGACAGTTACACAGTCCAAGGACAGCTGTGTGGCATAATAGGTGCTTACTGTAAATTTGAAGCTATGCCTTTCACACTCTGTTGCATAGTACACAGAGTGGGTGTTTTAACTGAATAAACTGGAGGCAACACTTCTTTTGGGGTGGGCACTAGTGTGTGTCCCTTTAAGTTCTGTCATGCACCAAATCTTAGTGTGTAACAGAACCTGTGGTTACTGATGTAGTAATTACACTGGTAGAACTCAATGTACATGGCAGGATGAGTGAAGGAAGTGGGCAGAGAAATGGGGAGCCACTGTGTTGTTCCTGTAGCAGACTTCTAAATGGTGTGCCAGGTAGGTTTCTCCAGCAAGTTTGACAGCTCATTCTGCACACAAACACACACACACACACACACACACACACACACACACACACACACAAAGAGTTGGAACAAATGGAAATTGGTGATTTGGCTAAGCAAATGAAATTTTTGGTTCTACTACTTGAGGATGACAAGTGTAGTAATAATGACATCTGTCTGTGGAGTGACTTACTGTGTCTGTCATAATCTTACAGGACTGTGTCAGTCCTCACAGAGCTCATGAGACAGGATACAACAGTACGGCTGTTTCGGGAGAGGCAGACGGCTTTACAGCATGCACTGCCACTGGGATCATATCTTCTAAAACCTGTGCAGAGAATCCTCAAGTACCATCTCTTGCTTCAGGTACTAACTTCATACTGATTACTGCTGTTACTTGTTAGTGCGTAACATAAAGCTTTCAGGGATTTATCCATAGTAATAAATTGATTTGTTTGTGTAAGTTCTATGATAAATTGGTGCATTTTAAATGTGTCAACTTTTTTGTGGATGAAGCTTCCTCTCTACTGAGTGTTGTTGTAGAGGAAGACTTATGTGAATGTACATTAGAAAGACAGAGCATTCATTTTATTATGAGTTTTGTAGTGCTAAGTTTCTGGTCTCTCAAAAAGGAATAGTTGGAAAGGAATGTGACATGTATGGAGAAACTGGAAATATGTATGAAAAGTATTGTTGAAAATCTCAAAGAAATAACACCATTTAGATGAGAAGAAATGATGTGGAGAAATCGGTTGTGAAATTTTGACTGCATTTAACTGTCTGAGGTTATGGCCCAACACAGCTTTCTGTGTAGAGGATTTTTAACATTATGGTTTCATGAAAACAGGGAATGTGTTGGTAAGTATTATTGCCAAGTGAAGGAAGTACCACAGAGTGAATGAGATGTTTTGTTAGTAAATACTGAATTGGTCATTTATTGAATGTGTGGGAAGAGTGTTTATCACTGATTCTTATTAAAGTGGTCTCAGTTCAAGCTTTGGCTGTTACTGAGATTCTTCATGACTTCCTTCAGGTATTCCAAGGGATAGCTAGGATTGTTTAAATTAGAGTGCAGGCTGTACCCTCTGTGGCTATCATTCATCAGCCCACTTGATGTTTCACCTTTGCTGTTCAGAAATCGTTGTTAAATTAACTAAGATCCAACAGTAGCTGAGTCAGTGTAGTGACCAGCCTTGTGACTGGACAGCTGAAGAATCATGTGTGTCTCAATGTTTGGCACAGGCAGTAGATGTTTCTCTTTCCCAAAGCATCCAGGCTGGGGTCTATCCAGCCTTCATTTCTAGTTTTACATGGGAACAGTGTTTGGGCCCTGAAGCTGACCACTTGTCTCCCTTTACTGGCATGGATAAGAATACATGTAGCTGTTTCTGTGCTGTCCCTTATGTCTTTATTGTGTAGTATTAGATCAAGAGCAAGAACAACTTTATCTTTACCTTTGCAAATACTGGTTAGTCAGCAAATCGGTCATGTACTATAATGGATAACTAAACACACGATCAATCAATTAAAAAAAAAATGTGTCATTACAGAATATAGTGAAGCACTATGTTTATGAAGCAGAGGGATACAAGGACATAGTTGATGCTCTGTCGGCCATGACAGGCATTGCTCATCACATCAACAACATGAAGAGACGACATGAGCACGCAGTTCGAGTGCAGGAGATTCAGAGTCTTTTGTATGGTTGGGAAGGTGAGGACCTAACGACATTTGGAGAGCTCTGTGCAGAGGGAACGTTTCGTATGTATGGTGCTAAAGCTCTCCGGCATGCCTTCCTGTTTGACCGCATGCTGCTCATCACCAAGAAGAAGGAGGAGGGAATTCTTGGCTACAAAACTCATATTATGGTGAGCCATGTATTTTACACTAGATTGTATTGGGATGTAGCTTATGCAGAGCAGTTCAGTTCAGACACACATGTAGTTACTGTACTTCAGCTTGGGAAACACGAGTTGTTAAGTGGTTATGAGTGAGAAATACACTGTAGCAATGTGCAGTGCACAACATAGTCAATCATGAATTGTATTGAAGCACTGTAAACAGTATTTTGGAATACTTCTATAAACACTTAGCCCAGAACATGTATGCAACAGGACAGTGCATCAGCACACACTGCCAAAAGCTTAATGAAGGCTGCACAGATGGTTCATTTAATGAATAATCTATACTACAGGCAGTTCATGACATATTTACAGAACTAATACCTAATCTTAAAATTTTAGTAATTTGGTCAAATGAGTACTGATTAATATGTGTGTGAAGAAGTTGTGGCTTTTGCAGTGGACTGTTAACTCCCATATCTCTGCTGAGTAAATCCATTTCTCTACAAGAAACATAACTTCAGTAAAGGAAGGTTATTAGAGCTGGCCTTAGATGAAGTGTTGATGCTGTCAGTGAACACAACCTATGATGCTAGCACCCCGCCTACTCCCCATTTGCAGCCTTTCATGAATAGCAGTTTCCATATCCTCATTATTCCTGGAAAGTGCTGACATAGGACAGATGCATCACTGTGCCCAGTAATAATGTTGAAAAATAATGATACTTCACTGGAATAAATGAGTTACATTTCAGGTTTTGATGGCTTATCATTTCAGGTTTTGATGGCTTATCGTATAAATTTTTATGACCTGGGTAACCTTTCTTATTGAACACCCCTCAGAAGAGGAGTGTAAATAACATAATTGCTACTGACAAGAATACAAGGTAGTGGTAAAGGTGTATGGTTACTCTGTTCAGTTGGAGTGTAGGCTGGTTCAAATTTTTTGCTTCGGATTTACTGTGTCTTTAAAAAATCCTTATGTTTAAGGCCGCCGAGACAAACAGAATTCTTAGATAAATTTTTTTTGGATAGAGGTTTATTGGTTAAAACCTCCGGATCATTATTCACATTCACTGCAAACTGTGTGTATGAAAGACTTAATGTGCACATATTTGTGTTCAATTTTAGTGCTCAAATCTGATGCTAATAGAGAGTGTTCCTGGAGAGCCATTGAGTTTCCATGTCATCCCATTTGACAACCCAAGACTGCAATACACGCTACAGGTGAGAGATGTCATGAATTGGAGTTGATATTAAGGCTATCCTCCATGGTTTCAATGACAGTATGATCACTTATTTTGGTAATCTCAGACTTTTACAACGTTGTAAGCCTGAACTATTTAACTTCTCTGATCCATTTCATTTTGATGACTCAGATAGCTTGTTGCACATATCAGAAGCTGGCTAAAAGTAATTTGTTTTCTCACTGTGCAAGTTTGTTAACAGAATTTAAAGCCTGCGGTGGTACTAGGATGAAGGTAGCCAATTTGGCTGGAGTCATTAGGTGATTATGGACAAATGTCAGAAACTAAGGATCATGCCATTGTCTTCTTGATACATTTAATCACCTGTCTGGTATAGGTTATACATTTGTTAGTTGGAAAAAATCATCTAATCAAGAAATTTAAAGTAAGTAGATTTCTGATTGTAGAAACATTGTGTTGAAGAAGTTTATCATTGAAGTTTCTCCTTTTCATCTCCAGGCACGCAACCTGGAACAGAAACGGGAATGGACCTTGCAGTTGAAGCGAGTGATTTTGGAGAATTATAATGCAGTGATCCCGTCACATGCCCGGCAGCTAGTAATGGAGCTTGGACAGAACCGCACAGATGGTAAGTAATGTGCTGTCTCTTATATACCATGACAAGGTAACCTGAAATTCAGCCAACAATAGTTATATTTATAAAACCAAAGATACCTGTGCATATGTGTCTCCAGACAATGGTGACAACAGTGATTTTGAATCTCATACCATTTAACCTACTGTTGGAGCAAGACAACTTCATATATTCTCTTCTGACTCTTTACATACAGTCACATTTTGCTGTTAACAACCCTTTAGGGATGAAATGTAATGTCTATTATTTTAAGACCATATACCAACTGTGGAGGAAAGACTTTCCACCTCAGTCATACAAACCACTCAGATAATATTGTATAGTGCGAAAGTTGCTGTTTGTCCTGAGGTCCATACAAATAATAAATGCATTCTGTGGGCAGGGTGTGGAGTTTTGGTAATACTAAACATGGTGGTACCTTAAATAACCTCTGGGCTTTTAAGGTTAAATGTCTGCTCCTTACAGTGAAGTTAGTCACATAAAATAAAGTGGTTACTATGCATGGAGCACATCACTTATACTTGGGTAAATGATCAGTCAGTGGATTAAGACATTTAATTTTGGCCCACTTAATTTGTTGTTTGTGGCAGTCAGCGTGTAAAGGTGAATGCAAGCATACATTTAACAACTATAATGCCTTTCCTCACACCATGAGTAAAGGCTGTTATTGTAACCCACCCTGTAAATTGTTACATGTCAGGATCATGAGAAGTTAAAAGACGTAAGAGAAATGTCTAGCCTGTTGTACCACTGTTCATTCTTACATGTGAAACTATGAATTTTTTTTCCAGACTAATGTTGAGTATCTCTGATAATGGTGTAATTGCAATATGCTGTGTTACAGATGAGGTTTTGGCTGACAAGGCAACTCCAAAGCGGCAACATTCTGCGCCGGAGTACTTGGAGAAGAGAAAGCAAGAAAGAGACAGGCGAAAGTCAGAGACAGGTTTGAGATACCGTCTTCGTCGCAGCAGAAAATCTGATGTGGGCACCATGGGTGGTAGCACTGAGGTACATATCACATTGTGTGATTATATTGATATTCTAAGTTAAGATAAGAAAGTCTCATGGTATGATCACAGTTGTAATATGGAACTTCAGATATTGGGAGTTTAGCTGTGTGATGGGTTGTGGTGTGTATATTATACAGTTGTCACCTTCAGGGTGGATGACCATCATTGACCCTGACTATGACAACTGCAGTGTATGCCAGATTGTTTAAACACATTGTGACTGTGTGTGTTCTGGTAATGTGTGTATTTTACAGCTCACACCAATATCTAGTCATCTTCTTCTCCTTCTCCTTCTCCTTCTCCTTCTCCTTCTCCTTCTTCTTCTTCTTCTTCTTCTTCTTCTTCTCCTCCTCCTCCTCCTCCTCCTCCTCCTTCCTCTTCTTGGGCCCGTGGCTAATGCCACAGATGTACTGCAGCCTAGTAGGCTTATTGTACTCACCCTATCCCCCCTGCCTGTTTGGATGTTCCCATGTTTGCCGCCAGGTACTCTCACGTCCACAACGATGCGAGAGATCCTAGTAGCGAAAGGTGGAACTAAGTGGGTGAGAATTAACTGGTAATTTCGCCTGAGATTGCGACTTCCATGTCAATTCAGGGATCTTTTACATGCCGCAAATCTGCGACGTGGGACCCATGGCTTTACTTCCCTTCTGAAGGAAGGCGTGCTGAGGATTTTTTCGCCCTGAAAATTCCTTACGGCTTCAGCCGGGTTTGAACCCATGAACTTGGGTACTTAAAGGCAGTACGCTACCCCTAGACCACCGAAGCCGCCCAATATCTAGTCTTTATTTTTTACAGAATTCTCAGTCTCAACGTCTCTTACTTTCATTTCTTCTACTATACCAGTTGTCTGTATAATTTTACATTTTGCCAAGTTTTGCCTTTGTGGAGGCATCCAGCTCTATATTTTATTTGGCCATCTTGTTTCATGCATTTATCACATTGTGGAGTGTGGTAGCATGATGTCTCTTGTATGGTTACCACTTACGAGATGATATGGTGTCACATGGCAGTCTTATCATACACTACCATGAAAACTTTCGATCGCATATCAGCTGTTTATATGTCGTGGTTTCAGCAAAACTCGCCCTTGCTGCAAAGGCGTGGCCGTAGAGCTTCTAGCAGTAGCCGTGATAACAGTGAAAGCCGAGATGAGTCGCATCGTTCCACTTCGCCCCATGCAAGATTCAAGGTACAATAATTGCGTTATTTGGCATAGCCTAGGAAATTTTTTGGAACTGAGATCCTTCATTTTCTCTACCAAGCAGTTTTGCGTACACTTAATTAGTAGGGTGCTATATATATGTGCAGTTTTGCTGAGGTAAAGGGTAAAAGGTCTTGCTTCTGTGTGGGTATGTGATGTTTTACATGCTAATCATGTACACCGTGGTGAGGGACAGTGACTCTTTATAACCCATTGAGCATGTAAACCAGCACCAAGTAAGTATGGCTTGATATTAAGCACTTAACAGTTACCATAATTTATAACTTGGTAAAGCAAGTTGACATTTTGATGGAGGAAATGAACCTGGTAACAAATTTGTTGGTGTAGGAAGAACTGTGCTGAAAAATGTGTGGAGAACTACAGAGTCAGTCTTCCATATCGAGATTTTCTGCAAAAAGAAAATAAAAATAAACTAAGTAATGTTTGAATATGAAGTACTGGGTTCATGTCCAGAACCAGATAGTCAGTTAATATTGACTAACATGTGGTTGATCAGTGCACATTTATTCATTTACTGTGACAAGGCAACTAGTGGATTGACCCAGGGCATACAGAAAAACAGATTGCCTACAAAATATTGACCTAATTTGAAATATATTACAGTATGTGTCCATTGTTCTCAGGATCGATTTGGCAGTTGGCGGCGTAAGTCTGAACCAGGTTGCTACTCAACAGGGATCCCCAGCAGTAAAAAGTCCCCAAAGCTCACTGTTGCGCCTCCTTTGGATAAACAGGAGATGCAGTCAGGAGTTCAAAATAGCATGCATGAGGATATTAGGTTAAGGGAAAGGAGATCAGGTTTGAACGCTGAAAGTAGTCCTGCAAGTCTGAATGACAAAGAATGTGGGGATACATCTGATGATAGGATTAATAGTGATTGTGGTGAGAAGTTAGTGACAGATAGTGAAGTCAAGTGCGACAATGGAGATGAAGAGAGGAAAGAGAGTAAAGAACAAGCAAAAACGTTGGAGGAGATTGTAAGTCAGCTGCTGATGCAAAACCATGAATTTCAGAAAATTTTGAAGAAGCAGCAACGCCATGTTAATTTGCGGCATCGTCTAACGAGTTTTGGTAATGGCATGTCATCTGTTGGTGGTAGAAATCATGAAGAGACAACCGATACTGAAAATGATGATGAAGACAGAGTGTATGAAACCTTGAGTATGACTGCTTCAGTTTCAGCACCTTCGAGATCAGGGGCTGTATCAGGACAGAGCTACCGGGCACACAGGCATGCACACATGAGGGCATTGCGCAATGAGCAGAAGTCTATTGCAGCCAAGGTCCATCAGTGTGAATCCCCTCTACTAGAATCTGAGTATGTGACTCTAATATGCCATAGAGGAGATAAATGTATAGATAGGTCTCATTGTTTATCCCATAGTAAATTAAATATAAAGGAGAATGTGAGTGTGGAAAATGAGGTTACTCCCCAAGAATGTTCTGTGAGTATTTGTACAAGCAGTGCTGCAGACGTTACTAATAAGCAAGAGTGGCTATGTAGTCGGTCACCTGCAGTTGTTGAGAAGAATGGCAGGGAACAGGAAAGCTGTAGTTTTGACTGGGATAAGAATAGAGAGGGTTTTGGAAATTACGACAATCTGCAGCACATCTGGGAGAGTGTGTGTAGACAACAGGAGGAGATACAGTGTCTGGCAGAGACAGAGGAAAGAAAAACGGATGAAGATGGTGAAGATATATCAATGATTCTTCGTCGTACCCAGTCTTTCTCTTGTCAGGGAGGAAAAGGTGGTGATGCCCGATGTCCAAGGCAATGCCTCCCACTCTCCATGTCCCAAGCATCTCTGGATGCCACAAACATTCCTACTCTGCCAGCTGTATGGTTGAAACAACAGGGTGAACATTTAGCTACGCCTAATAAGAAATCGGGTTCTTTGCCACGTAGTTTTCAGCTAAGTCATGAAGTTCACACTTCTGCAAATGAAAGAAGTTTTAAAGGAGGATCGCTTAGGTCTCGCTTATTAACCCGTGATGGACGTTCATGTTCTGACAGGCCTTTCACAATAGCATCAGACAAGCCACCAGAGATAAATTTTGAAGATATTGAGCGTTACATAGAAGAGAGTGATGCATGTCATGTCAGGCACAGATTCCCTTTAAATGCAGGAGATACTACAGAAGATGACAGTATGACAGACTATACAGCAACTCCAAATACAAGTCTTAATGAACTCAATGTGCATCCCGAATATAAGATCTACAGACCAAGTATTTCAAAAGCATCTTTAAGACATGTCATCTCAAGTGTCAGCAACAAGCTTGCTGGGATGCGATTGAGTTCTGAGACTTTGGAATCAAATGATGCTGAGGTGGAACAAGACAGGTTACTGCAGCGAGAAAGACGAGCAAGTAAGCTGGTGTATGCCTTGGCAAGACAGTACAGCAAAACCTTGAAACACCGAATACGCAATATAATGGGGGAGGATTCTACAGAGGAATATTATGATGTGGTCCAACATCGAACTGCATCACCTATGCCAACCATATGTGCTCCAGCATTGCCTATCTACAAACAAGGAAGTTCAAATCTGGGAGCCCGCATTGCCCATTGTTCCTCAGAGTATGCAAACCCACGGCAGCTCTACCCAAACATAGCACCACCTTCCGAGTCCGTGCATAAAACGTCTGATATGCGGCCATATTCTGTCCTTTCAGTTTCATCCAACTTTACTGCTTCTTCTAGTGAAGGTGAAAAGACCTCTGGTTTTGGTGGAAGTTTAGATACAGCTGTTCCCTTCTCTGGGTCTGCAACCACCATAGCACCTTGCAACAGTCATCATGAGCCTGCACAGGAGAAGAATGATGATGTTAACTTGAGTGATGGTTCTGCAGATAGCTATTATGAACGTTCCTTTGAAGCAGTAGAGTCATTTCTGGAAAATGAAATGTTTAGAGATTCTGCAGTATTTAGTGATCATGAAGAATTGACAGATTCTCCTCAAATCTATAGTGACTGCAGCATTGTTAACGGAAATGATGACAGTAGCCTCTCACTCAGATCTATTAAGACCTACAAAATCCCACCACCAGTCCCTGCCAAACCAGATACGCTGAAGAGCAAGCCCACAGCCGAAGTGCCAGTACCTAAATCTAGAATTTTTGAGAAGGTAAGGAGTTTGGAAGAGAACTGTAGGTACCAAAAAGAAGATCACATGATACATAGTCTGGAGGGTATCAGTAAATCAATCCATGATCGTCGCAGAGAGCTGGAGCTGTGGAAGGCAAGTGGTAACTCCATGTCCCGGGATGATGAATGTGACACAAGTTCTCAACATTCCACTGCTTCTACTGTAATTGAAGTTAGCCCCTGTAAAGAATCTAAGGATATGTATGAGGAATCAGAGGAAAGTGGCACTCCCAGGGGGTGGGTGAAACATGTGATAGGTAAGCTACAAGGTAGTCCCAGTGAAGGAGTACAGCGAAGAGATCATTGTCATTAATGGCTTTAGACTGAATTACCTGGCAAATTGGACAGTCATAAGATTCCAGGTTTTGACCTGTGTATGTATGTGTATATATATGTATATATTGTTCGGTATCTAGTATGTGACTCAGTTTTTAAAACTTAAAATAATTTGAACCTGTTTTGTTGATTCAAATTATTGTTCATATGTGATGTATTATAGGTTACAATTGTGTTGCATTTTTCTTGTTTATGCCTTTGACTCTTTTTTTTAATGTAAGGAAAACTGTACTGCCATAGTTATCAACAGTAAGTTGAAACCAGTCTCTTAATTCATTGCTCTTCCAACTGTGCACCTTCATTATCAATAAACAATAATACTGTTAAGGTATACAATCAGTTTGCACTTTGCATTATTCCATTTGTACATGTTTTGAATAAAGCACTTATTTTTGGGTAGACATTGTACAGATTCCAACCATTGTTGCCAACCATTACACAGTATAAAACAATGTTAAAATATTGCATAATATATACAGTTTAATTTCTGTAAGGAGTCTTAATGTTTACCCTTGTTAGGAATGGTGCTGTATACCTAATGTACTGCTTTAGGGGTGTCTGAAAGATTGACGTTAAAATGCATATTAATGTTGTTTTCAGATCCTAAAATAATCTGAAAATGACCAGTGAAATCTTATATTTTATTCTTCCATTTATCAACGTTTTACTTATTACTGCATTTTATTTTGTCTGAGTATCCATAAACATTGTTCAGAAGTAATGAGTGTTTCTTATCTGGATGTTTCTTGCAGCGTTTTGTGTCAAGTTGAGGGTACCTTCACAGTGCTTACACTGGATGAATACAGCTTATTATTCTGTTGTGGTTTAATTTCTTCTAAACACTGATCTATCACTTGAATGTGTGTTGGGCTCAAAATACTCACAGATGAACAATTTTTATGCAGGTTGAATGTGTATGGAGCCTGATACATATTCAAGTGACAGTTCTATATTTAGAAGAAACCAAACCACAACAGAATGGTATCCATTTTGTGTCCAGTTTAAATAATGTGAAGGTATACTCAATTGGCATACAGTGCTGAATTGAACATACAGAGAAGATATCGGTGCCACAATTGACTAATGTTTATGGATGCTCACAGAAAACAAAACACAGCAATAATTAAAGTACCAATAAATGAAAGAATATAATATGACATTTTATTAATGATTTCCAGATTACTGGAATAAGTGTTCAAAACTGTGTTAATGCGTTGTGTAATGCAAATTTTTTAGATTCTCCTAAAGCAATAAAATAGGTCGAGACTCAATTTACAGTAAGGATGTACATAAAGACTATCTTTACAGAAATGAAATTGTATATATTGTGTCACATTTTAATGGTGTTTTTTTGCTGGTTAATGATTGATGCAATTTTAAAACTGCAGGAGTTGTATAAAATAATTTGCAAACTTATGTGTTTACCTTGATGATCTTATTATTATTTATTATGTTTGTATCAGATCTGATAAAGCACAAAATAAGGACAAGAACAAATGTAAAATGAAACAGGGTATGTAACAACTTAAAAAAAAGTTGTCAAGGTATGATAGGAATGTACTTTTTTTCATGGCAGTAAGATTGTTTCTTTGCCTGTATGAAGACAGTGAGTCTATGACAATAATAAAACACCAACTTCCAACCACTGATATGGAAGAACTAACCTGGAACAATAAGATGTTGCCTCCATAGCATGTAGTGTTTGGAAACCCTTACAATTTGCATCCAAGTGACTAGTTTCTTAAATGTTGTTACATGCTCTGTGCAACAACCTAGGTTACACTGAGCATTATTTTCAAACTTACACAGACAAATTTTTAAACTATCAAGTTATACAGTTGATGTGTATTGTGGCAGTTGAAGTTTGCAGGTAAATGTGATTGTCTGTCCTATTAAGGTAAGCAGTGCCAATTCTGTTTTATGATTGATTAAGATTGCAATAAAAGACATTGCATTTGCATAGTTTTTAATAAAGTGTGGCAGATTGGTTTATTAACAAGTGTGCAGTTTTCCATGTTGTTCCACCTGTAAATGCTTGTATTACAAAGTGAATCAGGCTGTCCAGTTATATACAGATAGTGAATGCAGGCATACATCATTTCAAGTTTTATATTTACTAATAATATTGTTAGTTACAAATGTTAGTTGCAGTGATAGACAACACCAGACAAATTGATCTAACTAGTGGTTATCCTTCTGAAGTCATTACTAGTGGCCATTCTTAACCTAAAACAGTATACAGACACTGATGATCTGACTAAACCTAGTGGTCATTCTTAACCTAAACCAGTCTGAAGGTACTGTTAAGAGCTCTTAAAAAACTCATCAATTACACGTGGAAGGCTGCATTTATGTTCCAGTACAACACATTGTGAGTTTGTTTTGTAATTTTGTGAAACTTATTACATACTCTGGACCATCCTACCACAAACATTTATACCATATTCTTAAGTGAATGCCAAATCAGATGTTTGCATAGTGTTGTTTATTAAAAACTGAAGAAACTTTAGCAACAGTAATAGTCATACAACAATTAGATTAATAGAAATGAAAACAAGAAAAAAAAAACATTTAATTGAAGTGTTTCAAATTCTCTTTCTCAATTTTAGTACTTACTGAGCAATGTTATTGGTATAGTTGTGTTGCATAAGTGTAGGTGTAAACACATATTAAGAAAGCATTGTTTTGTTATTTTTCAATGTAATGAGAGACACCATGCATTAGTGCATGATTATTATTTTACCCAAGCATATGAGAGGGCCATTTAAGATAGTAATGTTATGCATTAAAAAAGGGGCCAGAAATGTGACAGTAAGGAGTTATCCTCCTTTAATTAGAGTAAAAGTTTTTAAACTGCATGAATGGAAGATTTTTTTTATTATGTCTGCCACATCATCATCATCATCATCATCATCATCATAGGATATTTAATTACTATTATGTGACACAAAATCTTTGTGACAGTCATTAGTTTATTATGCCCTGTTTTGATATATTGAGTTCTGTGGCAAGAACGTTTCTGAAATTGTCACCCTACTCTTGTTTGGCTGAGCACAATTACTTTCTTTGAATATATTTGCCCATACCACTTGATACCTCTGTCAGTATGTTGTCCCTTTTTTATTTGTTAGTACACACACACACATTATGTTTTACAAATGCACTTTTCATTACTTTCTGTGAATGAATCTAAGGGAGGTTTGGTTAGTTTGGCTGGGGAACATTTAATGATGTTTATTCTGAATGTGTATTTTGCATGCATGATTTCAGAAACAACAAATTCCATTCCATAATCATATCCATGGCATGGATATTTCTGTGTGGAATACGTCACTTTGTCTTATGTGTTCATACATTTAAGCCTAAGAAATCAGGAATATATATTACTAGTGAATTTTGATGAGTCCATTGATGTGAAGAATTGATATTTATGTTGTGTGTAAATTCTGCGTCATTTACCAATTTGTCACACTTAACCTTTCATTTTGATGAATAGTGTGTAGTACAGCAGAGGTTCACAACTGTTTTGTGTGTTTAGAATTCCAATATAACAACAGAATTTCATTATCAAATTAGTTTACTGCTTGAATGTTAAGCATAAAGAGCCTTTTTAAAACATGGGTGATGTTACAAATTATTGCCGGTTTACAGGTCACTGTTATAGCTGGTCCATCTAAAGGAGATTTCTTGTACAAACTTTGATTCATGAAGCATTTTTGTCTTTCACATGGCTGACTCACTAAAATAATTTCTGCCCTTGGCATCATAGGGGTTCCATATAGTGATTCCAACTTTTATATATTTATGCTACTTAGTGTATAGGACTCTGGAACATAATAAAAAGTGTAATGTTGTTTGTTGAATTTGGAATTTTGCATTCTGTGTTTCCACATAGTTTGTTCATTTAAAGTGTGTTTAACCTGTCTGTAGTCACACTGACAGATCTCTGGCGACCAGTGGCTTATTACTGTTTGTAATGAAGTAACAGTAATGCAGCAAGCATTTTAAGATTTGCAGTGGAGTACAATTGGACCCATACTTTATTTAATGTGCATGTCTGTGTACTTATTCAATCCCCGAGACCCAGCAGAACTATTTATTTGACATCCGTCTGACAGAAAAGTGCTAAAATATTAAACTGCATTATTTTGCATCCATTACATTGTAGTTCACTCTTTGAGTGTTACTTCAGTCCATCTTAATAGTTTTTGTTTTTAAATAGAGATCTGGAAACAAAATAAAATCATGCAGTGAAATGAATGTATTAGTAAGAGACTGTGGTAAACAGTGTGACCAAATGTTTTCCCCACTCTTGGAGCATTGTTTGCTGTAACAAGCTTTTCTCAAATCTGTCTGATATATATAACGTTTTCAGAGCCTCACAAATTTGGTACCACTTGGCTGAGGAAAGTCATGGGAAACAATTTTGAAATGTGTGAGATTTGAAGTTTGAGTAATTTGGTTTATATACTGTGGTAATAGGATCTCAAGACAGTTCATTAAGGATAGCTTGTGTATCAGTAATAGACATCTCAAGGGGTGATGGGGCTTGCATCAGTGAGTGTGGGAGAAGGGAAAATGTACATAAATATTGCTGTTCACAAAATGACACCACAGGGTAAATTTAATGTAAGTTCAATAAGTCTGTTCTACACTGCACTGTAGTGGACTGTTTATCATTACTGCTAACATGATCACTCAGATATAGACAACAAAACACTTGTGAAGTTTGGAATAAAATATACTTAAAATTTTACCTTGTTAATTCCATGCATTATGAAGAAGTGGAAAACTCGTGTAACACCAACAAGTGCACTATTCTATAATTTATGCATACTATCTTTTGGATAACTCATATGTATAGTGGGTGATGGTGACAGTCACCCATCACATTTCATACAGTACGTGCCACACAGGGACGGGATCCAATTTGGATCAAGGAAGAATAGATGTTTTACACAAAGAATTAATTGCAGTATAGACATGTATAATTTTTTGCCATTTTAACAAACAAACCATAATATTATTGTTTCATCAATATTATGTTATATTTATGCATATCATTTTAACTGAAGCCCATAAAATTCTGCACTATTGATACCACGACTTAACATATGTTTATTGTGTCCTATTTTATTTCTGTATGTTTTAAAGAAATTTTGGTGTCAGCTCCCTGAAGATAGCAAGATAATGTCAAAACATGTAGGAGCTATGTAAAAGATAGTACTCATAAATTATAGAATAGTGCATTTGTTGGTGGTACATGAGTTTTCAGTACTTTAAATTGTTCGATCAGGTTGTGAAGTGTTAGAAATTAACATCAATTTGTATTTCAAATTTATCTGCTGCCGAAGATCAGTCAAATTAAATGTGTTCCTTACGTGAATAGTTAAAAATTTTCTGAGTCTCAGTCTTCATGAAAATGGGCGTGGATGTGCTCCCTAGAAGTTCATGGCTATCTGCTGTTCTACTTATGGTGACTGTACTGTGAATCTGGCATTTTAAAAATATGAACTCTCTGATCTGGTTGCTTTCCACATGCACATGGACATTGTGCAATTGGTTAAAACTGTCAGATGTTATTATATGACCTTTTGTTCCTTACATAGTGCAGATTTTACATAAAGACTTGAACACAGCCCATCATGGAGAATCGCTGTTTACTTTACCTATTAATAACAGAATACCACTTCTGGCAACAGTACTTCCTGTGCTTGTAATGTTATGTTTTCTTAGGCACACAAAATATTTTTTTAAGCCACTCTCCATTAGATACATGGTCTGGAATTCTGTGTAACTTCTTTCATTAACTGGCATAAGATAAGAATTATGCATTTTTTGCTGATGAATGTTCTTGACAAAGCTATTTTGTTTTCATTACCATTAAGTGCAGCTGTGAAACCGGCTGTCCTGGGTACGACATACATTGAGAACCACTGTATTACAGTAGAAAAATTATGTATTAAACATAGACAAGGTGGTAGTTACATATCAAATTCCTTTCAAACAATGTTTATCATGATGTTTTGAACTGATAATTTATGAGATGTGTAATTTTGTGTCCAATATCTTGAATCTGTGGTGCATGATAAATGTTGTTTAAATCCATTATGGTACAATTAGTCTTTCATAAGTAATCCTAAATGAATATACAAAGAACTGATCAGATGGAAAACAACATGGGTATCAGGTGCTGGACTGATTCTGTGTATACCTCAGTCAGTTGTTCATTACTTAGCAGTATTGTGACAACATTTTGAACTTTGTGATTAGTTTTTAATATTATAATGATTCAGATGATATTTATGTGCCACAGAGCAGAGACAATATTGCAGATAAGTAAAGGAACCTTTTGTGTTTATCTAAATAGCTTAAATCTGTGTATAATTTGTGTGGGGATAATAGTTGTGCCTTGTGGCTACAGTTCAAAGGATAATTACATGCAGTCTCTTAAGTTGCAAACATTCAAACGGTCAAATATCCGAAGTATATACTAATTTTAATATTTTAATAACTAGGGTATATGAATGCTGGTTCATAAATGCAGCCCATGTGTCACATAGGAACCACTGAAATGAATAGCTTGAAATGCAGTTGGGCATAATAATTTGTTCAGATGAAGTTTGACTCTTTGTTGTTTTAAAACTTGCAATTCCTATTGCTCAGGCAGTACCAACATTCAGGCATGTACACCGGGTATTTGTTGTCAGTTCTGATTATTTTGTGCTTTAATTTGGTGGTGGTATAGGAAACAGTGTTTAGCCATATATTTGAAAGAATGGAAGGTCATTAAAGTGCACAAATACTCTTGTTGCAAGAAAGGAACATATAAAATTATTTTCTTACTTGATGTTTTCCCAGTGAAGATAGTGTGTGAAGATACAAGTCTGCTGGGATGTTTTGCCTTGTCGACTGGTAAATGTAATCACCAACCTGATGAAGGGGACACTGCACTCCTTTGAAACCTTCGTGACTACCATTTGACATGGTATTATATCCCAGGAGACTGAAATCCTTATCAACACGACTATGAGATCTGCATATCTTGGAAGCTGGTGTTGGCTCAAATTTGTGTGTCTTAGTGTAGTAAGTTTGTCCCTTCCAAAAATGAATTAAGGGGAAAAAATTTTTTTAAAATAATTTCTGTACATGCTTCCAGAATTAATGTTGTATTACCATCTTTTGTTTCTTTAAGAATTATCACATGAAGTGTCCCTAAAACACCATCATTACTGATGGTGGTATTTTTTAACTGTCATGTTAATCTTGCATGTATACCATCTGTTCTGCCTTGTGTTACATGGGCCACACTTTTTGATTACGTAAACCTTTATCTTTAGAAAAGCAGAGTAAAATTTGAAAACAAATTCTGAAAGAAAGAAAATTTAATTTATTTTTAAATTCTGCTGATCATATGAATGGAATTTGTAGTATATTATCCTTAATATATTTAAAATTCTGAGGAATTTTCTTTCTGTACTTCAGTAAATTTTGAGTCCAAGATTTTGTTATTCTAATTTCTATAAATGCCATATTTATTTTCTCATAAAATGACATATCTCTCTTCCTCCTCCCACTAGGAAGGAAATCTGTGTGCTGGGTTTGTGCCATTGCATACATAGAAATGCTAGTTGAGAACTGGCACTTGTATTTGTACGAATATCAAGATTGTAAAAAGTGACTGTTATTTATGGAAAAAATTTGACTGCCAGTAAATGAAGACAATATAATTTTATGTTAATACTTATTATCAGTAATCACTATTATGTGTGTGATGTTAAAATAGAAATGCCATTTACTGTTAGAGTTTAATATATAAGTTAATTGCAAGTTAGGTCAACTGTATACTTGTCCCAATTTTTATGTAGCAACAATCAAATAACTAAGTCCAAGTTATGGTTAAACTTGAACATACACAATGTCTACTTAAATTATATAAGGCCTGTAATGTATGACTTCTTTTTTTACAAAAAAAGTGTATATTCAATTAATATTATATAATAAATTTTATTGTGTAATGATATAATTTGTTCCCTATTCGGGCATGAATTCAACCAAATGTTTCATTGTCAGTCGGCATATGTTCCACTGGCTTGCTGGTAAAAGCATTGTAACTGTGATGTGCTTTCCACTTTCAGATAAATATCGTCCAGCCATGTCAAAAATTTAGACTCTATTTTTGATTGTTGAAGCCACATTAAGCACCACACTAATAAGATAGACCCAAGAACTTTGCATTTTCCTTCACAGTTTGCAGTTTGTGTTCATATTGGTTGGAAGATAATTTGATAAGATTCAGGTTGGCTGTATGTAAGGGGTAAAGCAGGAGACAAGATATTAATGTTTTGTGGAATATGTCAATGTGATGACCTCTGTCATGACTGCATCTTACGAAATACATAACAGGAGATACACTTTGATTAACACAGGATATTATAAATAACCAAGCAGCCAATTGTGCAACACAAAGAAACAAACGTGGGCAGAATGACAATTGATCTTCCTAAATCAGGCTAACACTTGAAGGAAGAGTCCTACCACTACCAGCTGTTCTTAGGAATTGGTTGCGTCTGTCTTCCACCCTGAAGATGGAGGTAGCAGGTGTCTGCAATATGTTAACAACCACCTACATAACTTGTCAGTGTAATTACATGGAAGACAGCCTTCATGGTTTTTACTGCTGTGAAAATGAAATTTTACACAGTGGTAGGTCTACACCATTGACAATTTCCAACTTCAGAACCCACTATTATCACCTTTATTTCAAAATTCAAATATAATTGTTCTTCAATAACACTGCAGTTCCTTTCATATTAATTGTTTTTGTCTTGTTTTTCCAGACTGTCAGAATCTTGGAACCGTGAAGATATTGCCCTTCTGAAGACACCGAAAGGTAAAGTTAACTCTTTGTGTAATTAGGCATCATGCCATGAAGGCATGATGGAGAATAGAAGTATAACTGCACGCATTCTTAGCTTGAGGGGTGTGTTATTTTTCTGAAGTTTGGGGTTCTTACAATTAAGGACACATTAGAAAGTGTTTTATCCAGCAATTTTATTGTAATTCATTGAAACACTGATATTCTGTAACATATACTTGGCTAAAGGGAAAAGTGTAACATCATTTAATATGCTTAATTTAATCATGTTCCTGAAAAAAAGTGTGGATATTTCGTATTTGTGATTGTATTAAGTCGCTATTAATTTCTGTGTTTAAAAAGGAAAAGATCATAAAGAATTTTACCTACATTTTTAGTAAGAAAGAAGTGGTGCTTGGATCTGAGTTAGCAGAATCACTTCAACGTGCACTTGAGTTCATGTATTCATTTTTTGTTATTTTTAAATTTCCCTTGAAGTATCACTCGAGACAAAAAAACTTATGGGTTATTCAAGGCTGCGACCAAACCTCATATGACCATAATCGTCAAATTGTTCTCGTTTACCAAATCTCATATGACCGTAGTCATCTGACAGTCGCTTGTTGAAATCCATAACTTCATCATCTATTACAAAGTCATTGAGGACGTCTGTGGCGGGCTCCAGGGGTACCAACCGTGCCCTCACATACTGTGGTGCTCGAGGAGGCGTTTGAAGAAACGAACGACCTCGTCCTCTCTGAGCAGGCCCTTCCAGATTGCTTCCGCCCGTTGCGACTACGTCAGAACCCGATGGGGCGGCGTCTACTGCGGCGTGGTACTGGAATTGCAGAACGAGATAGACTCCGAAAGTTAGTAGCAGTGTTGCTGCCATACTGCTGGTCATTCTTGTCTCTGCAACCACGATATGAAACAGAATTCATTGGTTTGTCATTAGGGTTTTTCATATTAATATCATTGGAGATTTTTACCCGCGCAGTGCGTCAACCTGTGTGAAATGAACAGGTCATTTTACTTTTCATTGAAAAAAAAAATAATAATAAATATATATATATTTTCAAAGATACATAGGTACAAAGATTGTGCATCACACCTGAAAATTTCTACAAATTTTGGTGTTAATTTCATACATGAAGTGGTTTTATGTGTGTGTGTGCGCGCGCCCACGGGGCAGTGGGCTGCTCTGAAAATGGGTGGCTGTGGAGGTTGCGTCTGACTCTGACGGATGGAGTTGGTGTTGTTAATCGTCAAACAGTCAAACTTGCTGATGAACCCACCAAACTCGTCAGTACACCCAAAGATTGCACTGCGCCAATGAAGACCAAAAATTGTGGGTTGAAAAGAGATATCATGTAGTGCATAAAACATATTACAAGACCAACAAATACACTTTGGTTTTATGGATGTGGTTTTAATGCATGGTGGTCACTAACATGTTTCAGCCACTCGTGTGGTCACATTCAGATTGGTGAAAACGAGAACACAACGTGCATACATCACTCCACAAATGTTTAAACTGCGGTGTGAGACACATTTTTAATGTTATTTGTATTCTTGTTCTTACGACCCTGAAGATGGTTACATGAGTGGCCGAAACATGTTGCATCCATAAACCCAAATAGTATTTATTAGTCTTTTAATATGCTTTATGCATCTAATTAATGCACGGAATAAGGATCATATCAAACATATCCTGAAGTGTTTTAAAGTAAAGCATACGTTCTCTGCAGCTGTTAATAAAATTTACATTTAAACATTTAAAGATAAAAATTAACCTGAATTATGTTTAAGTATTCAGTTCGTACCGCACCGTAAACACTTTCCGTCTCGGTTATATAAACTAGTTGATGCGGTGTAGGGAAACACTCGCCGTACACAGCAGTACAGAATGCGTATTTCTGGAGTGTGGTGGCTCATGTAGTAACCACTAGGCTGTAAAGGGGCAAAACCCCAAATTACCCTCACATAGGTCTGTATTTAGCAGATATTTTGTGGGCACGTGTTCACGATATTTAATGTTCCATTACTGCTTATAAGGTCGGGTCGCCCTGGTGCACTGTAACGCATGTGCTCACAGCTCTTCGGCATATTAAATAAAAATAAATTTGAAAAATTATGAACCGCTTTGTCTTAATTTTAGTGTACCTCTTTTGTGCTATGAATCTGCGGCAATTTGCTGGGTGCTGAGTGAGCACCGACATTTTATGGGACTCTGACAAAAGAGCTGTGAGAACCGATGCTCTATATTATGAAGGCTATCTTGTTTCGTAACCGAGTGGTAATGAAATTTGTAACATACAGGTCTTCGCTCTTTTGGGATGTTAGGTGGCGCAGGTTGGTTGTAGTTGGCTACCTACGTTTCGGGACGATGTCGGTCCCTTCTTCAACGATCAAACAGTAACATGGCAGACAAACGAAGACCTCAAGTACACAACAGAGGAAACATGAAATCTAGCATTACAACTGACAGTTAAACACGAAAGGCAGTGTACTAAAACATAACACTGGGGCTCATTCGTGTAATAATTTTTACAGTGGAAAGCAATAAGTAACACATATTCTAAATGTGTGCTTATAGACTTAGGTATCCAGCATGTAATGCTTACACGCCATGTTGTCTTCTGTAGCCTACCCGGCTCTACTATATTTTTCCACTTCTTCTCATAAACGGCGCGATTTTAGAAGAATAAGTTATTGAGCATAAAATGTTTGTTTTGATTTGTCTGAAACATTTCTCATTCTAAGAAGAATTGAGCTAGATGTTAGAAGTGTACTTGTATATTCATTTAAAGTGCCCATTATTCTTGTCAGATTTTAATGAAACTTAAATTTTCTCGACACATTTTCGGAAAATACTCAAATATCAAATTTCATGAAAATCCGTCCAGTAAAAGCCAAGTTGTTCCATGCGGGCGGGCGGGCGGACGGACAGACAGACGTGATGAAGCTAATAACAGCTTTCTGCGATTTTGCGAATGCGCTTTAAAGCACGATTTGTTTTACGACGGCTGGTGTTTTGTCACATTCGTAGCGAGATTCAAGAAGGAGATGCGCAGGTTCTGATGTTGCAGAACGAGAGGCGATGGTCTTTGGACAGTCAACAGATTTGGTGAGGCAAGTTGTAGGACGCGCCGGGAAAAGAAAAAAAACATGTACACTAAATCGGAAAGACTGACTCTTAGTTGCAGAATGATATGGGCTCGGTATTAAAGGGACAATTTGTACCATCGCCAGATAATGATACTACTGAGAACGACAAAAACATGTGCAAAATAATCGGGCACAGAGCCTCCGGTCCCGGTAATTTTTCCCGGCCCCCCCCCCCCCCCCCCCACACGCTTCTCATCGGCACTTTTGATCTCTCAGCTGATGCAGAAATTCCCCGCCTTTACGCAACCCAGAGTTTTGTTAGGTCTGATGTGTTATCAAGAACCCACCACCGGGGCTGCTTGAATCGTTCCCATAATATTTTTAATATCTAAGCGTAGGTCTTCCAAGTGACATCTTCTTTCCTGTCAATCTTAAAAATACAATTTGCTTACATTTTTGCGTAATGCGGAAGACTTTTGGCTTACGTACTTAATAAAATACGGTTTCGCGACCATCAGATATTTTTCGAAATCAAAACACACCAGGTCAACGCAGCATGCAAAACGCTAAATAAAACCTCGATAAACTATGAGTTCTCGAAATTTAAGTAAATCTTAAACACTGTTATGTATATGGAACTATAACCTCATAGTGGACATATGTTTGTAATTAGTGTGTTCTGCAAGGGATGTAGCTAATACTGGGCAATATTTACCTGGGTACAGGTGCCGATGTTGTATCTATCAACCCCCGTCGTTGTCTGCACATCAACTCTCGTAAATTCCTCATAAGCAGACCCTTTTATTTGCTTCGGATAACATCAATCTGACGTCACAACGTCTCGTGAGAATTGTCTCTCTCTGGTGCTGCAACAAACCGCCCCCTGTTCGTAGCCTAGAATGTAAAGCACATGAAGTGGGGCGTGGGTAGTCTGTAACCAATCAACAACAAAATTCCATTTTCATCTATTCCTCTATGCACATACAAATCTCATCAGATTCGCCACACCTCTTTCTCATAAAGCTAATACTCAATTTCCTTCCAACTGTCTGTTTCATGTGCTCATGAAAACAAAAAAATATATAAATAGATCTAAGACTTGTTATCCTTTATTTTAAAATTCGTTTTGTTTTTCAGCAAAACAAAAATGCCTGTCAGTGAAACATAAGATATTTCACAAGCACGACCTCTGCTTGTACAGAATCAGTCCGTAGAGCTTGTGTATTTGCTTCTCAGCGAAACCTGAACTTAACGATGGTCATTGTCCCTCGCCCGTCCTTGCAATTCCTACGGAATCCAAAGGTTTGTCATCGTGTTCGGTAAAGCCCGATAGGGCTCAGATTCTAAGCCAGATGATTCTGTTTTGTACCCAGAATTTTTGTAGGATGTTCCAAACCCCAAATTTCGTGTCCTTTCTGTTTAATAGATATTTCGGAAGAAACAATTGAGATCAAACGTCCTGTTACTGAATTTTATATACGGCGAGCACTTATTGGTCTCTGTTCCAACCCCGCAGCAGGAGACACTTTACACACGTGGGTCCATACAAATATTATGTGTACTGAAAATTAGGTACATAACTAGACATGGCTTTTGGAGGTATATACTACATCTTTCACCAGCAAGCCAGAATTTAGTTTGTAACTAATCGTAGGTAACGTACAGTCTTCTGCTGCTTCTTCTTCTTATCCTCGTCCTCCTCCCCCTCTTCCTCCTCCTTCTCAAGCACCACAGTCCGTTGTGGCTCTGGCTTCGGGTACAGTCTTCGTCCATTTCCGACGGTCTCTGATCATTGCCCGCCTGCTTTTTAGTCACATTATATTTAAGTACTCTTCAAACTAATACACGTATTGCCATTTTGTACGTGGTCTTCCTCTTTCTTTGTACTTTTCATTTTAGTTGTAGAAGTTTGTTTTGTTATGCGTTGGTTTTGGATTCTTTCAACATGACCGTACCGTGTAAGTCGGGGTGTTTTTATAAATTGTGCAGTATCTGCCCCTTGCCTAGTGGTATAAGAATTAGGTATCCTAATATGGGGCATACCGTTGTATTATGTGACTAGAGTCTGTTAAGAAAGGCCGTCAACAAAACTCATTCTTGTTGGAACACTTTACTCGTAACATGACTACATGTTTCGATTCCACATTAAGCCATCTTCAGGCCTCAGTAACGTTCATACATCGAAGAAACTAAATATCCATATGCAGCTACAGACTGGCTAGTAACTGGGATCTCAGTTTTACAAATTCTCTGTCAGTTATTTTTATTCAGATGGTGAAATTATGGTTAAAATTGTTAAACATATTTTACAAGGGGGGCCATGCATGTAGAACGTAACATTATGGTGCGATCGTGTAGGCATTATTGCAGTGGAAAAGCAACAATGCATTTTGTTTTTTTTTCCCCACATGTCTCATAAACTGCACGACTTTCTGGAAAAAGTTATTGAACGCAAAATGCGTTTGATTTTTGTGTAACTGTGCGTAACTGATACATTTATATAAACAGCCAACTAGGTGCAACAATAATAATTTTATTGAAAATTATTATTGTTGCACCTAGTTGGCTGTTTATATTATTTGCAAAATGCGTGTTTTGATTATCTCTACATTTTCTGTCTAAAACATTTCTCATTCGGAGAAGAATACACAGAAGTATTATCATACATATACACAGATCTTCACGTAAAGTACCCGCTGTTATCATACATATACACAGATCTTCACGTAAAGTACCCGCTGTTATCATACATATACACAGATCTTCACGTAAAGTACCCG
>Ga0131853_10002951_pt1 | contig 30544 bp, 22 predicted proteins | sample TergutLab28metaG_FD_92764 | JGI IMG/M metagenome (GOLD analysis project Ga0131853, IMG submission 92764) | Labiotermes labralis P1 segment gut microbial communities from Petit-Saut dam, French Guiana - Lab288 P1 (version 2) (version 2) | ecosystem: Host-associated > Arthropoda: Insects >... | reverse complement strand
GACAGCGGGACACCTGCGCAGGTTAGTGAGCCGGGGCCCTGGCGTAGTGTTTCGGCGGGCGCACGTCATACCGTGGGTATCAAGGAGGACGGCACGCTCTGGGCTTGGGGTGAAAATGCCCAAGGAGCAATTGGGCAAGGCAACGTCAACAGCCCCAGTCAATATGACACGCCGCAACAGGTGCCGGCTGCAAGCGGGAATACCTGGCTGGCTGTTTCGGCGGGCGGCTATTGGGACGGCGTAGGTCTCTCGTATGGTGGCCACACCATCGGTATTCAGTCTGACGGCAGTCTCTGGGCTTGGGGTTGGAACCAATCCGGTCAGGTTGGCAATGGTACAATCACCTCGGGAAGCCCCTACGGTATAGGTACACCTACAAACATTACTCCGGCAGGCACCGCGTGGAGCAACGTATCAGCGGGCAGTTGGAGTTCCTTAGCCATTGACTCCGGCGGTACGCTCTGGGGCTGGGGCGCAAACGGGAACTACCAGCTCGGTCTCGGTGCGATGGGCGACCAAGACACACCGCAACAAATCAGTACGGCTACAAATTGGCAAAGCGTATCGGCCGGGCGGTATCACGTCATGGGAATCCGTACGGACGGCACCCTTTGGGGCTGGGGGGAGAACGATGAGGGCTGGCTGGGTAACGGCACGACCGCTACCAATCAAACGCCGCTCCAAATCGGAACAGATACAAACTGGGTTTCCGTCTCTGCCGCTTGGTACCACACGGCAGCCGTCAAGGAGGACGGCAGTCTGTGGACGGCAGGCAGCAACGGCGCACTCCAGCTCGGGAACGGCGACACCACTACGGGGAACGATGTATATGTTTTCTCGCTTATCCAAGCCGCAATCGCCATTGTGACACAGCCAACGGATGTCACGGTTACGGCGGGGCAAATCAGCGGCAGTCTGTCCGTAGAGGCTATCGGGTCGCTCACTTCGGGCGGCCTCAGCTATCAATGGTACAGCACCCCGGACGGCACCGTGGGCAGCGGGGTTGCAATCACCGGCGAAACGAACGCCGACTTTACGATTCCCACCACCCTGACCGCGGGACTGTATTACTACTATGCGGTCATCAGCGGTGCCGGAGCGGATGCGATGACATCACAGGTGGCCACGGTGACGGTGACAGATGCGCCCACCTATGGCATTACGTTGAATCCCGCTACCGACTTCGACTTCGGTACAGTCATTGTCGGCTATGCGTCGCAGACGCCGTATTCGGTGACAATCAACAACACCGGAAACCAAGCGACAGGCGCGCTCACCATTGCATTGAGCGGTACGGACGCGGGTTCCTTTACGCTGAGTGCGACGGCTATTACCGATATCGCTGTGGGCGGTAGTGACAGCTTCACCGTTGTGCCAAATGACGGCCTCGCGGCGGGGGCGTATACCGCTACGATCACAGTATCAGGCGGGAATAGCATCTCTGCGATGTTCAACGTGACATTTACGGTGCAAGCTGTGCCCACCTATGGCATTACGTTGAATCCCGCTACCGACTTCGACTTCGGGACGGTCAACGTTGGCTATGCGTCGCAGACGCCGTATTCGGTGACAATCAACAATACCGGAAACCAAGCGACAGGCGCGCTCACCATTGCATTAAGCGGCACGGACGCGGGTTCCTTTACGCTGAGCACGACGGCTATTACCGACATCGCCGTGGGTGGTAGCGACAGTTTTACCGTGGTGCCGAATGACGGCCTTGCAGCGGGTGCGTATACCGCTACGGTCACAGTATCAGGCGGGAACGGTATCTCGGCTACATTCAACGTGACGTTTACCGTAGATGTGGCGACGTATGGGATTTCGCTTGACCAAAGCGGTACCTATACATTCCCGGCGGCGATGGAGAACTACACAACCGCACCCGGGCTTACCGTGACGGTTACCAACACCGGCAATCAGGCAACGGGCGACCTTACTGCGGCACTCAGCGCAGGCGGTACAAGCAGCTTTGAGCTGAGCACGGTCACCATCCCCGGTTTGGCGGCGGCGGGTGATACGACCACATTTACGGTTGCACCGTCGGTCGGGTTGGCTGCAGGTACCTACACCGACACCGTTACGATATCGGGCGGGAACGGTATCTCCGCTACATTTAACGTGAGCTTCACCGTGACCGCTCAGCCCGCATACGGCATTACGCTGAATCCCGCCGGGGACTTTGACTTTGGTACAGTCATTGCCGGCTATGCGTCGCAGACGCCGTATTCGGTGACAATCAACAACACCGGAGACCAGGCGACGGGTGCGCTCACCATTGCATTGAGCGGCGCGGATGCGGGTTCCTTTATACTGAGCACGACAGCCATCACCGACATCGCTGTAGGCGGTAGCGACAGCTTCACCGTTGTGCCGAATGACGGCCTCGCAGCGGGAGCGTATACCGCGACTGTTACGGTATCGGGCGGGAACGGTATCTCCGCTACATTCAACGTGACGTTTACCGTAGATGCGGCGACGTATGGAATTTCGCTTGACCAAAGCGGTACCTATACATTCCCGGTGGCGATGGAGAACTACACAACCGTGCCCGGGCTTACCGTGACGGTTACCAACACGGGCAATCAAGCGACGGGTGCGCTCACCATTGCATTGAGCGGCACGGATGCGGGTTCCTTTATACTGAGCACGACAGCCATCACCGACATCGCTGTGGGCGGTAGCGACAGCTTTACCGTGGTGCCGAATGACGGCCTCGCGGTGGGGGCATATACCGCGACTGTTACGGTATCGGGCGGGAACGGTATCTCCGCCACTTTTGACGTGAGCTTCACCGTGACCGCTCAGCCCGCATACGGCATTACGCTGAATCCCGCTACCGACTTTGACTTCGGTACAGTCATTGCCGGCTATGCGTCGCAGACGCCGTATTCGGTGACAATCAACAACACCGGAGACCAAGCGACAGGCGCGCTCACCATTGCGTTGAGCGGCACGGATGCGGGTTCCTTTACGCTGAGCATGACAGCCATCACCGACATTGCCGTGGGCGGTAGTGACAGCTTCACCGTGGTGCCGAATGACGGCCTTGCAGCGGGTGCTTATACCGCTACGGTCACAGTATCGGGCGGGAACGGTATCTCCGCTACATTTAACGTGACGTTTACCGTGACAGATACGGGGGCTCCGCCTTTCCTTGATACTGTCGGCCACTGGGCCGATAGAAACGGCAGTATTGCCTTTGCCTATAATCAGGGTCTCATGTTGGGGACATCGGCAACTACCTTTGAGCCGGACGGGGATTTGACCCGTGGGGCGGCGGTTACCATCCTCTATCGCATGGCGGGCGAGCCGTCGGTCACATTCAGCCCGGTGTTTACGGATGTGCCGGACGGTCAGTGGTATAGTGCGGCCGCTGTTTGGGCGAACCAGACCGGCCTTGTGCAGGGCTACGGCGGTCTCTATCGGCCGAATGATCCTGCAACGTTCCAAGAACTCGTGACCATGTTCTATCGCTTTGCCGCCATGACGGGTCACGACGTAACGGTCCCGCCCGGATTTGCACTCACGGCCCCGGATGCCGATTTGATAGCCGGTTGGGCGCAGGAGGCCATGCTCTGGGCGAACTACAACGGGATTATCATCGGCTCGCCCGACGGGACGTTAAATCCGCTCAAACCTGCAAACAGAGCAGAAGCCGCGACGATTCTGATGCGATTTATGGCATAGGCTGCGGTTGTACTTGCAAGCAAAAAGAAGCCGTCGGTACCCACCGACGGCTTCCTCTCTATATAGCTGAAGATTGACTTTTCCGATATGCCTCATTCACCCGTTTTACATGCCAAAAACCTTTGATATCCTTATTCGGATAATCCAGCATACTGATAATTACCATCTCTTCCAGCGTGATGACAAACACGGCCGCTAATAAAAATACGATGTAGGCGTTGACACCCGTGTGGCCGCCGAAGATGAAGTATAGGATGGCACCGATAAACAAAATCATGGCGAGGATTTTGTTTGAGATGGTATGTAAAAAGAATACTTTGCGATGTTTGATGAGGCCGGGGATTGCGGACATCAGTTTGAAAGTGAGTGCGCCCAAGATGGCGAACCAGAGCCAGCCCCATAAATCCATGGCGGGCATAATAAAGAACACGGTGACGATGACCATAAGCATATCGGCGATACTGTCCAGTTCTGCGCCGAGGTTGCTGTGTGCGTCTTTGATGCGGCGGGCTAATGCGCCGTCAATCATGTCCGTTATGCCGGCGATGAGGAAGAGAGCTATGCTCAGCGGGGTGAGCGGGGGGATGAAGATGAGGCTGATAACTATGAGCATGCGGGATATGGTGATGGCGTTCGGGAGATGTTTGAGTTTCATCGGAGTAGTCCTTCTGAATGTGTTTTGGGAGTTTGTTCACACATTGTACATCTTTGCTGTCGAAAAAGCAAGGATATTTTGCCGTTTCATCCCGGCAAATCGTCCGCTTACCGCTATATCGTGACCACTCAGCAAAAAATACTGCCCAAATCGGTATTCATACGTTATAATGTCTATGACAGGGAGGCGGTGTGCATGAGCGTATGAGATTTCGGATTGAGTTCGTAGCCAAAGATGCAGAGGAAGAGATAGTCGTCCGTTGTCACAGCTTGGACGAGAACATCAAAAGGCAATGCGCGGCCATTGAGGGGTTGTTGGACGACACCCCCGCGATTATCTACCACAAGGCCGACCAGGAGTTTTATCTGCCCGGCAAGGAGATATTGTTCTTCGAGACCGATGGTGAGATTGTCCATGCGCACACGGCGGGTGATATGTTCCGCGTGAATTACCGACTGTATCAACTGGAGGAAATTTTGCCGCCCGCGTTTATGCGGATATCCAAGTCCACCGTCGCCAACACGGCGCAGATTTTGTCGCTCTGCAAGACCATATCGACGTCTGTGTCCGTTCAGTTTTTCCATACGCATAAGCATGTGTATGTGTCCCGCTTTTATTTGAAAGCCTTGAAAGAAAAATTAAGTCAAAGGAGTCGATGACATGAAAAAATTTAAGTTTGGGAATATCTTATGGGGGCTTTTATTCCTCGCCGCCGCCGGATTGATTGTGTTGCACCTCTTTGGTCTGTTGGGCGGTATCAATACGTGGACCTTGCTCATCAGCATTCCGATTGTGATCGGAATTGTCGCCAGCCTTGTGAACACGGAGTGGGGCGGGGTATTTTTCCTGTCCGCGCTGTTAGCGTTTATCTATCGGGGGAACATTGAGAGCGCATTGGACATCCGCATCAATGTATGGGCCTTGCTCGGCATCGCAACGCTACTTACGGCCGGGTTTTACATTCTATTCGGAAAGCGGAAAAAGAACAGGTTTTTTTACCGGGTCGGCCGGGATGATGAACCCTATAATACAGAGAATGTGACGGGTGAGAAACTTTATTTTGAAGAGCAATTTTCCGGCTCCAGTAAATATATCAGCTCCGATAATCTGTCTTACGTCAGCATTCAAAACCAATTCGGCGGCATGGAGGTCTACTTTGACCGTGCCACACTTGCGCCGGAAGGGGCCGTTGTGGATGTCAAAAACGCCTTTGGCGGTGTTGAACTGCATATCCCGCGGGGGTGGAATGTAGACAATCAGATGAGCAACTTTGCGGCGGGGATAGATAACCCGGATGTCCGCTGGGTTGATGGTGCGCCTACGATTACTATTCGGGGGTCGAACCGCTTCGGCGGCATTGAGATAAATCGCGTGTGAAAAGCGTGACAAATGTCACTACCCGCGTGGCAAATTTCCCATTATAATGGGGCGATGAAGCGATAGATTAAGAACAGGAACAGGAGAAGTCAGGCACCATGATTAAAAATTTCAAGACCTTAATTCGGATCGGCAAGCCCTCGAAGCTTATACTGCTGTTTTCCGTGATTTGTACCATCATTGCGAGCGTCGCGGGGGTTATCATCCCCTTGCTGACGCGCAATCTGATTGACGGCGGCTTTGCCGATTTCACCTTGACACAGGGTGCGCAGATTATCGGCGTATTTGTGGTGCAGCTCGTTCTGGCAGGCCTCGGATTCTACTTTATGGGTCTCATCGGGAACAAGATGATTGCAAAAGTACGGCAGGCGGTGTGGGAGAAGATGATTTATCTGCCCATCCCGTTCTTCTCAAAGACCGTATCGGGCGAGAGTGCCAGCCGTATTGTGAATGATACGGATGTGGTGCGGGTGCTGATTGCCGACCATGTACTGGGGTTTATCCAAGGTGTTGTATCTTTGGTCGCCTCTGTGATTATCCTTTTTGCTTTGGACTGGCAGATGACGCTGATTATCGTCTTGGCCGTGCCGCTTACTGTCTTGGTTGTCGTACCGCTGGGGAAAATCATCCATAAAATTTCCGTGAAAGTGCAGGACAAGACGGCGGCGTTGACGGGGATACTCACGCAGGTACTGACCGAAATGCGCTTGGTGAAGGCGTCTAACGCCGAACTCGAAGAAATCGAGCGGGAGAAGAAGGCGGTCAACGGCTTGCTCAAGTACGGCCTGAAAGAAGTGAAAGTTTACGCGCTCTTGCAGCCGGTGATGCAGGGTATGATTTTTCTGGTCATCTTCGGCGTGATTGCCTACGGCGGCATGCGGGTCTCCTCCGGCACGCTGAGCACGGGGACGCTGTTTGCGTTTATCATGTATCTGTTTCAAATCGTGATGCCGGTTGCGGGCTTCGGGATGTTCTTTGCGCAACTGCAAAAGGCAAACGGGGCGAGTGAGCGCATTATCGAGATTTTGAACGAAGAGGGCGAGGACTTGCACAAAGGCCAAGACGTGGACTTGGGCGGAAAATCCATCCTCTTCGAGAATGTCACCTTCAACTATGACGAAGACACGGAAGTTCTCAAGCATGTTTCGTTCAAAGCGAACCCCAATGAGACGATCGCCTTTGCAGGTCCGTCCGGCGGTGGGAAGACGACGATCTTTTCCCTCATAGAGCGGTTTTTCCCCTTGGATGAGGGACGAATTTTGCTGGATGACATGGATGTCGAAGAGATTTCCCTACAGTCTTGGCGGTCGCAAATCGGCTATGTGCCGCAGGAGAGCAGTCTGTTTGCGGCGAGTATCAAAGAGAACCTGTGCTACGGTTTAGACAGAGAAGTCAGCGAAGAAGAGCTGTGGCATGTGGTGGAACTCGCTTGCGCCAAAGATGTGATTGAACACCTGCCCGACAAGTTCGAGAGCATGGTTGGGGAGCGGGGACTCAACCTCTCCGGCGGACAGCGGCAACGGCTTGCGATTGCGAGAGCCTTTTTGCGGAATCCCAAGATTTTGCTCTTGGATGAGGCCACGGCGAGCCTTGATTCCCAGTCCGAGGCCGTTGTGCAGGAGGCTCTGGCGAATCTGATGAAAGGGCGCACGACTTTTGTCATTGCGCATCGGTTGTCTACCATTGTGGATGCGAATCAGATTGTGTTTATCGAGGACGGGCAGGTTACGGGCATCGGGACGCATGAGGAACTGAGCCATACGCATAAGCTATACGCGGAGTTTGCGGCACAGCAGCTGGCGTAGAGCGGAGGGCATTAAATGAGTACAACAGACTATCAATACGGCGACTTCCTCGGCTTTCTCAGCGAAGTTGCCGAGGAACATGTCGGGTTTGCGATTGATATACACGAAAAGCTGACGCAGATGGGTTGCAAAGCGAAGATTTCCTCTACGAAAGCGTATCCGTATCAAGTTGCATACACGATGCCGAAGTCGAGAAAAGGCATATTGAATTTCTATCTGCGCAAAAAAGGGTTAAAGGTTCGTGTTACGGTAATCGACCCCCAAAAACATACTGATTTGCTGAACCGCTTGCCCGAAAACATGGTGCGGCAGATAGAGAAGAAAGACAATTGCAGGAAATTGACTACAGAGGATAAATGCTGGGATTCATGCAGCGGATTTGATTTCCATATAGGAGACAAACAGTATCAGAAATGTTATTTCTACTGCTTCCAATTTGATGTTGATGCGGAAAGTGTTCCGTTTTTCCATGAACTCCTTATGTGGGAGCTTGAGGAGAGAGCGGCGGGATGATTGGAGCTATCCCCTGCCGGATGAGATTTTTGTGCAATACGAAACAAATCCCACAAGGCGTGTGCCTTGTGGGATTTGTGGTGTTTACAAGATGCCTTGGTCACGCAGCAGCGCAATAAACGCTTGCACTTGCACCGTGAGGTGGTCTTCGAGGTTGGTGCGGGCTTCGGTGCGCCATTCATCATCCGGGTTGCTCCAGCCCCAGTATTCTTCGCCCCAACTGTAGAATACACCCACGGCGATATCGTGCACCTGCTCTGTGAATGCCTCTGCGGCCAAATCTCTGCTCCATGCGCCCCGCCATGGGGGCGTGAGTGCAACGGCAATGCTCCTTTCCTCGTCATACAGCGCAAGGCCGATGTGCTCACCGTGTACTTCGACAGTATGATTTGGCGGCGCGGCATTGAAATTCAGGCCTGCGTTTTCCAGTCCGGCGCGGATGATGCCTAATGCCTCTTACTCCGTCAGGTGTGCGACATAAATCGGTGCGCCGCCGGAGCCGCCGTGGTGTAGATGGTCGTCCCACCCACAATCGTTGCCGTTTCCGTTGGGCGAGGAGGTTGTGCAGCCTGAGAGTAAGGCTATTCCCAACAATCCGATGCAAGCGACTGCCGCTGCGTTTTTGCGCCACTTGGACGGCAGCTTCTTTAACAATGCGGGGTTACCGCGGGTGTCTGCACGGGTTGGGTATTGCGGCGGGGTGTAGGATTTTGCGGGGATGAGGTGGTGTAGGTTGTTTTCCATGGGGGTCTCCTTATGGTAGGATTCTCTGCCCTTGTAAGAACATAAGGAACTCTAATATTTGTTGATCGAGGCGTCGGGCGAGGATGGGGCCTGCTTCGGCAGCGTCTTCGTCGCTGATTGCGTTTTCCCATTCTTCGCCATCTTCCGAGAACCAAAAATTGGGCCGGCTGCTCTCGCCGAGGATTTCGAACGGATTATAGAACACGCCGATGGGTATGTCTGTTTGCTCGGCAAAAATTTTTGTGACTTGTTCAGCGAACCATTCGTTGTTGTCCCACCCTCTATCGTCATCCAGAAATGCGACCGCAACGCCTCTTTCTTCGTCGTATAAATCGAGAGGAATCTCTCTCCAACCGTCGAATATATTTGCCACATACTCGGGCGGTGTTGCGCCGAAGTTTAGTCCGGCGGATTCTAGCCTCATGCGGACGATGTTTAGGGCTTCCTGTTCGGTTAGGTACGCCACGTAGAGGGGTGATGCGCCGTCGCCACCGTGGTGGATGCGGACGGAGATATCGAAGTCGGTGAGGCCGATATATGGGGTGGATTCGGGCGTTGGCTCCGAGGTCGGTTCGGGGATGGGGGATGCGGCGTATTCCGTACCGTTGCCGTTGTAGGGGGTGTATTCGCCGTTGTACACCTCTTGCGCCCCGAAGCACCCGGACAGCGCAGACACACCCAACAAGCCGATACAGGCGAGAACTGCGGTGTTTCTACGCCATCCGGACGGCAACCGTTTCAGCAACGCCGGATTGTTGTTCGTCTCCGCGCAAGTCGGATAGTGCGGCGGGGTGTAGCTTGTGACCGGGGACAGGTGCAGGATGTCATGTTTCATAAAAGAAGCCCTCCTCGGCGATATTTAGGTTCATTATATCAGCGGGACACAGGCAAAACAACCGTCTTATTCTGTAAGACGGTTGTTTTGCGGTGAAAGTTCCCTATATTTGAATTTATTTCAAAATTTTTGCTTTCTTTTTTCCTGTGTGCCTGTGTATGAGTTGGACATACCCGCTTGACAAAGAGCGGCAGCTTCGGGTAAAATCAACCTAACAACCGAATATCGTCTGAACTGCCGGAGAGGGAATCAGGTGCAAATCCTGAACAGTCCTGCTGCTGTGAGGATGGAGGAGCGTGTCGATGTGCCATTGGGTCCGGTGACCTGAGAAGGCAGACACGCCGCCGATGAAATCCAAGTCAGAAAACCTGCCGCATGTTCATTCGCAGCGATTCACAGGATATGGATTGGCGCGGCTTTGACAGAAGAGGTCTGTCCGTTTCAGCTTGTGTTCGCATAGGTTGAAGTTTTTTTATTTTTAGGAGGAACGGATATGAAAAGGAAGTTGCTTGCGGGATTGCTCATTTTGCTGGTGGTATTCGCAAGTGCCGCCTGCGGCGGACAGGCTCGGCCGGGGGAGGCGGATGCCGATGCGGTTGCGGAGATTGGGCAGGGTGAGACGGTGTTTCGGTTCGAGGTCACAGACCCTGACGAGACAGTCACGGCGTGGGATGTCCACACCGATGAAGCAACAGTCGGCGCGGCTCTGTTTGCGGTCGGTTTGATTGACGGGGATGAGACCGCTTGGGGCTTGATGGTCACCGAAGTGAACGGTGTCGTCGCCGATTGGGATGCAAACGGGGCGTTTTGGGGATTTTTCATCGATGGGGAGTTCGCTGTGACAGGTGTAGACGCGACCTATATTGCGCCCGGAGTAACTTATGCGTTCGTCTACACGGCAGACTAGAGGCAATCTCCCGGCACGGGATTTGACCGTATTTGCTGTGCTGGCGGCGATGATGTTTCTGTCGCGGATTCTGATGCAATGGATTCCCAATGTACATTTTTTGGGGCTTTTTATTGCGGCTGCGACGCTTACATACCGTGTGCGGGCCTTGATTCCGCTCTATGCCTATATCCTCTTGGAAGGCATATTTGCGGGGTTTTCCGTGTGGTGGATTCCGTATTTGTATATCTGGTTGCCGCTTTGGGGTATGTTTATGCTGATCGGCAAGGCGAAGCTGCCTCGGCGGGTCAGGCCGCCGTTGTATATGGTGCTTAGCGGGTTGCATGGCTTATCTTTTGGGATTTTGTACGCGCCGGCGCAGGCCTTGCTGTTCGGCTTGGGATGGCATGGTATGATTATTTGGGTGATTGCGGGTCTGCCCTTTGATGTGATTCATGGGATTGGGAATTTTGCGGCGGGGGTGCTGATTGTGCCGCTGGCGGATTTGCTCACGAGGTTGGATAGGGGAGAAGTGGTGTAGGGGGCGATGCCCACATCGATCTGTGGGGGTGTTGTACATCACGCCGTGCGCGCTCTATTATTACGTTTGTGACCCGCGATTATAGTCGTCTGCGGGCGACTGCCCGGATGTTTTCTCCCGCGTGCGGGGGGCGGAGAGGGCGGCTAAGCCTAACAGGGCATAACGAAAGGGGTGTTGACCGTGTGGTCAACACCCCTTTATAGCACAAGGGATTAACTTTCGCCTACTTTCTTTTCGTCCTGCTCGCGTTTTTCTTTTCGTGTGACACACATATCTATAATGTTCACTATAACCATAAAAACTAATACCCCTCCGGCAATGAAAGATAGTCCCTGATTTTCGAAAACTATTCCAAGCACTATATGCGACACCAAAACCAAACTCAAGAGCATTTGAAACAACCTTCTAAGTCTTCTGTGGCTTTCATTCTCGGCAGCCCATTGCTCCAATCCCTTTTTCACTCTGCGCTTTTTCTGTATTGTAAGCCAAGAGTTTATAATTAGTGCCGCAAGCCCGAAGAGAGCCACTATGCCCGTGATGCTATAGGTTCGCGGTGTATACTGCCAGACAGACCTGTCTAGGCCGTTTAAGGCAAGAAGAACGATTGTAACGATACCTATTGCATATTCTGTGATGAGTATCATTTTATCTTTCACTACAACAAACCGCCCTTCCGGCTTTTCTTCTTACAACCCCAGTTCTGCCGCAGCCTTGTGCGCCTCCTGTACAAACAACTTGATTTTCTCGGCGTCTTTTTCCATTTTGCCGTCTGTGTTTGTCTTGGTCAGCGAATCTACGCCCCAGGGTCTTACTGTGCGGATGGCGTCTGCGACGTTGTGCGGGCCGAGGCCGCCGGCGATGATGATGTCGCATTCCGCTTGCTCCACAATGCGGCGGCAAAGGGACCAGTCGTTGACGATGCCCGCCGCGCCGATACCGGCGATAGTCGGGTCAACCGAATCCAAAATCAGGCGGTCAACAAATTTGCTGAAACGTACAGCCTCTGCCACAGAAGATTCGTCCCTGATTCCGATTGCCTGCAATACGATGATGCCGGGGCGGATGTTCTTCGCCTCAGCGCAAAATTCGGGCGTCACCATGTAGTCGTTGCCGCAGACGTGGATAATGTCCGGCTGGAGTTCGCGGATGAGGCGGTAAATCGGATCGGGGGACAATGCGACGCTCAAGGCGACTTTCCCGGCACGGGTTCCGATGTAGTCGAAGATTTCCTTGCCCCGTTCCAAGGAAATTTCACAGGGCAAATTGGCCTCCGTGCCTGCCGCCATGCCGATGAAATCTACACCGGCGTCAATGCAGTATTGCGCTTCGGCAACCGTTTGAATTGAGTAAATCTGTGTAATCATAAGGCATTCCCTCCAAAATAATGATGGCTGTTGTGTGTGTTTGATACGAAAGCTTAGATTGTAATTTGCACGCCGAAGCCGCTTAAAAAGAGGGTAAGCTCTTCCAAGTTCGGCGTTGCGCGGCTGCCGACGCGTGCGACCTTGTAACCGGATACGCCGTTCCCCCAAATGATGCTCTCCCGCAGACTCTTGCCCAACAGTCTTGCCGCGATAAAGCCCGCGTTATATACATCGCCCGCGCCTACTGTATCTTTGACTTCGACGGGGAAAGGCAATTCTTCCCAATCCGTGTCTTTTGTGAGCGCGAGTGAGCCTTTTGCGCCCATCCTTGCGATTACAACACGGTCTTGACGTACGAATGACTTTGCGCTGTCCCGCCAGTTCGGCATGGGGTTCAGATAATAGAGCTCCTCTTTTCCGGAGCCGAGTACGTAGTCGCAATACTCCAAAAGCGCAAGAACGGTTTGCCTGTAGCTCTCGTCAAGCTCGTTATTTTGCACGCGCAGGTTTAAATCAAAAGAGGTTGTGATACCGTGCTCTTTTGCGCGCTTGAAGATTTCTACGATGCTTTTTCGTGCGGAAGTGTCGTATGGCATAATCATGCCGGAGGAGTGAATCCACCCGGCTTCCTCCACCGCCCGCCACAAAATCCGCTCCGGGTTCAGCTCTTTAAAGGATTCGCGTTCTTGCGGCCACGCCCAAGGATACCGCTCCCCGTGCTCGTCGATGAATGCGAACACGCAGACTGTGTTGAGGGCTTTGTCGATAATCAGCGGCTCCGTTCCGACGCCGGATGCGATAAACTCGTCTAAGGCATATTGACCGTATTGGTCATCGCCGACGGTCCCCATGAAATCAACGGCGACACCCAGTTTGCGCAAGGCGATTGCCGTGTTTGCGGCGGTGCCGCCGCCGCTCATGACCGGTGCTTGGAACGCTGTCTGGCCGTTGTCGTTGAGCTGCGGGTAATGTACGATTAAATCTACATTTGCATCGCCGACAACCAGCACTTTTTTGTTAATTTTTATGCCTTGCATATTGTGTCACCTCACGACGATTCTACTTGCTCCACTCGATACGCTTCTTGACAACAAAACCGAAGAATACTTCGGATATCTACTATTTTAAACTTATATTATAGTCTCTCGTACGGTTTTTGTCAACTATTGTTTCGTGGGGGGGTGGGGCCAATCATAACTACTATGTAGTTATGATACGGGCATTTAAATCACTTTTCTCTCCGCCTTCGGCGGGAACCGAAAAGTATGATGTTTATACCATGAATTCTGAACAAATTCATGGTATAACACCCCGACCCACTAAGCCGCCGAAGGCGGCAAGTGGGTACCCCGGAACGTTGTATCATAAAAAGCGGCACTAACGTGCCTTGTTCTGCCGAGGTTTCGGCAGAACCCTTTTGCTTCGCAAAAGGATTTATGGTATAACACAAAGGGTGCTGACCATGTGGTCAGCACCCTTTGTCTGTTGTTTAATACATGTCGTCGGGAACACTGTCAATGTAGATATAGACGTGGCCGCCGGAGAAGAATACGACTTCTGCGCCGAATACGTCACGGAAGAAGTCCATGGGGACATAGATGGTGCCGCCTTCGAGGAAGGTGGATTGGTTCAGTTCCACGCCGCCGCCGTTTAGGCGGAAGTGATTACCGCCCACGGTGAAAGTGATGGGGTCGCCGGTCAGGCTCTCGAGAGCGACTTCGTCGCCGTTCACTTCAACGGATGCGCCCATTGCCTCTGCCACATTGATGAGGGAGACGTGGGTGGGGAAGATATCCTCGACGTAGGGGTCGAATGCGATGGTGGCTCCGGGGACGCCGACGCCGTCAATGATGACGGGGTAGAGCGACCAGTCGGGAATCTCCATGTCGCTGATATCGCCGATGGGGGGTTCGATGCCGACGTAGCCGTCTTCGTCGTAGTCGTACTCGTCGTCACCGTTGTCGTTGTTACAGGCGACCAAGGTCAGAGCGAGGAGCAGGGCCAGCAGGAGCAGGGCTAATTTCTTGAATGTTGTCATCTTTTTCACCGTTCCTTTGTTTGGTTTTTTTGATTGTCATTTACTAAGACGTTTTGGGTTTGAAATTTGTTCCGTGTTTTTTGGGATTTTTTTGTGAGAGCAGCTTTTGCCATTCTTCGCTGCGCTCAAGGTAGCAAAATATCGTTTTAAATACTGCGATGGCATCAGACAAGTGGGGGACCTTCCGATGTCACGAGATGCTGTTGGGTGGGTTGGGTGTTGGGGACATCCCGCGCGTGACCCTGCAGGGTCCCATCGCAGGGGATAGTATAGCACGTTTTTATGGTTTGGACAAGTGGCATACACACAAAAGAAGCCGCCCGGAGGGCGGCTTCTTTTTGGTCAGTTTTAAGCTTCAGCCCGGAGGCAAACCCGCTTCGCGGGGCTTTGTATTCCCAAGGAATCGGCCTGCGGGCCGGGTCGCTGCGGTGGGCTCCGGTGTTTTTTCGGAAATGAATTCCGAAAAAAGACAGATTCTGCCTTTTTTGCCGAAGACGAAATGTAGGGTAAGGACTTTGCCTACAACCTGAAGCCCTAAGCTTTTTTGTCTTCCTGAATCAGCAGGCGAATTGCATCGACCGCTGCCTTGATGCCGGGGCTGGTGTCGTGGACTTCGGGGTTAGAGAGGCCCTTCGCCGCACGCTCTTGGTTCCAGACTACGTTCAAGATGCAGCCCGCTCTGGCGCGGAGGATGCCGCAGACGATGTAGAGCGTCGCGCTTTCCATCTCAGATGCCAAACAGCCCGCTTTAATCCATGCCTGCCATTTGTTGTTGAGCTCATAGCTGATGGGCATACGGTCGGGGGAGTGCTGGCCGTAGAAGGAGTCTTTACATTGCACCACGCCCGCGTGCCAGTTGTAGCCGAGGTCTTTTGAAGCTTGCACCAGCGCGTTGGTAACACCGAGGTCTGCCACGGCCGGGTATTCGATGGGGACGTATTCTTTCGTTGTGCCGTCTAAGCGGATGGCACCGGTTGCGATGACTACATCGCCGCCCATGACCTCGTCCGCCATGCCGCCGCAGGTGCCGACACGGATGAACGTGCGTACGCCCGTCATGTAGAGCTCTTCCACGCCGATGGCGGTAGATGCGCCGCCCATGCCGGAGGACATGACCATAATGGTCTCACCTTCCAACTCGCCGAGCCAAGTGGTGTATTCGCGGTTCTGGTGGAAGAAGCGGGGATTGTCAAGGTACTTTGCGATTTTCTCGACGCGGCCGGGGTCACCCGGCATGATGACGTATTTCGCGCCGTGCTCATCGCCGAAGCCGATGTGATAGAGGGGTTTCATTGCCATTGTAGAGTTCTCCTTTTGTTTTGGTTGTTGATTGTATTGTGCGGGCGACAGGGTGCCGCCCTTATGATTTTACTCTTCTGCTTTGATGACTTGGAGGGCCAAATCCAGTACACGGATAAAGGTACTGCGGACGCGGGTGGCGACTTCTTCTACCTCGCTGTGGCTGAGGTGGACTTCCTGCATGCCTGCGGCCATGTTGGTGATGCAGGAGATACCGATGACACGCATCCCTGCGTGCGCTGCCACGGTGACTTCCGGGACGGTGGACATGCCGACGGCATCTGCGCCGATGGTGCGGGCGAAGCGAATCTCCGCCGGGGTTTCGTAGTTGGGGCCTGCGAACATCATGTATACGCCCTCGTTGAGCGTGATGCTCTCGGCTTGGGTCATGACCAGCAGCTTGCGCCGCAGGGTGGGATCGTAGACCTTGGTCATCGGCGGGAAGCGGGGGCCGAACTCTTCGAGGTTGGGGCCGATGAGCGGGTTTGTGCCTGAGAAGTTGATGTGGTCGGTGATGACCATGAGCGCGCCCTCTTTGAAGGCCTCATTTACGCCGCCCGCGGCGTTGGTGATGATGAGGGTGTCGATGCCCAACTGTTTCATCACACGCACGGGGAGCGTGATATCGGCCTGCTGGTAGCCCTCGTAGAAATGGGAGCGGCCCTGCATGGCGAGGACGGTGACACCGTCCCGTGTGCCCGCTACGAGCTGTCCTTTATGCCCCACGACCGTGGAGGCGTGGAAGCCGGGGATTTCGCTGTAGGGGATGCAGACGGGGTTTTCCAAGTCATCGGCATAGGCACCGAGGCCGCTGCCGAGGATGAGGCCGACTTGGGGTTTGAGGCCGCCCAGTTTGGATTGGATGTAGGACGCGCTCTCTTCGATACGTTTCAATAGGCTCATGTGTTTATTCTCCTTACTTTCCTAAATCTGCGGGGCCGAAGGAATGAGCCAGAAGCTCATCCAAGGTGTAGCTGACGTGTTCGTTGTCTTTCCCGACGCAGTAGACGGGCATGTCTAGGGATGATGCGAATTCGCGTATGAACTGGCGGCAGGCACCGCAGGGGACGCAGGGGCCGTCCGTGTCGCCTGCGATGGCGATGGCCTTGAACTTCCGATGACCCTCGCTGACGGCTTTTACCATTGCCGTCCGTTCACCGCAGATGCAGAGGCCGTAAGAGGCGTTCTCCACATTGCAGCCGGTGACGACGGTGCCGTCCTCGCAGAGCAGAGCCGCGCCGACACGGAAGTTTGAGTAGGGGACATAGGCCCGCTCTTGCATCTCTCGGGCACGGTCTACTAACTCACGGTCTGTCATATGATGTTACTCCTTTCTTATTTCGTGTTTCCCCCGCCTGCGGCGGGGGGAACACGGTAAATCTTGCCGTCTTCCATAAATTAAGGGGGCGGGGCAAATACCCCGCCCCCTTGACGTATGTGTTGGTGCTAACGTGAACCCTTGTCGTAAGGGATACCGACGGCCTTGGGTGCCATCGTGTTTTTCGACATAAATGCCAGAACGATTAGGGTAGCAACATAGGGTACCGCGCGGAAGAATTGACCGGGCAAGCCTAAGACGAATAGGAACGGAATCTCAGACCAGCTTGCGGCAATCGCTTGCATAATCCCGAAGAAAAAGGCTGCAAAGAGCACTCTCATGGGACGCCATCCGCCGAAGATGAGCACGGCCAATGCCAAGAAGCCGTAGCCGGACACCGAACCGTTAAATACGGTGGTGATGGGGACGATGTAAATCAGTCCGCCGAGGCCCGCCAGTCCGCCGGACAGGAGCACGCCCGCATAACGTATCTTTGCGACACTAATGCCGACAGAATCTGCCGCTTGCGGATGTTCGCCGCAAGCTCTCAGCCTGAGGCCGAACTTCGTTTTATACAAAACGAAGACGGAAAGAGCTAAGATGACAAAGCCTAAATAGGTTGTAAAATAAGTGCCTTGGAAGAACATGTTGCCGACCACAGGTATGTCGCCCAAGAGAGGTACACTTCTGATTCGGAACTGGTCTACGAAATGCAGGTTTTGCGTGCCGGTGACCTGCTTTGTCACGTAGACGGCAAAGGCATAGGCAAACATGTTGATGGCAACACCGCTTATGATTTGGTTTGCTCTCAAGTTAATGGCCGCATAGGCGTGAAGCAGAGCAATCACGATGCCTGTCGCCGCGGCAATGACCAGAGCGATGGCCAAAAGCCCGTTCCCGGCGGACAAGAACTCCGGGAGGAAGGAAATATATCCGAGTTGGACACGATTGATGAAGAAAATACCCGTAAATGCACCCAGTATCATTTTACCTTCCAAGGCAATGTTGACGACACCGGATTTTTCTGAAAACAGACCGCCTAAGGCAACAACCATGAGGGGAATCATAAATATCATGGTAGCTTGCGCTATGAAATAGAACATAGTCATTCCGTTTCCTCCTCTTCTTTTGCTGCATCGTGCTGTGGTATGTCTTGTTGTTTCTTGGACTTGCCGATTTTAATCTTGCCTGCAAGGAAGGTTTTCATCAAGAAGACGAAGGCACAGAAGTAGATGATGACAGCGACGACAATCTCCATGATTTCAAAAGAGAATCCGAGTGCCTGAATCCGGTTGCCGCCCAAGAACAGATACGAAACCAAAGTACCGGCGAATATAACGCCAATCGGATTGTTCAGACCGAGGAAAGCGACCGAGATACCCATGAACCCTTCCGGGGCGAGCACGTTATCCGCCCGCAGGGACAGTCCCGTTCCGCTCATGAAAGTCAAAGCACCGCCAATGCCGGCGAGTGCGCCGCAAATCACCATAGAGGTGACTATCTTGTTTTTTTCGCTGATTCCGGCATACTTCGCGGCATCGCTGTTGAAACCGCAGGCTTTCAGCCCGTATCCGAAGGTTGTTTTTTCCAAAATGATATAGACCAAGATTGCGGCGACTATGGCGAGAACGATACCGAGGTTTACATTTGAGTATCTGGTGAAGTTTCCGATTTGTTCCGTGAAGACGCGGTCCATTCCCAGAGACGGCAAGTTGGAACTGTCGGGCAGGGGCAAGGTAGTGGCGCGCCCCTGATCGAAAATGCCGAGGTTGATAATCATGTAGTTGACGGCAAACATGCCGATATAGTTTGTCATGATACAGGTGATAACTTCATGCACGTTGCGGTACGCTTTGAGCAAGCCCGGAATTGCGCCCCACAGAGCTCCGGCGATTGCGGCGGCTACTATCATGATGATAATACGCAGCCACGGGGGGATGAACACGAACTCAATTCCGATGTAAATCGCGACAAACGCACCGAACGTGAACTGGCCGGTGGCACCAATGTTAAACAAACCTGTTTTGAATGCAAAGGCGACGGAGAGACCCGTAAAAATAATGGGTGTCGCTTGCAGAAGCACATCTCCCATACCGCGCGCAGAACCTACGCCGAAGGTAAGTATCGTCCGAAAGGCCGGCCAAGCTTGAGAGGCATCACTAATCAGCAGTATGATGAACCCGATTATGAGACCGGCAATCAGCACCAGAATGGACGATATAAAATTAAACACACCATCTCTGTTCATGCTGTTTTCCCCTCCCCTGTCGTCATTCTCTTTGCGCCGGACATATAGAGACCCAGCTCTTGGAACGTAACATCTTTCGGGTTGACATCCGCTACGATTTCACCCTCGTACATGACCAAAATCCGGTCAGATACATTCATAACTTCTTCGAGTTCCAGAGAAATCATCAAGACGGCCTTGCCCGCATCTCTTTGCGCTAAGAGCTGTCTGTGGATGTACTCAATTGCGCCTACGTCCAAGCCGCGTGTGGGTTGGACTGCAATCAGCAAATCCGTATCCCGCTCAATTTCACGGGCGATGATTATTTTTTGCTGGTTGCCGCCGGACATGGAACGGGCCGGCGTAATGGGACCTTGCCCGGAACGAATGTCGAAACGGGCAATCAGTTTTTCGGCAAACTCTCTGATTGTTTTCATCCGCAGGAAGCCGCCGCGCTGGAACCGCTTTGTATAGAACTTTTGCAGAATCAGGTTGTAGCCAAGGGTGTAATCCAGCACCAGGCCGTGCTTATGCCTGTCTTCCGGGATATGTGCCATGCCGAGTTCGCCGCGCTTGCGGATTTTTGCTTTCGTGATATCCGCGCCGTTTAGGAAAACCCGCCCGGCCTCAATCGGCCTCAGGCCGGAAAGCGCGTAGACCAAATCTGTCTGTCCGTTGCCTTCAATGCCTGCGATACACAGGATTTCTCCGGCCTTTGCTTGGAAAGAAATGTCGGTGAGTGCGTTTTTCTCACCTTTCCCTCTTTGTGTCAGTCCTTTTACTTCCAAGATGGTATCGCCGACTTTGGCTTTTTCTTTATCCAAGCTCAGCATGACCTTGCGGCCGACCATCATTTCGCTCAGCTCTTCTTTTGTTGTGTCAGCTACGTCTACGGTGCCGATCAGCTTGCCTTTCCTGAGGACAGAGCATCTGTCGGCAACTTGTTTGATTTCGTCCAACTTATGGGTTATAAACAAAATAGACTTGCCTTCTGCGGCCATGTCCTGCATTGTCTGCATGAGAGCTTCGATTTCTTGGGGCGTAAGTACAGCGGTAGGTTCGTCAAAAATGAGAATCTCGTTGTCACGATACAGCATTTTCAGGATTTCTACACGTTGCTGCATACCTACAGTAATATGGCGCACTTCTTCGTCTATATCAATCTCAAAGTCATATTTTTTGGAGAGAGCCAATACTTTCTCTCTCGCTTCGTTCATCCGGAGCACACCGTGAGAGGTTGTTTCAACTCCGAGGATGATGTTTTCCAAAACCGAAAAATTGTGCACCAACTTGAAGTGTTGGTGTACCATGCCGATGCCTAATTTATTGGCATCTCCCGGTCCCGTGATATTTACTTTTTCTCCGTTTGCATAGATGTCGCCTTTTTCCGGCTTATATAAACCGAAAAGCACACTCATTAGTGTGGATTTACCGGCACCATTCTCCCCCAGCAAAGCGTGTATCTCGCCTTTTTTAAGCTGAAGTGTAATGTCATCGTTTGCGATAATCCCCGGAAATTCCTTGGTAATGTTACGCATTTCAATGATATACATATCTTCTCGCCACTTTCAAGTTAATTTTAGATATGAAAAAGGGAGCGCGCAGAACGCGCCCCCTTTTTTCGGTCGTCTTAGAGTTCGGTGACTGCAATCAGGTGCAGGTCAAGGTCTACATCGGAAGGCATATCGCCCAAATCATTGTTTACAACGATTGTGCCGTTTGCCAACAGAGCGAAGATTGCATCGTATTGTGCCTGTGTGAAGTTCTCGAAACGGGAGTTTGCCATGGGCAGGCCAACACCGTTGTTGGAAGCGTCAAAGCGCAGTACGCCGCCGCTGAATGTGCCGTTCATGAAATCGGTCAGCATGTCGTAAACGGAGCCGCCGAGTTCTTTCATAGCAGAGGTGATAACCGAAGGGCCTTGGCCGGATTGGTCAACGTCTACGCCGACTACAAGTGCGTCTGCATCGTTTGCTGCGCTGATGACGGAGAAGGTTGCGCCGCCGGCTGCTGCAAAGATGACGTCAACGCCGCCTGCAAACCAAGCAGCTGCCATCGTTACGTGCTCCGGAGAGGGAGCAAAGTTGCCGAGGTAGGTGTAGCGAACGGTTACTTCGCCTTCGTCCAGACCGAGCTCATTTGCTGCATACTCTGCGCCTTGGAGGAAGCCGTGGCCGAAACGCACAACAGCCGGAACTGCGATGCCGCCCATGAAGCCCAAGCTTCTGTGGCCGTCCATGACAACTGCATAGCCAGCGAGGAAGCCGGCTTGCTCTTCAGCATAGTGGATTGCTGCGGTGTTCGCTTCCGGTCCGCCTTCGGGCGTTGCATCCAGCAATACAAAGCTGACTTCCGGGAACATTTCCTGCACTACGGCAGAAGAGTTTGCGAAGTGGAAGCCGGGCATCACAACGATGTTTGCGCCCCACTCGATGATGGCATCGGAGATGAGGTCAACGCGTGCTTCGTCAGACGCTTCGTGCGGCTGGAAGAACTCTGCGTGGCTCATGGGTTGGCCGTGAGCACCGAGGAAACGTGTGACACCTTGCCATGCGCCTTCGTTGAAGGAGCCGTCATCCAAGATGGAGTCCGGGGAGTGAGCGACCAGAGCGACGCGGATGTGGTCTGCGAGGTTATCATCAACGTCTACGTCGATGTCTACGTCCGGTGTCGGAGTTTCAACATCAGGAACCGGAGTCGGTGTCGGATCATCGTCACCGTTGCCGTTGCCGCAGGCAACCAGGCCAAATACGAGTAGGGCTGCGAGTAGGATAGCGATCAGTCTTTTCATCTTTTTTCCTCCTAGTTTTTTGTGAAATTTTTTTCACAGCTTTTAGATAATCTGTTCTGCGCTTTGCAAGGCAATTTCAGCAGGCTTTTTCAGGAAATCAGTTGGTAAAATTAGCAATTGATTTCCGAATCTGCCGACCGAGATTGGCTTTTGGTACGCATAGCAGTATTATCTTAACAGCTACTATATAACAACACGAGAAAAAATGCAAGCTTTTCTATCGGATTTTCTGTCGATGGAAGAAAGATTTTTCTTATGTAAAGCAAATACAGGTGCATGCGGCAGAGGGGTTAATCCTGCTGTATCTATCATTTGCGGCCTCGCAGAACCTTGATGTACCGTGACGATTGGTGCGGACAAACAGTTGTCGTATCTGGCGGCTCTACGATTCTCATAAAACGGAACGATAATTATTACTATTTTTGTAAAATCCACCAATTGTGTTTTTGAGGGTGATATGTTACCATATGAAGTAGAAAGATGCCCTTATTATGTAAAATACTGGAGATGAAACCATGATAGTGCGAAATGTTTTACGCAGTCGGCGGTTTTGGCTGGGTGTCATCGGGCTCATACTTTGTGTTGCCGCAATCATGACCTCGGGCTTTGTGAGCACGAGTGATGACCCGCATTTTTTGGTGCAGCGGGCGCGGGTCATTGAGGTGGAAGAGGGCAATCTCCAGCCCGACCCCGTGGTGGAGGGTCTGTATCTCGGCCAGCAGGTGGCGGAGGTGGAGATTCTCGGCGGGGAGTTTGCAGGGCATCGCGTACGCTTTGTAAACACGCTGAGCCGTTTTTTCAATCACAATCTCACGGAGGGCATGGAGATTCTCGTGTCCGTCAACACCCACCCCGACACGGGACAGATTGTGTTTGTGGACGTATTCAGTCACTCTCGTTCTACGTTTCTGTACATATTTATAGCGTTCTTCCTGTTGGTGCTTTTGGTCATCGGCAGACGGAAAGGGCTTTATTCGGCTCTGTCGTTGGCTTTTACGCTGGTTATGGTTATCTTTTTCCTGATACCGCGGATTATAGCGGGGGACAGTCCCGTCCCGTTCGCCGTTATCACGGCGGCTTTCACCACGGTGTTTACTATACTTATGGTGGGCGATGTCAGTCTCAAGAGTATTGCGGCCATCGGCGGGACGATGGTGGGCGTGACCTGCGCGGGGGTTATCAGCGTAATCGCAGGGCGTTTGGCGCACGTTTCGGGGATGCAGATGGAGAACGCCGAGGCGATTCTCATCTATGCGGATAATCCGATTCGGGTTCCCGATTTGCTTTTTGCGGGGATTATCATTGCGGCTCTGGGTGCCGTCATGGACGTGGCGATGTCTATCTCCTCGTCTGTGTTTGAGATTAAGCAGGCGAGCCCGAAGATGGACGGGAAGAAGCTCTACAAGAGCGGGATGCGCATCGGCGGGGATATTATGGGTACGATGTCGAACACCCTGATTTTGGCATTTGCGGGGACATCGATGATTATTATGGTGATTATTGCCTTGTATCAGTTGCCCTATATGCGATTTATCAACTTGAACTTATTGGCGATAGAGATTATCCAAGGTCTTTCCGCCAGCATCGGACTGATTCTAACGGTGCCTGTTACAGCATTATTGGCGGCTTTATTAGCGTCTAATAATAAAGTAAGCAAGTTTCTGAAAACCAAGGCGAAAGTCGTGGAACAAGAGCAGAAAGAAGGCTGATGACAAAAAGAAAACGGGATGAGCACAGACACAAGGTCAGAAAATCAAAGCAAGCCAAAAACTAAGGAGGCAAGAATATGCAAAGAATGACCACAAAAAGAAGCAAGAGAATCCTGACGCTGGTTCTGGCGTTGGTCATGGTATTATCCATGTTCCCGGCGGCAGCCATCGCCACGGCGGATTCGGTGCCTGTAGAGGACGGCGGGTTTACAGACCTGACCGGGTCGCTCTACAATCAGGCACAGACCATGACGGCAGAAGAAGTAGACGCGATACGCGCACAGGCGGCAGGGGCGGACATTGGGCTTTTGAATGAGCCTGTCGTACTGGCGGCCTGGGAGTTCGGTTCGGCTGCCGGAGCGGCAGCGGCCAACAACCAAGCGGTCTCTGCGAACTTGGAGGGCGGAAACTGGTTCCGGCCGTCCGGCGGCACACAAGCGGCCGCGGCACAGCTGACGTTTTGGGCCATGGATGAGGGCGTGTATGTGCAGCGCGCACTCAATGCGGCCTCTTCCGGCATGAATGTGCGCAATGCGGCAGATGACGGCAGCGGCGGACTGGATGCACGGGCGAATAACGCCTGGTGGCAAACAAGTATTTCTACGACAGGGCTCACCGACATTGACGTGAGCTGGCATATGCGTTCCACCAACACAGGCCCCCGTGACTGGCAGTTGCAGTACAGCACGGTCGGCGGCACAGACGCGGCGGACTGGCACAATGCCGGGGAGCCGATTGTGCTGCCCAGCGGACCGGATGCCAATACGTGGAATCTGCCGAGACAAACGCGGCAACTGCCGGCGAGTGCAGAGGGGCACGCCGTAGTGTATCTCCGTTGGCTGTTGACATCGGCTACATCGGCGAATAACGGCACGATTGCGCCCGGCGGCACCCATCAGATGAACGGTCTCGTCATCAGCTCCGGGGGAACGGGAACGATTACGCTGCCCGAGGTTATGACCATCGCCGAAGTCAATGCGGCGGCGGCCGGTGAAGCTGTGGTTATCGAAGGCTACGCTGTCGGTGTTGCCCAGCTTGCGGCGGGTGCGGCGCAGAACAGAACGCTTATGGTGCAAGACGGCACCGGGGCGAACGACGGCATCCAAGTCGATGCCGGGGGCGCGAATATCTCCGCGCACGTTGGTCAGCGGATTCGGGTGACGGGTACGCGCGGCGAGTTCGGCGGTGTCGCTCAGCTTGTTACCACTACTGCGCAGATTGAGAATCTTGCACCGCATACCGTTGCACCGATTTCCGTGACGGCGGCACAGCTTACGCCGCCTGCGTTCCGCTCCATGATGGTCTCCTTGGAGAACATGGAAGTGACTGCTCTGACGGGCGGGACGGCTCCTGCAAACACGATACTCCTCGCGGGTGCGGGCGAACAGCGGATTGAGCTTCGGCTTGTCGGCGGTGCGGCGGTGCCGGAGTATGTACAAGTCGGCGACATGTTGGATGTAACCCGTGCATTTGTCGCTTGGAATACAGCCCGCTCTGCGGTTATGCTGATTAACGCAGAGATTGAGACAGTTGCGCCCGATGTGCTGCCCGTGAACGCGAACCCCGCATCCGGATCGATGATGCCGGACGGCGGCGGTACCGTGACGCTCACATCCCCGGCGGCAAATGCCGAGATTCGCTGGCGCGTGAACGGCGGCGCATGGCAAGGCCCCGCGGCGCAGCCTGTTTCGGTGCCTGTTAACACCTTCCCCGGCGCGGGCGGCACGGCTGTCATCGAGGCCTATGCCGTGTTGGGCGCGCTGGAGTCTGAGACTCGCACCTTTACTTATTACGAGTTTGAAGAGGCCACGGTGGTGTCCATTGCCGATGTCCGCGGCGGAGAGCTCGGTGAGACGGTGACGGTACGCGGTGTTGTTACCAACTTCTATGAGATTAACTCAGGCAACAACAATGCGTTCTTCCTGCAAGACCCGGACGGGGACTGCGCGTTCAGCGGTATTATGGTACGCCTCGGCGGCCTTACGGGGAATAACGGCATCACGCCGAACGACAACCCGCTGGGTGCCCGCGCGTTCGTGGGGCATTTGGTTGAGGTGACGGGCGTATATCAGCGTCCGGCGTTTGTGACCGGTACCCATCCCCACGGCTTTGCGGGAGTTGATCAGATTGCGGTCTTGAACACGGCGCAGGATATCACGATTTTGGAGACAAACGTGACCCTGCCCGCACCGACGGCGATTGGCCTTGCGCAACTGACAGGCCCCGTCGGGACGAACAGGCCGTTCAGCGGTATGCTGGTCTCCGTGTCCCGTGTACTGTTGCACGGTGAGACCACAGGCCCCGCCGGAAACAACGCGAACCACGTTCTGCGTGACCCTGCCACGGGCGGTCCGCTGACGATTAACGGAAACACCGTGGTTCTCAATCTCAACGCAGCGGTACCCGCCGGGTTTGAGGCCGGTACTTGGGTGGAAGTACATAGTGCGGCTGTCCACCTCTGGTCGGGCCGTGCGGGGGCGAACGGTGAAATTCAGCTCCGTGTGCTGCCTGCTGCGACGGGCCATATTACTTTCCCGGTAGATCCGCCGCTGCTCGGCGGATTGGCGGCGCATCCGGCCTCCGGCGGCACGGTGGCCGCAGGCGGTACGGTGACGCTTGCCGCCGCGCCGGTTGAGGCTCGCATCGAATACTATATCAATGGCGCAGGCCCTGCGGTTTCGACTGCCGATACGGTGGATGTCACCGTCCCGGCGGATGCCTTTGATACGGCGGACACTTTCGTCATCCGTGCGAGAGCGTTCTTGCCTGACCCGGCGAATGCCGGCCAGTATTTGGAGACGACGCCTTGGCAGAACCTGACCTATACCCAAGCGACGGTTGCCAATGTGATGACAAGCCATGTTTCCGGCCGTGTTTCTCCGGGGACGGAGCTTGCGCTGACCAACGCGACACCGGGCGCGGCCATTCACTTTATCCTCACCGAGAGAGCGGGGGAGACGGACGAGCTTGTGCGTTCTGTGGCCGTGTATACGGACCCCATCGTGTTGGCGGCGGGCATGTTCCCTGTTCACGTTGAAGCGTGGGCGACTGCGCCCGGGCTGACGGACAGCGCGCGGGTAGAGGTCAACTTCACCGAGCATGTCAGAGGCGGCGAGCAGATTTTCTTCGGGCAGCTCCACTCGCATACGAATCTCTCTGACGGCCGCGGCACGGCGGAAGCCGCCATGCGCATGGCCAGAGACATGGGACGCTTGGACTTCTTTGCCATCACCGACCACTCAAACTGGTTTAACTGGGGCTCCAACGGTCAGGGCGGCACAGCCGGTACGGGCGATTTGCCCGATGTGTTTAACCTGAGTACCTATCAGGCGCACACCCAGCCGCAGAATCCGACAGGCCCCGCGCCGGGCGGCCCGCTGGGTATCAGCGACAACAGCCCGAACTCCCGCTGGGAGCGCGGCCATTGGGCGGCGCGGACGGAGACGACAGACGAATTTATCGGCATCAACGGCTTTGAGTTCACTTGGGCCGGCGGGCCGGGGCATATCAATACCTTTAATACTGCGGGTTGGGTATGCCGCAGAAATGCTTACCTGAATATCAACAATAACGACTTGAGACTGCTGCGCTACTATGAGCTGCTCCGCAATGAGCCGCAATCGGTCTCCATGTTCAACCATCCGGGTACGACCTTCGGCAACTTTAATAACTTCGCACACTTTGACCCGGAAGTCGCCCTGCGGATTCCGCTTTTAGAGGTGAACAACGGCACCGGCCAACCCGGCGGCGGCATGTTCTTCCCCTCTTACGAGCAATTCACGCTGGCACTTGACCGCGGTTGGTTGGTCGCACCTGTCAGCAGTCAGGACAACCACGCCCAAAACTTTGGTTGGGCGAACGAGGCCCGTGTGGCTATCTACACCAACGACCTCTCCTATGAGGGCATCTGGCAGGCGTTCCGTGACAGAGCTGCGTTCTCCACGGAAATCCGTGATATGGAAATTCGCTACTACGTGAACAATGAGCCGATGGGATCCATCTTCCACAACGTGCCCGAGAATGTCGAGTTCCGTGCGGAAGTGTTCATCCCGGAGACGCAGAGAGACGATGTCATCGGCCACGCGCCGAATCCGTCGAATCCGCAAGGTCCGCCCATCCAAGTGCCGATGAACAGAGACGATTATACGATTCGTTATATCGAGCTTGTCACCAACGGCGGCATCGCGCTGCATCGGCAATACTTCGACCTGCCCGTGGGTCAGACTGCTTACTATAATGTAAGTCTGCCGGGCATCGAAGTGGAGCCGGGGTACTATTTCCTGCGCGTTATCTCTCAATCCGACACCATCAGCGGGCCGAGAGGGGAGAGAATCTCCCTGACCGCACCGATTTGGCTGGGTCGCGCGCCCATCGTCGGCATCTCTGAAGTGACCACGGATACCTTTATGCCCGTCACCACGGAAGAGTTGATTTTGGAGACGCATTTCTTCAATGACACGGACGAGGCCGTTACGCTGGAGACTTTGGAGTTCTTCACGCGCGGCGCGGTTCCGGGCGTGGATACGCCGTATGCCGTTTTGACTCCGAATCAGGTCATTGCACCGGGGACGACACCGACCTTTGCCTTCCCCTACACGCCGACGGCGCAGGGCAATGACAATATCACCGTGCGCGCGATTATCAATGTCGCGGGGAGCTACCGTGTCTACACGGGCTTCATTGACCTCTTTATCCGCGACATTAACCAAGTGCAGTTCATCGGCATCGACGGCGCGCACTTCAATGAGTACGTCGACGGCAACTTCAGAAACTCCTTTACGAACTTCGCACGGATGGCGGCGGAAGAGAACCTCGTCACGGTCGTATTCCGTACCGAAGAAGAGATTATCGCCGCGGCGAACAATGAGAGATTCCGCCTGATGATTTTCTCCTCGCCGGGCAGACACGCGAGTATCATCGCAGACCCCGAAAGGGGCGAGCACAGAGTGTTCAGCGACGCTACGATAGAGGCGGTCGGAGACTTTGTGGACAGAGGCGGTACGCTCGCCGTTGCGGGTTTCGGCAACTTTAATGAGCAGGGCAGCACCAACAGAGACCTCGCATTTGCCCAGTCCTACCAACTCAACCAACTCCTTGTGGCCGCAGGCTCCAACATCCGTGTTGGTGACACCTCGCACTCCGCCCCTGTGGGCTTCCGTGAGATTGATACAAGTGCGCACCAACACGACCTGCGTTATGCGGAGAACTTCAACGTAAGCAACCCGTTCATGGAGGGCGTAGTCTACTTCGGAAATGACGCCCGTCCGCAGGGTCAGCTCTATCGGAACTTCTCTACCGGTGCGCTGTATGTGGTGAACGACTCCGATGCCATCCCTCGCAACGCAGCGGATGTCACGAGCTATGTTGTCGGCGGCGATATGGATCTGTATGACCTGTTCGGTGTAGATGTCATGGTTCTGGCCCATCCGGGCTCTTGGACACTCGACTCCCACACGAACGCAAGCCGCACGAAATTCCCGACACCCGGCGCGAACTTCCCGCGCTACGCGCATCCCACATTAGGGATGGCGGCGGCACCGCCCACGGGTACGGGTCACGGCCAGCGTCCGGCGGCGGGCGGCACGAACCCCGGTCAGCATTTGGTTGCCGCATCGCAGTTTGTCAATGAGGACGGCGGCACCGTACTGGTGTTTGCGTCGAACTTCTTCAGTAACTTTGATGTGGACCCGAACTTGGATTACTTCGGGCAGATTCCCGCCAACATCAACTATAATATTGCCAAAAACATTTTCAACAGCATTTCGGTACCGGCCACGGTTACGCCGATTGCAGATGTCTGGGAGATGGAATCGGGCGCATGGGTCACCATCGAGGGTACCGTCACTTCCGGCCTGCAGATTACGGGCCTCGGCAGTACGGAGAACCGCGGGTTTATGAACTCCATCTACGTCCAAGATGAGAGCGGCCGCGGCATCAACCTCTTTGAGGTCACGAGCCAGAACGCAATGGGTGCGCAGGTCGGTCAGCGGGTGCAGGCCCGCGGCTTCATCAGCGCGTATCAGGGCGAGCGGCAGCTCACCATCCACCAGGGCGGCAGTTTCCAAGTGCTTGACAGAAACATCAATTTGGTCGAGCCGACACCGATTACCGTTGCCGAGGCCGCATCGGGTGCGCGCATGGGTACGCTGGCGCAGGTGTCCGGCGTGGTATCGAACGTAGTAATCCCGCCCGGCGGGGGAGATGTGCTCCAGTTCACGCTCACAAACGGCGGTGCTTCGATTCCCGTGTATATGCGTGCTTACATCACGCCGGGGGTTGACCTCGACTTCGTGCAAGACGGTGTGTGGGTCAGCGCGGTCGGCTTCTCCTCTCACGGTGAGATTGCGGACGGTGTGCATCACCGGATTCGCGTGCGGGATCGGAATGAGATTGTATTGATTCCGCCCATGACCGACTTCAGCGTTCTGCAGGAAGCACTCGACGCGGCGCACGGGCACAATCGGACATCCTACACCCGAGAGAGCTGGGCGCAGCTCGTGACCGCGAAGGCAGACGCGCAAGCGGTCCTCGACAACACCAACGCTACACAGAATGAAGTCGATGCCGCAGTCCGCACACTAACAAAGGCGATGGATACCTTGGTCTTCCTCTTCCCGGATGTCGGCGCGGGCCATTGGGGGCGGACGTTCGTGGAACAGGCGTTTGACAGAGGCTTCCTGAACGGCAACCCGGACGGAACGTTTGCGCCCTACGGCAACCTCACCCGCGCGCAGGTGGCGGTGATTATGCTG
>Ga0131853_10002950_pt1 | contig 30546 bp, 33 predicted proteins | sample TergutLab28metaG_FD_92764 | JGI IMG/M metagenome (GOLD analysis project Ga0131853, IMG submission 92764) | Labiotermes labralis P1 segment gut microbial communities from Petit-Saut dam, French Guiana - Lab288 P1 (version 2) (version 2) | ecosystem: Host-associated > Arthropoda: Insects >... | reverse complement strand
TTCGGTGGCGGAGATGCGGCTCCCGTCGAGGCCGCCGAGGAGGTCGGCGGCACCGAGGGTGGACAGGAGCTGGGTGTGGTCGATGGTCACGATCACGGTGGTGGCGTCCCCGCCGTGGTCGGGCAGTTTCTTGGGGTCGAGGTGTTCCAGGAGGGCACAGAACGCCTGGCCGAGCAGCCGGTGCCGCGGTGTCACAGGACCAGTCGCGACGCGGGGTGAGGTGTAGGCGTTGAGATAGGTCTCGAGCCGGTTCGCCTCAGCGTCGGGGATCAGCCCGGCGATCCGGGTGGTGCCATCGCCCTGTGGCTTGAACCGGAACGAGCACGTCTCCCGGGCCCGCTGTTCTTCCCGTTCGAGTGCTTTGGCTTCTTCGTCCTCGGCGACCTCGGGGGCGACGACTTCGAGGATCTTGCGCCCGATCCGGCGCAGCTCGGTCGGGTCGAACTGACCCGCAAGCGCAACGAGTTCCGCTTCGGCACGGGCCAACACCTGGGTGTCGAGGTCGGCAGGGAGCGCGTCCAACGCGGCCACGATGACCCGCGCCTGGTCCACGTTCACGGCACCGGCCCGCATCCCACCAGCGACCTTGAGGTACTTGGAGTCGATCGCGTTGGCGAGCTCCAGGTCGCGCCGCCCAGCCGGTCGGGTCGTGCGGGTCTCATTGGCCAACCAGATCCCGGCATCACGACAGGCCGAGGCCTCGGCGAGATCACCGGCAGCGGCGAGGATCCGGAGCCGGGCCTCGGTCAGCTCCGCTTCGACCCGCGCGAACGCACGCAGAGCCACGGCCTTCTCGACGGCGGGGAGGTAGACCGCGGGCACGTCGGCGACAGCAGCCAGCTCGGCTTCCAGCTTCTCGGCGCAGTCGAGCAGTGGGTGGTGGTGCACCGGCTCTGCGACCATGGGAGGCTCCCGGGTTCTACCTGTTCGACGTACCTATATCATACGCCTGTTCGAATCCGATGGGAACCGGTCGCATGCCCTTTTCTGCAGGGTGGGACGGCGTTTCTCGCAGAATTCGTCCGGCCGGCGACGGCGCCCGACCGGAGGCCGCCTCGGCCCGTCACTGCTGTCGGCCCGAAGCCCCGCGGCGCGCAAGGAAGAACCCACCCGCCAGAGGCCTCGACCAGCTCGACCACCCCGGCTCAGACCCCGACCACCCGACGGCCGGCGACGGCGCCCGACCGGAGGCCGCCCCTGGCCCGTCGCAGCTGTCGGCCCGTAGCCTCGTGGCGCGCAAGCCGCAGCCGCGGCGGCGGTGGCTTCAACTTCAACCTGACGCGCTTCTCGGGGTTCTGAGCCACTTGTCGGTGTTGCCGATCCCGATAGGCTCGGAGAGATGGCGGACCGTGTGGAAGAGCCTTTGTGGCGCCGACTCGGCGCGCACGTCCTCGCCGAGGGCGGGACGCACTTCGCGGTGTGGGCGCCCAACGCCCAGCAGGTCAGCGTCGTGGGCGACTTCAACGGCTGGGACGGCAACGCCGACCCGATGGCACGCGACGGCGACGTCTGGGAGACGACGGTCCCGAGCGCGGGCAGCGGGGCGACGTACCAGTTCCTGGTGCAGTGCTCCGACGGCGTCTGGCGGCACAAGGCCGATCCGATGGCCTTCCACGCGCAGGTGCCGCCGGAGCGGGCGTCGCGCGTGCACGCCTCGACCCACGAGTGGCACGACGCCGACTGGCTCACCGAGCGGGCGGGCAGGACCGCCGTCTACGAGCCGATGAGCACCTACGAGCTGCACCTCGGCTCGTGGAAGCGCAACCCCGACGGCACCCCGTGGACGTACGACGAGATGGCGGCCGAGCTGCCGGCGTACCTCTCCGACCTGGGGTTCACCCACGTCGAGCTGATGCCCGTCATGCAGCACCCGTACGGCGGGTCGTGGGGCTACCACGTGACCGGCTACTTCGCCCCCGACAGCAGGTACGGCGACCCCGACGGCCTGCGCCGCCTCATCGACGCCTTCCACGCCCACGACGTCGCCGTCATCCTCGACTGGGTGCCCGGCCACTTCGCGACCGACGAGTGGGCGCTCGCGCGCTTCGACGGCACCGCCCTCTACGAGCACCCCGACCCGCAGCGCGGCTGGCACCCCGAGTGGGGCTCGTTCATCTTCGACCTGGGCCGCCGGGAGGTCGCCGACTTCCTGATCGGCAACGCGCTCTACTGGCTCCAGGAGTTCCACGCCGACGGGCTGCGCGTCGACGGCGTCGCCTCGATGCTCTACCTCGACTACTCCCGCGGCCCAGGGCAGTGGACGCCCAACGAGCACGGCGGCAACGAGAACCTCGAGGCGGTGCGGTTCTTCCAGGAGCTCAACGCGCGCCTGTACGCCGAGGTCCCGGGCATCGTCATGGTCGCCGAGGAGTCGACGGCCTGGCCCGGCGTCACGCAGCCGACCTCCGCCGGCGGGCTCGGCTTCGGCTTCAAGTGGAACATGGGCTGGATGCACGACTCGCTGAGCTATCTCCAGCGCGACCCGATCCACCGCTCCCACCACCACGGCGAGATGACCTTCACCCTCGTCTACGCCCATGCCGAGAACTACGTGCTGCCGCTGAGCCACGACGAGGTCGTGCACGGCAAGGGCTCGCTGCTGACCAAGATGCCGGGCGATCGCGAGCAGCAGCTCGCCACGCTGCGCGCCTACCTCGCCTACCAGTGGGCCCACCCCGGCAAGCAGCTGGTCTTCATGGGCGGCGAGATCGCCCAGGAGCGCGAGTGGGCCGAGGCCCGCGAGCTCGACTGGTGGATCCTCCGAGAGCCCGGCCACGCCGGCGTGCAGGCGATGGTGCGCGACCTCAACCGCGCCTACCGCGACCACCCCGCGCTCTGGCAGCGCGACAACGAGACCGACGGCTTCGCGTGGATCGACGCCGACGCCGCGGGCCACAACGTCTTCGCGTTCCGCAGGCTCGGCCGCGACGAGGACGAGATCGTCTGCGTCACCAACTTCGCCGGCATCGAGCACGACCGCTTCCGCCTCGCCCTCCCCCGCCCGGGCCGCTGGCTGGAGGTGCTCAACACCGACGCCACGCCGTACGCCGGCGGCGGGCGTGGCAACCTCGGCGAGGTCACCGCGCACCCGGCGCCACCTGCGCAGGCCGACGCACCCGGCGGCCTCCCGGCGTACGCCGACGTGGTGCTGCCGCCGCTCAGCACCCTCTGGCTGCGCCCCGCCTGACGAGGACGGGCCTGCCTGGGACCGGTTGTCCTACCCGCTCGGTCCCACAGCCCTGCATGCTGGACACATGAGCGCGAACCGCAGCGAGCTGGCCGCCCACCTCCGGCGTGCCCGCGAGCGTCTGCAACCGGCCGACGTCGGCCTCCCGGCGGGCCTGCGTCGCCGTACTCCCGGCCTGCGGCGTGAGGAGGTCGCGATGCTCGCGGGCATCAGCGTCGACTACCTCGTCCGCCTCGAGCAGGGCCGCGGGCCGCTGCCGTCCACCCAGGTTCTCGGCTCGCTCGCCCGGGCGCTCCAGCTGGACCACGCCGAGCGCGACGCGCTCTTCCACCTGGCCGGCACGGCGCCGCCCGCGCCGGGGGCGATCCCGATGCACGTGCGACCCAGCGTGCTGCGCCTGCTCGACCGTCTCGGCGACCTGCCCGCGATCGTGGTCAGCGCAAAGGGCGACGCGCTTGCCTGGAACGCCATGTCCTCGGCACTGCTCGGCGACTGGTCCGCGGTCCGCCTCGAGCGCCGCAACCTCAATCGGATCCGCTTCCTGCCCGACCCGACCGACCCGCTGCGCAGCGAGTTCGGGAGGTCGGACGCGGAGCGGCGGGACATGGCCCGCAACGCCGTCGCCGGCCTGCGCTCGGCCGCCGCACGCTATCCCGAGGACCCTGGCCTGACGACGCTGCTCGCCGACCTCCGCGCGGGTTCGCCGGAGTTCGTCGAGCTCTGGGAGACCGGCGAGGTCGGCGGCTGGCGCAACCAGACCAAGACCGTCAGGCACCCGACGGTCGGCGCGATCACGCTCGACTGCGACACCCTCCATGTCCCCGACGACGACCAGACGGTCATCGTCTACTCCGCCGCTCCGGGCACCCCGGCGGCCGACGCGCTCGCGCTGCTGCGGGTCGTCGGCACCCAGGACCTCGAGCCCACCACCGCTCCGAACGATCGACAGGAGATCAGCAAGTGACCGACCAGACGACCACCCTTCCCGGCGGCACGTACCGCATCGGCGACCTCGAGCTCCACCGCGTGGGCTACGGCGCCATGCAGCTCGCCGGCCCCGGTGTCTTCGGCCCGCCGAAGGACCGCGACGAGGCGATCGCCGTGCTCCACGAGGCCGTCGCGCTCGGCATCGACCACATCGACACCTCCGACTTCTACGGCCCGTACGTCGTCAACGAGCTGATCCGCGAGGCCCTCCACCCCTACGACGGCCTCCACCTGGTCACCAAGGTCGGCGCCCGCCGCGACGAGCAGGGCGGCTGGCCGCACGCGCGCACGCCCGAGGAGCTGCGCAGCGCGGTCCACGACAACCTCGAGCACCTCGGCCTCGACACGCTCGACGTGGTCAACCTGCGCATGGGCGCGGTCGACGGGCCGGAGCCCGGCTCGATCGCACCGCAGGTCGAGGCGCTCGCCGAGCTGCAGCAGCAGGGCCTGATCCGCCACATCGGCCTGAGCACCGTCGACGCCGACCAGCTCGCCGAGGCGCAGCGGATCGTCGACGTGGTGTGCGTGCAGAACTTCTACAACATCGCCAACCGCCAGGACGACGACCTCGTCGACAGCTGCGCCGAGCAGGGCATCGCCTACGTCCCCTACTTCCCGCTCGGCGGCTTCAATCCGCTGCAGTCGTCGGTGCTGTCCGACGTGGCGACCCGCCTCGACGCCACGCCGATGGCAGTCGCGCTCGCGTGGCTGCTCCAGCGCTCGCCCAACGTCATGCTCATCCCGGGCACCTCCTCGCGGGCCCACCTGCACGAGAACGTCCGGGGCGCCGGCCTCGAGCTGTCCGCCGACGCGGTCGCCGAGCTCGACTCCATCGGCTGAGCGCCGGGTAGGCATCGGGTAGCCACCGGGCCGCTCAGCCCGGTGCCACCGGTGCCCTAGGGTTGGAGGCGTGAGCGAGCACATCGTCGGCCACCGCACCGTGGACGACGACGTCGCGCGCCTGTCGTGGACCGACGACCTGTCCGAGCGTGGCTGGCAGGCCGCCGTCGACGTCGTACGACGTCAGGTCGCCCTCGCGCTCATCGACCACCACCGCGTGGAGGCCAAGGTCGCGGCCGACGACGAGCAGGGCAACCGGATCGCCACCTGGTCGGGTCTGCGGCGCGAGGGCGTGGAGCGCCGTACGACGGGCGACGTGGTGGTCTACGCGCGGCTGGCCGACGACATGCCGGTCCACGAGCCGGGCGGCTTCCGCGCGATCCTCAACTCGTTCCTGCCGCGCAAGCGTGGGATCAGCCAGATGCTGATCCGCGATGCGTCCGCGCCGGCCGAGGACCCGCGCGTGCTGCTGTGCAACCTGACCTACAAGACCGACTGGGACCTGCCCGGCGGCGTCATCGAGGTCAACGAGTCGCCGCAGACCGGCGTCGGCCGGGAGGTCGAGGAGGAGCTCGCGCTCACCATCGAGCCCGGGCGGCTGCTGCTCACCGACTGGCTGCCGCCGTGGGGCGGCTGGGACGACGCGCTCTGCCTGGTGTTCGACGGTGGCGCGCACCCGGCGGCGGTGGTCGACCAGATCGTGCCGCAGGCGCGCGAGATCAGGCGCGCGGAGTTCCTGACGCTGGCTCAGGTCGACGAGCGCGCGACCGACTTCACCGCGCGGCGGATCCGCTCGGCGCTGGCAGCGCTGGCCTCGGACGGTCCGCGCTACTCGGAGTCGGGGCGGGTGTCGCCGTCCGCCGCGGGCTCCGGCGGAGCGTGACGAGCACGCCTGCCACCAGCAGCACGCCACCCACGAGCTCGGCCGGTGACGGCCGCTCGCCGAGCAGCAGCCAGGCCGATCCGATCGACACCGGCGGCACCAGCAGGATCCAGGGCACCACCGCCGAGGACGGGTTGCGCGACAGCAGGCCGTTGAAGATCCCGTAGCCCACCAGCGAGGCGAGACCCGCGGTGTAGAGCGTGGACACCGCGGCACGCACCCCGAACGCGTGCGCGGCGATCACCAGCGTGTGCGGCCCGTCGAGCGCGACGGCGAGGACGAGCACCGGGATCGGCACGACCAGCGCAGACCAGACGGTCAGCGCCAGACCGCCGGTCGCGCCGGAGGCGCGGGAGACGACGTTGCCGATCGCCCACATCAGCGCACCGGTCAGGCAGAGCGCGAGCGCCGGGAGAGGGACGTGGCCGCCCCGCCCGAACGCGATCGTGACGAGGCCGGCGACGCCGAGCGCGACCCCGAGGCCCTGCGCGGCGGTCGGCCGCTCCCGGAGCGCGACCGCGGCGATCAGGATCGTCAGCACCACCTGGGCCTGCAGCACCAGTCCGGCGAGCCCGGCCGGCATGCCCTGCTGCATCGAGACGTAGAGGAACCCGAACTGGCCCAGCGACATGAACGCTCCCACCCCGAGGATCGTGCGCCACGGCAGGTCCGGCCGCGGAACGACGAAGACGGCCGGGACGAGCACGACGAGGAACCGCACCGCGACGAAGACCAGCGGCGGCACGTCGCCCATCCCCCAGTCGATCACCACGAAGTTGAATCCCCAGATGCCGGCCACGAGGGTGGCCAGCAGGCAGTCACGACGGCTCATGGATCCATCGTGCGGCGCAACGACCATGCAGCACTAGCGAATAGAAGTACGCCGGATCATGTAGCGTTTCTGCATGATCGATCTCGACGCCCTCGCGGCGCTGCGGGCCGTCGCCACACACGGCTCGGTGATCGCGGCGGCGACCGCGACCGGCTACACGCCGAGCGCGGTCTCGCAGCAGGTCAAGCGGCTCGAACGGCAGACGGGCGTGCCGCTGCTCGAGCGGGTCGGCCGCGGCGTGATGCTGACCAGCCAGGGCCTGCACCTCGTCACCGCCGGCGATCGCGTGCTGGCCGATCTCGAGGAGCTCGAGGCCGATCTCCAGGCCAGCACGGGCCGGGTCGGCGGGCGGGTGCGGCTCGCGGTCTTCTCGACCGCCGTCCGCGGCCTGGTCGCTCCCGTCGTACGACGACTGCGGGACGCGCACCCCGACCTCGACCTCGTCATCGACGAGCGGGAGCCATGGGACGCCGTCGACCTCGTCGCCGGGGGCCAGGCCGAGATCGGGATCGTGCACCGCTGGGGCGGCGTCGAGCTCGCGGTGCCCGACCACGTCACGTCCCAGCGTCTCGCCCGCGACGTCGCGGACCTGGTCGTGCCGCACGACCACCCGCTCGCGGCCCGCCGCCGGGCCACTCCGCGCGACCTGGTCGACGTCGAGTGGATCGCCACGCCTGAGGGCACCATCTGCCGCCAGTGGCTGCGCCGGATGTACGACGGCACCGGCGCCACCCCGCGTATCGCCCACGTCTCGGCCGAGTTCGACTCCCACCTGGCGCTCGTGGCTGCTGGGCTGGGCGTCGCCCTCGTCCCCCGGCTCGGCCGCGCTCCGCTCGGCCCCGACGTGGTGGCCGTGGCCGTCCGCGACCCCGAGCCCATCCGCCTCATCGACGCCCTCCACCGCCGCACGATGTCCGCCAGCCCCGCCGTACGGGCCGTGCTGGATGCGTTCGCTGGCGGGTGACGTCGGGCTCCCCCGGGGCGCGACCAGCCACACCGGTCGTGTGCCCCAGCCACCGCAATCCCGATGCGTCAGGCACACGACCCCAGCGGCGCGCGACCAGCCACACCAGTCGTGTGCCCCAGCCATCGCAATCCCGATGCTTCAAGCACACGGCCCCGATCGCGGCCGCCCACGATGCCCAACTGCCGCGAGCCTCAGACCTCCAGCGCCTCCCGGGCGAGGTACGTCGCCCCGGCGACCGCGCCGGGCATGACCAGGATGCCGCCGAGCGGCACCAGGAAGCAGAGCTGGACGCCGATGCCGAAGCCCAGCAGCGACCCGCGGTGCCGGCGGAGCAGTGCCGCCCGCGCGCGACGGTCGTAGCCGCGGGCCTCGAGCGGACGCGAGACCAGCTCGGAGGCGAGCGCGTGCCCGGAGACGGCCACGCCGAGGACCATGCCGGCGATCGTGCCGACGACGGGCAGCAGGCCGACCACGAACACGGCGGCCGAGGCGACCATGCCGATCCCGACCAGCACCACGCCGTCGGCGGCACCGCGCACCCAGCCCACGCCGCGCTCGGGCACGTCTCCGCCGAGCTCGCGCTCGACGGCCATCCAGATCCGCTCGTAGAACGAGTCGCCGAGCGCCATCGTCAGCCCGGTGAAGGCGATGACGAACAGGAAGCCCGCCCCCACCACGAGCACGACGTCGACCAGCACCCGGAACGCCTCCCGCACACCCGAGGCCCAGCCGCCGGCGAACGGCGTCGCCCAGGCGACCAGGTCGTCGACGTACACCGCTAGCAACACGAGCAGGGTCAGCATCAGGGCGGCCACCACGACCGCCGGCACCAGGCCCAGCAGCATCAGGCCCGGGCGGCGTCGCCAGAGCGACTGTCCGCGCACGAGCAGCGAGATCCCGTGGCCGAGCCCGGCGACCGCCCCCACCGCCGCCACGTGCGGGCCTAGAACAAGGCCGATGCGAGGGCCTGGCGGCCCTTGAGCACGCGGGGGTCGTCGTTGCCGACAGCTGCGAACAGACCGAGGAGGTGCTCGCGGGCCCGGTCCCGCTCCTTGTCGGAGGTACGACGGACCAGCTCGACCAGCCGCGCGAAGGCGTCCTCGACGTGGCCGCCGAGCATGTCCATGTCCGCGACCATGGTCTGGGCGTCGACGTCGTCGGGCGCGGCCGCGGCGGCCTCACGGGCGCTGGTGAGGTCGACCCCCTGGGTGCGTTGCAGCACCTTGGCCATCGCCAGCCCCGCAGCGGCCTCGGAGTCGGCGGGGTTGGCGTTGACGAGCCGCTCGTACTCCGCCACCGCGGTGTCGATGTCGCCGGCGGCCAGGGCATCCTGGGCCGGGGCGTAGCGCGGGTCCACCGGAGCCTCGTCGCCCTCCTCGCCGTCGACGGAGGGGCGGGCTCCCGCACCCTGGGGCTGGTGGCGCCCGGCCACGCCCTGGGCGGTCAGCTGCTGCGTGAGCTGGTCGAAGAGCGCCCGGATGTCCTCGGCGGGCGCCAGGCCGGGGATCGGCTGGGTGGCCGGGCGGCCGTCCAGGATCACCAGCATCAGCGGCACCTGCTGGATCTGCATCGCCGAGGCGATCTGCGGGGCGTCGTCGATGTCGACGGTCGCGACGAGGAAGCGGCCGTCGTAATCCTCGGCGACGCGGGCGACGTCGGCGGCGAAGGTCGCGCTCTCCGGGACCTGCGCGGGCGAGTGGAACACCAGCACGACCGGCGCGGTCATCGACGCCTCGAGGACGTCCTGGAAGGTCTCCTCCGTCGCCGCTACCGAGTACGCCGACGAGGCCGGCGCGCCACCCTCCGCGGCCGGGGACCCCGCCGGCGACCCGGCCGGTCCACCCGTCGGGGCACCGCCGGGCTGTGAGGGCTGGCCCGGCTGCCCCTGCCCCGGCCGTCCGCCGCTGGGCGGCGTGGCGGGTCGCTTGAGCGCGGACAGGTCGATCGCGCCGGGGCGCGAGAACGGCTGCTGCGTCATGCGCCCAATCCTAGGGGCGCCTCAGTTGGGCACGCGTGGGCCCCGGAGACCGGCGCGCTGGACGACCCGCTGGATGGCGAGATCGCGCTCGTCGGGCTTGCCGACGTAGCGGATGTCGCGCAGGCCCTGGTCGTTGGCCGCCGACTCGAAGCAGAAGTGGCCGTAGTCGAGCAGGCGGCCGAGCAGCGGCTTGTTGACGGTGATGTCGAGGATCCGGGTGAGCGGCATCGTGGCCAGCTGCGAGGTCAGCACGCCGTGCACGCGGAAGACCCGCATGTTGGTGATCACGAAGCGGTCGCGCTTCTCGCGCAGCCCGCACCAGGCGGCGTGCGCGAGCACGACGAAGGCGAGGATCAGCAGCAGCCACGCGACGTCGACGCTGACCATCCAGCTGGCGACCAGCAGCAGCATCGCGAGCACGGCCTCGGCCGCCGGTCGCGCGTAGGCGACCCAGTGGTGCGCGACCTCGTCGACGATCACCTCGCCCTCCTCACGCAGGAGGTGCTTGCGGATCTTCGGATCGGAGAGGTTGGCGAGAAGGCCCATCGGGATGGGTCCTCCTCACTTCTTCATGTCACCGACGAAGTTGATGATCCCGGTGAACGCCTGGGTGGTCAGGTGCCAGCCGTTGGAGCCGGCGCCCTTGGCCGTCGTCGCCAACCCGCTGGGGTCGGTGAACATCCAGAAGCCGAGAAAAACGACGATGACGACACCGAGCAGCTTCTTGCCGTCCATGGGCCCCATGTCTAACAGACGTCACTCCCGCCACGCGGGAGGCGCGCTCGCGAGCGCGCTCAGAACCCGTTGGCGCGTGTCTCCGCCGGCGGCAGCCCGGTGTCCAGCCAGGTCGTCCAGAACCCGCCCAGCCGCTGCCCGGAGACGCGGTGCGCGAGGGCCTCCAGCTCCTTGGTCGTGCCGTTGCCGTAGCGGTGCTGCGCGACCCAGCTCCTCAGCACCGTGCGGAAGTCGCGCTTGCCGATGCGGTCGCGCAGCGCGGCCAGCGCCATCGCGCCGCGGTAGTAGACCGCGTTCGCCCAGAGGTGCGCGGCGCCCGGTGCGTCGACGTGGACGCGCCAGAAGGTGCCGCTCCCCCGCATCCAGCGGTACTCGTTGTGCAGCCAGGTGCGCGTGGTCGGCCCGCCGTGCGCCTCGCGCCAGCGCTGCTCCATGTACGTCGCGAAGCCCTCGTTGAGCCAGACGTCGCTCCACCGGTGCAGCGAGACGCTGTCGCCGAACCACTGGTGCGCGAGCTCGTGCACCAGCGTGGTGTGGTCGATCCACCAGGGGTACGTCGGCCGCGACTGGTTCTCCAGCGCGAAGCCTGGGTCGAGCGAGGTGACGACGCCGCCGGTGCTCGCGAACGGGTAGCGACCCAGCTCGCGCTGCAGCCAGTCGACCACCACGCCGCTCTGGTCGACGAGGCTGCGGTCGGAGCGGAAGTCGGCGCGGTCGAGGTGGCGCGACACCGCGGTGACCCACGGGATGCCGGCCGCGCTCGTGCCGCGGCGTACGGCGAAGTCGCCGGCGGCGAAGAACGCGAGGTACGTCGCCATCGGCCGCGACATGCGCCACTCAGTGGTGGCCTGCGAGCCCACGACCGCACGCGGGCGTACCTGCACCCCGTTGCCGATCACCTGCTTGGTCGCGTCGGTCGTGATGGAGACGTCGTAGGTCGCCTTGTCGGAGGGGTGGTCGTTGGAGGGGAACCACCACGGCGCCATGTGTGGCTCGTTCATCGCCACGACCTCGTCGCCGTTGGCGAGCCAGTTGTGCTCGCCGTCGTAGCCGCGGTCGGCCGGGTCGCCGGCGTAGGTCACGGTCACGTCGAAGACGGTGCCCTCGGCGATCGGCGTGGTCGGCGTGACGACGAGCTCGTGCGCGTTCGGCTTGGCGTGACCGACGGGGGCACCGTCGATCTCGACCGAGGAGACGGGCAGCAGCAGGTCGAGGTGGAACGACGACAGCGCCTCGGTGGCCCGGATGCGCAGCGTCGTCGTACCGCTGATGTGCACCGGCTTGAACGCGTAGGTGTCGGCGATGTCGTAGTGCAGCACGTCGATGCCGCCGTTGCCGTCCAGCGGGAAGTACGGGTCGCCGATCCCGGTCGCACCCGCCACGGGCCTGCTCGGGGCCGCCGTCGTGCCGTCGGCGCCGGCCGGCGATCCGATGCCGAGAGCGAGGACACCGATCAACGCCCCCACCACCATCCGGGGCCGTGTCCACCGCTGCACCGGCACAACCTATCCCCGGGGCGAAGCCCGCGAGGCCATAACCTCGCATCCGTGAGGAACACCCGCAGCCACCGGCTCACCGTGCAGCGCCCGACCCGCGACGTCCGCGAGCGCGCGTCCGACCGGTCGATCCCGATCGACCCGCACAGGACCGGCCTCTACACCGCCGACGAGCTGTACGACGCCACGCCCTACGCCGACTCGCTCGACGGCCGGACCTACGAGTGGAGCCGCCGGCCGGTGCGTCCCGACGACGCGCTCGCGGTGATCCTCCACGACGGCGCGATCGACGCGGCGCTGGCGACCTGGGACCGCGAACGCCACCTCGTCGGCGTGATGGGCGGACACGCGGTCGAGCGCGGCCAGCAGCCGTACGCCGACGCGGCCCGGCTCGGCCGGCTCCTCGGCGCCTCACACGTGGTGGCCACCGGCGGCGGCCCGGGCGCGATGGAGGCTGCGAACCTGGGCGCCCGGCTGGCCCGGCTCCCCGAGGAGGCGCTCGAGGAGGCGATCGGGCTGCTGTCCGTCGTACCGTCCTTCCGGCCGTCGGTCGACGACTGGGTGGCGACGGCACGGGAGGTGCTGGAGCGGTTCCCGGGCGGCAACGACTCGCTCGGCGTGCCGACCTGGTTCTACGGCCACGAGCCGCCGAACCTGTTCGCGACCGCGATCGCGAAGTACTTCCGCAACGCCCTGCGCGAGGCCATCCTGCTCCAGCTCTGCGACGCGGGGATCGTCTTCCTCGAGGGCGCGGGCGGCACCGTCCAGGAGATCTTCCAGGACGCCTGCGAGAACTACTACGCCGCCGAGGGCGCGGTGGCCCCCATGGTGCTCGTCGGCCACCGCTACTGGACCGAGACGCTCCCGGCCTGGCCGCTCCTGCGGGCCCTCGCCAGAGGCCGGCCGATGGAGGGTCACGTCCACCTCGTCGACAGCGTCGAGGAGGCCGCCGCTCTCCTGGGGAGCTACAGCTAGCTGGCGAGGCGGAGCGCCTGGCGCGTGCCGATCACGTCCAGGTAGTGGCCGACCAGCTGGTCGTTGACGGCCCGCCAGGTGCGCCCCTGCACCTTGGCGAGACCGGCCGCGGCCATCCGCGCCCGCATCTCGTCGTCGCCGACGAGCCGCTGCACCGTGTTGTGCAGGGCACGACGGTCGCCCGGCGCGTAGAGGAAGCCGTCGACCCGGTCGTCGACGACGTCGATCGGTCCGCCCGACCGCGGCGCCACGACCGGTACGCCGGAGGCCAGCGCCTCCTGCGCCGACTGGCAGAACGTCTCGTGCCGCCCGGTGTGCACGAACACGTCCAGCGACGCGTACGCCGCCGCCAGCTCCTCGCCGTGCAGCAGGCCGAGGAAGTGGGCACCCGGGAGCAGCGACCGCAGCCGCTGCTCCTCCGGGCCCCCGCCGACGAGCACCAGTGCGTGACGTGGATCGTGGGCGAGGCTGGTGAGGAGGTCGAGCTCCTTCTCGGCGGCCAGCCGGCCGACGTACCCGACCAGCCTCTTGCCGGGCGCGATCGAAGCGCGCAGCGACTCGTCGCGCCGGTCCGGGCGGAACAGCGCGGTGTCGACGCCCCGGGCCCAGCGATGCACCTCGGGCACGTCGAGGTCGCGCAGCTGCGCGATGCTGGCGGTCGAGGGGGCCAGCGTGCGGTCGACCTGCAGGTGGATGCGACGGGTCAGCGCCGCAGCGGCGCGGACGCCCCCGGGCACGTCGTACCGCTGCGCGAAGCCGACCAGGTCGGTCTGGTAGATCGCCACCGTCGGGATCCCGAGCTCGCGGGCGGCCTTCGCCGCCTGGTAGCCCAGCGTGGCGGGTGAGGCGATGTGCACGACGTCGGGCCGGAACCTCAGCATCACCGACCGGAGCCGGCGCCGCGTCTCCAGGCCGAGCCGGAAGTCCTTGTAGAACGGCAGGTTCGCGCCGCGCGCGATGGTGACCGGGAAGCCGGCGTACGACGACGGGCCGGTCGGGGCGACCAGCTCGGCCTCGTGGCCCTCGGCGGCCAGGTGCTCGAGCACCCGGCGCACGGAGTTGGTGACGCCGTTGATCTGTGGGAGGAACGACTCGGTGACGAGGAGGACTCGGACCATGGCTCGGACGCTAGGGAGCCCGTCGGAACACCCGCTCACCCCGCCGTGTGTGTCCGGTGGACTCCGGGTGAACGCCGTGGTCGCCGCGCCACGAGAACGCGTTCTCGGATTTCGTGGACGCGGCGAGCCCGGTGTGGTTGTTTACCTCCGTGACCCTCTCCCGTCGCGATCTGTTCCGCTCCGGCGTCGCCATCGGCGCGCTCGCAGCCGTCAGCAAGGTCGTCGCGCTCCCCTCCCTCGCCGAGGCCGCCGTCGCGGCCCGCACCACCCTGGCCCAGACCTACGGTCCCGGCGCGCCGGGCGCCCTCGGCTACCGGCCGATCGTCGCGATGCCCGGGGAGGCGCGGATCGTCCGCACCGACCTGGGTGTGGCGGCGGGCGCCGGCCGTGCCGGCACGCGTACGCCGCTGCTGTCGTTCGTCCAGCTCAGCGACGTGCACGTCGTGGACCACCAGTCCCCCGGCCGCCTGGAGTGGACCGACCGCATCGAGACGACCGGGCTGTTCCCGTCGTCGTACCGGCCGCACGAGATGCTGACCGCTCAGGTCGCCGACGCGATGGTGCAGGCCGTCAACGCCCAGGCGACCGGCCCGGTGACCGGGCTGCCGTTCTCGTTCGCGATCGAGACCGGCGACAACTCCGACAACTGCCAGTACAACGAGGTCCGCTGGAACATCGACATCCTCGACGGCGCGACGGTCACGCCCGACAGCGGATCGATGGCGAAGTACGAGGGCGTCGCCGACGCGAACGCGACGTACTACGACCAGCACTACTGGCACCCCGACGCGCCGCCCAAGGGCAAGGTCGTCGACCAGTACAAGGCGCAGCACGGCTTCCCGACCGTGTCGGGACTGCTCGACGCGGCCCGCAGGAAGTTCACCGCACCCGGCCTCGACATCCCGTGGTACACCGTCTTCGGCAACCACGACGGCCTCACGCAGGGCAACTTCCCGCACACGGTCCCGAGCTCGCTGCTGGGCGTCGGCGTGCTCAAGGTGATCTCGCCGCCGACCGGGCTGAGCGATGCCGACGTCAAGCAGGCCGTGGCGGCCAAGAACATCGACGCGCTGATCGGCGACCTCGTGCTCTCGCCGGGCGTCCGCGCGGTCACCGCCGACCCGAAGCGACGGACGGTCACGCGCAAGCAGATCGTCGCGGAGCACTTCACCACCGCCGGCCTCCCGGTCGGCCACGGCTTCACCGCCGCCAACAAGTCGAACGGCACGGCGTACTACTACTTCGACCAGGGTGCCTTCCGCCACGTCGTGATGGACTCGGTCAACCCGAACGGCTACCAGGACGGATCCCTCGACGAGCCGCAGTTCGACTGGCTGAAGTCGACGATCGGGTCCGCGAGCGGCAGGGCCGTGATCGTCTACAGCCACCACACCTCGGCCTCGATGGACAACCCGCTGATCGCCTCCGGCGGAGACCTCTCGCCCCGGGTGCTCGGCAGCTCGGTCGTCGACTACCTGCTCACCCAGCCGCGGGTCATCGCGTGGGTCAACGGTCACACCCACAAGAACCAGATCATCGTGCACACCCGCACCGACGGGTCCGGCGGCTTCTGGGAGATCAACACCGCCTCCCACGTCGACTACCCGCAGCAGGCCCGCATCATCGAGGTCGCCGACAACGGCGACGGGACCCTGTCGATCTTCACCACCATCCTCGACCACGCCGGCCCGGCGTCGTACGGCGGCGACCTGAGCAGCACCGTCGCCCTCGCCAGCCTGTCGCGCGAGCTCGCCGTCAACGACCCCCAGGTCGACATCTCCTCGATGGCGGGCACCGCCTCCGCCCGCAACACCGAGCTGCTGGTCGGCAAGCCCGCCGATCTGTGAGGTCGGTCGGCCTCAGGTCCGAGCGGGCGAGGTCAGGTCGGCGACCAGCCAGGGGTCGACCTCGTCACCGGCCCGGATCACGGTGATGGAGCCGTTGGGCTCCAGCACCAGGTAGGCGACGTCGCGCAGCGCGGACACACCCGCATTCCGCGTGGCGTACCTCAGCTCGTGCTCGCTGATCCGGGTGCGCGCCAGGGCGCCCCCGTCGACCTCGCCGTCGGCGACCAGGACGACCGGCCGTGGGCTGACCACCCGGTCGACGGCGGGGATCCTGCGCAGCCCGCCCACCACCACCTGCAGCACGAAGAGCTCCAGGAGCGCGATGGCGCCGGTGATGAGCCGTGGGTGCTCCAGCAGCGCGCTGCGCCCCAGCACGGCTCCCAGCGCCACCACGGCGGCCAGGTCGACCACCGACAGCTGGGTCAGCGCACGAGCGCCGAGCACCCGCACCAGCACGAGGAAGACGACGTAGATCCCCGCCGTGGCAATGACGACCGCCGCGAGCTCGTCGAGCGGGATGGTGAACTGGTCCCTGATCATGCGACCACTGTGCCGCAGCGGGCCACGAGCGTTGACATGCAAGTCACGGCTTGCCTATCTTGGCCGGCATGGGCGACGTCTTCCAGGCGATAGCCGACCCGACCAGGCGGCTCATCCTCGACGAGCTCGCCGAGCGGGACGGGCAGAGCCTGTTCGAGCTCTGCGGCCGGCTCGCGATGCGGCACGGCGTCGGCCTCACCCGGCAAGCCATCTCCCAGCACCTCGCGCTCCTCGAGGACGCCGACCTCGTCCACTCGCAGCGCGCCGGGCGGACCAAGCTCCACCACCTCAACACCCGACCGCTGCGCGGCCTCACCGACCGCTGGCTCCACGAACGCGAGGAATGACATGAGCATCCGGATCAACCTGACGAGCATCTTCGTCGACGACCAGGCCAGGGCGTTGGCCTTCTACACCGCGCGACTCGGCTTCCTGCCGAAGCACGACGTGCCGCTCGGCGAGTTCCGCTGGCTCACCGTCGTGGGTCCGGACGACCCCGAGGGCACCGAGCTCCTGCTGGAGCCCGACAACCACCCGGCCGCCAGGACGTTCCGGACCGCGCTGGCCGACGACGGCATCCCTGCCGCATCGTTCGCCGTGGACGACGTGTACGCCACCCACGCGGCGCTCGCGGCGCAGGGCGTGCGGTTCACCCAGGACCCGACGCCGATGGGGCCCGTCGTCACCGCCGTCCTGGACGACACCTGCGGGAACCTCGTCCAGCTGACGGCGGCCACCTGAGGTGACAGGTCGGCGAGACCGACGTTCCTGTCGTCAGCAAGCGCCGTCAGCAACCGGAACGTCGGGCTCGGCGCGCCGCGCGCCGTGATCAGCCGGAGGCCGCCAGCTGGCCGCAGGCGGCGTCGACGTCGCTGCCGCGGGTGTCGCGCACGGTGGTGGCGATGCCGGTGGCGTTCAGGCGGCGTACGAACTCGGTCATGTCGCCCTCGAACGACCGGGTGAGCTGCGAGCCGCGGACCTCGTTGAGCGGGATCGGGTGCCCGTATTCGCACCCCGTGAGTGAACTGCGTTGGATTCGTCGGACCACCGGGGCATACTGATCTTGTCCGGCGCGCTAAGCGTCGGAAAGTGGACCCGAGGGTCGTCTGGACGGACGCACACTCGGGTTTCGCGTTTTCAGACCTTGAAGGCCCTGATGGTCAGCGGATCGAGACGACGCCGCCACTCCCCTCCCCGCGCCCAACACCATGCGACAACCCTGGCCGAAGAGTGTGGCGCTTGTTCCACCGCTCTCTGACCTCGCGACCGAGACGCACGAAGACATCGTCCGGCACGTCGTCACCGCGGTAGCGAAGCGGTGCCGGACCCGGTGTGGGGACGGCGCGTGACGCGCCGCGCTCAGCCTGCGCTCACGTACCCGCTCGGTCACCGGCATCGAGCAGGAAGTCGTACCGCTGGCGCTCCGGCCAGCGCGGATCGGGGTCGCACGGGACGATGGCGAAGCCGAGCCGGCGGTAGAAGCCAACCGCGTCATCGTCGGTCTGGGCGTAGACCGCCCGGCCGAAGCGGGCGGCGGCACCCACGAGCGCCGCGCCGAGCCTGCGCTCACGCGCGCTCTCGTCGACCGCGATGTACTCGATCGTCACGGGATCCGTGCCAGCATCGAAGGCTACGAACCCCAACACCCGCCCGTCATCGACGACGCCGTGCACGGAGAGACGCGGGAGTTCCTCGCACAGAAGCGCGGCGAGACTCGCCTCGTCGCCCTCGACCGCGAGCCGGAGCAGGTGGGTGAGCTCCCGGCTCGCGATCTCCGCCGGGCGAAGCTCGCGCAACGCGTTCACTCAGCCGCAGCGAGCTGACCGCAGGCCGCGTCGATCTCGCTGCCGCGGGTGTCGCGCAGGGTGGTGGCGATGCCGGTGGCGTTGAGGCGGCGTACGAACTCGTCCATGTCGTCCTCGAACGACCGCGTGAACTGCGAGCCGGGGACCTCGTTGAGCGGGATGAACATCTCTTGATCGCACCCCAAGAGTGCGCGCGCCGATTCAGCCCTGATCCACCGCCGTTGATTCGTGATTGATGATTTTGGTGAATCGCGGCGGGTGTTGGGACGTGAGCGTGGCTGACCTGCCGGTCGGTGCCGGTTCTTCCACGTTGAGGTCCTCGGTTGCGCCGTGTCTGGCTGGGCGGTCAGGGTGCGACGATGGCTGGTGGGCTGGTCGCGGTGGACCAGAGCAGTTCCCAGCCCGATGCCCAGGGCCAGCGTGTGGGCAGGTGTACGACCAGGCGCCGTCCGGTGGCCGCGATCCGGGCCGGGATGTTGATGATCCGTGTGCGCAGGGTGGCCCAGCGGGCGGTGCGCATGCAGGCGGCAACGGCGGTGGCGCGGGCGATGTTGAACGCGATGACCGCGTGGGCGACCCAGGCGGCGTTGGCCGCGTACTTGCCGCTGGGCAGGTGCGCGAGCGGGCCATCCTTGAGCTCGGCGATGACCTGCTCGACCAGAGCGTGGTCGCGGTGCCGTTGATCAGCCTCGATGGTCGACAGGGTGCTGTTGGTGATGAAGGCGTGGTGGCGATAGGTCGCGAACAGTTCGCCCTGTTCGCTGCCGTCGGACGCCAGTGGCTGGAGTCGCTTGACGCGGCGCACGACCAGCCGACACAGCACGTGCTCCGCTTTGCGGCGGCCGGTGAACGCGGTGAAGTCCACTTCGGCGACCTCGGCATCACTGACCACCGTTGCTCGGCCTCGTCGTAGACCGCGTTGGGGTACTCGATAGCCCGCCATGCATCGGCATCGATGCCGGTGATCGCCGCGGTCACGCTCGGCGTCATCCGCGCGGTCACGCTGAACCATGCCTTGTGCCGCAGGGCGGTGCCGACGAACGCCCATCCGTAGTAGGCCGAGTCCGCGCGGCACATGATCCGCCCCCTCACGCCAGCGGCGTGGGCGGTCCTGATCGCCTGGGCCAGCAACCGTCCCGCGCCCGTGGCCGAGGCGGTGTTGCCCTTGCGGAGTCGGGCACGGGCGATGAGCGGTGCCGCGGTCGGTGTGCTGATCGTCGCCAACTGCACGTTGAGCCCGCGGGCGCCGGTGTAGCCGAACGCGGCGCCCTGCTTGGCGTAGCCGTGGACCTCACGCACGGTGTCGTCGACGTCGACGAACGCGATCCCCTCGGCGTCAGCGCCGGCGAGGAGGTCGGGCACCCGGTGAGCGAGCCCGGCCAGCAGCCCAGCACCGATCTTGTCGAGCTGTTGGACATGCCCGTGGGTGAAGGACCGCAGGAACGTGCCCAACGTCGAGGGCGCCCGGACCCCGGCGAACAACCTGCCCATCCCGCCGTGGCGGAGCAGGTCGAGGTCATCGATGGAGTCCGCCCCTGCGAGCATCCCGCCCACCACCGCGGCGGTCTTCGCCGAGGCGTTGGGCGAGCCCACCGTCAAGTCATCGAGGAGGTCGTAGAAGCCGGCAGATCCGGCCAACCGCAAAGCCGGGACCAGGCCCGCAGCCGACACCAGATTCGGATCATCGAAGACAGGACGGATCGTGTGAGAAGGTTTCACTTACGAGGTGCCTCTCGTGAGCGGTTGGGTGACGACGTCGCAATCGACATCTTCCCTGCTCAGGAAGGCACCTCGTTCTACGCCACGCTCACCCAGCCCGCCGCGGCCGGTGGATCAGGGTTCAGTCGTCGGAAGCGACGATTACGTGCAGCGCTTGCGCAGGGTGATTGATGACGACGAACTCGTGAAACCCCATCTCTCCAGTCACGAATCCATACTCATGCATGTCGTCGTCGCTCGGATTGTCGAGTTGATAAACGGCGCCCGATCGCATCAAGTCGAAAACGCTGTCCAGCCGCTTCAGCACTTCTTGGGGCTGTCGGTAGTCGGGGTCGGTCCAGTCCTGATCATTCGCCCAGTGCTTGAGTTGCGCGATCGCATCCGCCGATGGGCGCGGAACGAAGCGGTCGACCGCAATCGCGCTGAGGTTCCAACGGCCGTGGATCGCGGTGTCGAAGGGCTGCGGATGCGACGGGCAGGGAGATGCATAGTCGTGGGCGTACGCAGGACTCGCGATGAGGCTGGCCAGCAGCACTTCGTCTGACTCAGCGAGCGAGATGGCGAAGTGAGTCAACTGCACCCACATGAATGTGTTCTTGTCGAGGTGGACGATGTCCGCGCCGACGAACTCGACGCCGCCAGACACTTCCTTGTCAGCCCCTCGCTTCATGCCCCAAGTATCGCGGGCGCCGTCCACCCATCCGCACCTTTCGCGGTCGACCCTTCCCAAGATCGCGAGCTAAGTTGTCGGACACCGCAGGCATGCTCTCTCCAGTGGGCATGCAGCTCTTCATCGACGAGACCAAGGCCAAGGGGTACGTGGTCGTCGCTGCAGTTTGCCCAGATGCCTCGCTCGCGGTCGCGCGAAGGGAGATCGGAAAGCTGGTCCTACCTGGCCAGCGTTCCATTCACATGAAGCACGAGAGCGCCCGAAGACGCGGGCACATCGCCGACGCGATCTGCCGCCTCAGCGCGGTCGGTGTCCATGTCATAGTGCTTGACGCCGGTCGTGGGCCAGAGCCAGAGGTCGTTCGCCGCGCGCGTGCTCTCCGCACCATCGTGAGCCGGGCTGCTCAGGAGGCGAGCGCCAGCCTCGTGCTCGACCTTGATGAGACCCTCCTTGCCCGCGATGCGCGAACACTCTCGGCAGCTGTTCGCGCTTCCGGCGCGACCTCGGTCACCTACAGCCACCAGCCACTCCGCTCCCAGCCGCTGTTGTCGATCCCGGACGTGGTCGCATGGTGCTGGGCGCGCGGTGGGGATTGGCGGCGCCGGGTCGCGCCGATCGTCTCGGAAGTCATCGAGGTCTGAGAAGCGCGAAACCCGAGCGCCACGTCCGTCCGGACGGGTCTCGGGTTCACTTCCTGACGCGGACTGCGCCAGACGTCACCAGTATGGAGGCAACTACCGACACAGCCAAACGAAATGTCGTGATCGACAGCAGCCGCCACGCCTATCGCGAGGAGCAGGCACGGGGCACGACCCCGAAATCGGCCTACCGATCGAACTGCCAGTCCCGAACGCGCGCATAGACCGCGATCATGTTGATCACCACGTTCGTCCGGCCCTCGCTCACTAGCTGCGCCCTGCAGGCCTCTGCCTCCTCCTGGGAGAAGAACGCTCCGATCTGCCCGCAGCTTCGCTCTTCCGCCTCGTCGTACAGCTCGACCGCGTAGATGAGCTCTGGGCTCCGATGCCACTTCGGCAGCACCATGATGTGAGAACGCCAGGTGCGAAAGTGCAAGCGCCCGATACGAAGCCGCACGTGGGGCGGCGTCTGGACCTCGAACTCGAACACTGGTTGATACTCCCATGGCACCGTCTGGCACCACGCGCGATTCCACCCTCGGCAATGGTTGCCGCCGGAACACGAGGATCCGGTTGACGTGCACCCACCCTCAGGAGGACCCCATCACGGGATGGAGTTCAGTCCGCCGAGGCAGCGAGTTGTCCACACGCTGCGTCGATGTCCGAACCCCTTGTGTCGCGCATCGTCGTGCTGATTCCACGCTCATTCAGACGCCGCATGAACTCGTCCATGTCCTCTTCACGCGAGCGGGTGAAACGGCTCCCTGGGACGGCGTTCAGGGGGATCGGGTTGACGTGGACCCAGCCCGTGCCGCGGCCGTCGGCCGAGAGCACCTCGGCGAGGAGGTCGGCGCGCCATGCCTGGTCGTTGATGCCGCGCATGAGGGCGTACTCGATGGAGACGCGGCGGCCGGTCGTCGCGAAGTAGTGGTACGCCGCCTCGACGGTCTCCGCGACGGAGAAGCGGGTGTTGATCGGGACCAGCTCGTTGCGCAGCTCGTCGTCGGGTGCGTGCAGCGAGAGGGCCAGTGTGACCGGGATGCCCTCGTCGGCGAGCTGGCGGATCCGGGGCACGAGGCCGACGGTCGAGACGGTGACGTGGCGCGCGCTGAGGCCGAGCCCGGCGGGCGCCGGGTCGGTGAGGCGTCGTACGGCGCCGAGGACGGCCTTGTAGTTGGCCAGCGGCTCCCCCATGCCCATGAACACGACGTTGGAGAGACGACCGGGCCCGCCCGCCACCTCGCCCGAGGCCATCGCACGGGCGCCCACGACGACCTGGTGCACGATCTCGGCCGTCGACATGTTGCGCTGGAGACCGCCGGCGCCGGTCGCGCAGAACGGGCAGGCCATGCCGCACCCGGCCTGGCTGGAGATGCAGATCGTCGCGCGGTCCTTGTAGCGCATGAGCACCGACTCGACGAGCGCTCCGTCGAAGAGCCTCCACAGCGTCTTGACCGTGGTCCCCTTGTCCGCCGTCTGCTCACGGATCGGCGTCATCAGGTCCGGGAGCAGCGCCGAGACCAGCTCGGCGCGCTGTCCGGCCGGCAGGTCTGTCATCTCGGCGGGGTCGTGCACGAGGCGGCCGAAGTAGTGGTTCGACAGCTGCTTCGCGCGGAACCCCGGCAGCCCCATCTCGGTCAGCAGATCCTTGCGACCCGCCTCGTCGAGGTCGGCGAGGTGGCGCGGCGGCTTGCGGCGACCGCGCGGCTCCTCCATGACCAGGGGCAGGGTCTTGATCGGCTCACTCATGACGCCTGCGATTCTCCCACCCGTACGCCGACCCGCCGAATCACCCACAGCGAGCCCCCGCCCGCGAACCCGCCACCCGCCACCCGCCACCCGCCACCCGCCACCCAACCGCAACCGGGCAGTACGTCGACCGCGAGGCCGGCAGCGTGTCGCCGCGGGCGTCAAGGCCTCGCGCACGGGACGAGGCGACGGAGGGAGCGAGGAACGAGCGACCGGAGGAGCCGAGGCGCGTAAGCGAGGCGAGACGACCGAAGCGGCGACACGCTCGGCCAAATCCTATTTGTCCTTGTGGATGAGGAACCAGAGCACGCCGGCCGTCACCCGTTGGCCGCCGAGCGACCGCAACCCGGCACCACCTCGACCGCGAGGCCGGCAGCGTGTCGCCGCAGCGACCGAGGCCGTGCGCGGCCTCCGAGGGAGCGTAGGGAGCTTGCGACCGGAGCGAGCGAGGAGACCAAGGACGGCGAGGGAGCGTCGGCGGCGACACGCTCGGCCAAATCCTACTTGTCCTTGTGGATCAGGAACCAGAGCACGCCGACCGCGACGCCGCCGACCACGATGAGCGTGGCGAAGCAGGCGAAGAGCATGTAGGCGCCGAACTTGCGGGTGTGCTGCGGGACCAGCAGCCCGATGGGTACGACGAACATCACCAGCACGAACGGGAAGAGCGACTCCGCGTGCTTGTAGCCCACGATCGCCTTCAGGAGCGCGCCGTAGATGCCGGGGACCAGCAGGACGTAGAGGATGCCGGTGAAGAAGCCGGCGAGGGGGCCGAACACCGGGTGGTCGCGATGCCACCAGTCGGGAAGTCGTCGTGTCGTCGTCGTTTCCATCATCGTCCTACCGGAAGACCACGTGGTCGAGAAGCAGCCAGATCGGAGCGACGGTCGCGAGCAGCGAGTCGAGCCGATCCATCAGTCCCCCGTGGCCGGGGATCACGTTGCTCATGTCCTTGATCCCGAGGTCCCGCTTGACCACCGACTCGCACAGGTCGCCGAGGGTCGCCATCACCACGGCGATCACGCCGAGGCAGATGCCGGCCCACCAGGGCCCGTGGAGCAGGTAGACCACCAGCGCCCAGCCGGCCGCCATGCAGAAGATCGCAGAGCCGGTGAAGCCCTCCCAGGACTTCTTCGGGGAGATGACGGGAGCCATCGGGTGCTTGCCGAACAGCACGCCGGCGGCGTACCCGCCGATGTCGGAGGCGATGGTCACCAGCACGAACGTGACCACGCCGGCCACGCCGTCGTCGCCGAGGCCGCGGCCGTCGTGGCCGCCCTCGGCGAGCAGCAGCGCCACGAAGGAGCCGAGGAACGGGATGTAGATCAGCGTGAAGACCGACGCAGTCGCGTTCTTCACGTAGCCCTCGACACCACGCCGCAGCAGCCACAGCATGATGACCAGCGCGGTCACGGCGGTGGCGGTGACCAGCGCGCTCGCGCCCCAGAAGTAGGCGACCAGCACCATCACGACGCCGCCGGCCATGATCGGCTGCTCGGGAACGTCGATCTCCTTGGCCGCGAGGCCCCGCGACATCTCCCACACCGCGACGACGACCGCCACGGCGACGATGATCATGAACGCCGGCTTCCAGAACAGCAGCGACGCCGCGATCGCCCCGAGGAGTACGACGCCCGAGGTCACCGCGGCCTTGAGGTCGCGGCCCGCACGGCCGTAGTCCTTCTTCGGGGCAGGCGTGGCTGCAGGGGTCGGTGCGCTCATCTTCGTGGAGGTTCGGGATGCCCGGGTCCTCAGACCTCGAGCAGCTCTGCTTCCTTGTTCTTGAGCAGCTCGTCGATCGCGTCGGTGTGCTTCTTGGTCATGCCGTCGAGACGCTTCTCGGCACCGGTGACATCGTCCTTGCCGGCCTCGCCGTCCTTCTCCAGCTTCTCGAGGTTCTGCTTGGCCTTCTGGCGCACCTGGCGCACGGAGACGCGGCCGCCCTCGGCCTTCTCCTTGGCGAGCTTGATGAACTCCTTGCGGCGCTCCTCGGTCAGCTCGGGGAAGACGCAGCGCAGCAGCTTGCCGTCGTTGGCCGGGTTGATGCCGAGGTCGGAGTCGCGGATCGCCTTCTCGACGTTGGACATCGCGCCCATGTCGAACGGCTGCACCAGGATGATCCGGGCCTCGGGCGCCGTGAAGGACGCGAGCTGCTGGATCGGCGTGGGCGTGCCGTAGTAGTCGACCATGATCTTGCTGAACATGCTGGGGTGTGCCCGGCCGGCCCGGATCGTCGCGAACTCCTCGCGGGTCGCGTCGACGGACTTGGCCATCTTGCCGTCGGCCTCGTTGAGGATGTCGTTGATCACCGGTTTCTCCTTCGATGTCTGCTAGCCGGCGCTGACCAGCGTGCCGATCTTCTCACCCTGGACCACGCGGAGGATGTTGCCGGCGGGCTCCATCCCGAACACGACCATGGGCAGCTTGTTCTCGCCACACAGCGCGAACGCGGTCTGGTCCATGATCCGCAGGCCCTTGGAGATGGCCTCGGTGTAGGTGACCTCGTCGTACTTGGTCGCGGTGGGGTCGAGGTTCGGGTCGGCGCTGTAGACGCCGTCGACCCCGCTCTTCGCCACCAGCACGACGTCGCACTTGCTCTCGAGCGCGCGCTGCACGGCCACGGTGTCGGTGGAGAAGTAGGGCATGCCCATGCCCGCCGCGAAGATCACGACGCGACCCTTCTCCATGTGGCGGATCGCGCGACGCGGGATGTACGGCTCGGCGACCTGGCCCATCGTGATCGCGCTCTGCACGCGGGTGTCGACGCCGAGCTTCTCCAAGAAGTCCTGCAGCGCCAGGCAGTTCATGACGATGCCGAGCATGCCCATGTAGTCGGCGCGGGCGCGGTCCATGCCGCGCTGCTGCAGCTCCGCGCCGCGGAAGAAGTTGCCGCCGCCGGTCACGACCGCGATCTGGACGCCCGAGTCGACGACCGCCGCGATCTCCTTGGCGATCGCCTGGACCACGTCCGGGTCGACCCCGAGCTTGCCACCGCCGAAGACCTCACCGGAGAGCTTGAGCAGGACTCGCTTGTAGCCGGGCACGTGGGTCCTTCCTGACGCCGAACATGGACTGGTCCGTTCCGCCCGACCCTACCGTCCGCCGGTCAACCGGGGACAACCCGTGGCTCAGCCGCTCCGCCGCGACAGCACGACGGCCGCCACGATGCCCGCCACCAGGAGCACACCGGCGAGCACCGCGAGCGTGATCTTCCACGCGCTGTAGGGGCGGTCGCCCACCACCTCGCCGGTGTTCGCGTTGACCATCACCTGCCAGGTCTTCCCGGCGTACAGGTAGGTCGCGATCCACAACGGCATCAGCAGCAGCTTGAACATGTTGTCGCGGTAGACGACGTCCATGTGCGAGATGCGCTGCTCGTCGCCGCCGATGTCGCGGCGTACGTCGTCCTGGATCACCGCGACCATCTGCTGCTTGGCCTGCTCGGCACCGGCCTGCGGGTCGAGGTCGTAGCGGACGGCCGCGAACCCGGTCAGGAACTCGTCCTGGAACGGCTTGGCGTCGCCGAGCCGCCAGGGCCCCATCTTCTGGACCTTCTCGGGGTCGAGAGTGTGCGCGCCGAGGACGAGTACGTCGTCGAAGGGCCGCGCGACGTGACCGCTGGCGTGGTGCCAGGCGGTGTGGCGCTGCTGGTAGGTCTCGGTCCGCCAGCCGCCCCGGCCGTCGGAGACCTGCCGGGTCTCGGTCGTGTAGTAGTAGTCGCCCCGCTGGCCGGTGTAGTCGGTCGCGGTGTTGCTGTCGTAGGTCCAGTGCGGCAGGTAGGTGCCGGTCAGGCCCTCGGTCGACCCGACCTTCTTCAGCGCGTTCGGCGCGAACCAGCGGCTGGTGACCCACTTGCCGAACTCGTCGTGCGCCTGCTTCTTCTGCACCTGGAACGGGATGACCGCCTCGGGCGTGATCAGCCCCTCGGGCCGGTCGGTCGCCACCAGCGCACCCCCGCAGAACTGGCAGATGCTCGACAGGTCCGTCGTCGTGGACGTCGCGCCGCAGTTCTGGCACGTCAGCTCGAACGCGGCGATCTTGGCCACGAACGTGTTCTGGTTCGCGGCCTCCCACTCGTCGAGGGAGTGCTCGGTGATGCGCGCGTCGACGGGCTTGATCTCGACGTCGGTGCCGCAGGTGTCGCAGTGCAGCATCATCGTCCCGGGCTGGTACGCCAGCTGCGACCCGCAGCCCGGGCAGACCGAGGTGAAGGTCTCGGGCTGTGCCTGCGCCGGACGCGGCGGAGGTACGTCGGGCGCCGGCCCTGCGGGCATGGGCGGGGCCGCCGGCGGCGTACCGGGGACAGGCGGTGGCGGTGGCGGCGCGGCACCGGGGATCGGCGGGGGCGCCTGGTCGCTCATGGTCAGCCCTGCGGCGGGAGCGGCGGCGGGGTGGCCGGGAAGAGCGCTTGCAGCGAGGGCACGGTCGAGGCCGCCACCCAGCCGCTCATGCCGTCCTGCCAGACGAGGGTCTGCGGGGTCAGCTCGCCGGAGCCGACCTTGTCGCCGAGCTGCTCGACGGGGAGAGGGCCGACCTGCTGGCCGTTGACCGCGAGGTACCAGGGCTTCGACGCGCCGGGAAGCGGCGGCGGAGCGGCGGCCGCGGGCGCCTGCTGGCCCTGCGGCTGCTGGAAGGACTGCGCCATCTGCTGGCCGACGGCCATGCCCATGCCGAGCCCGATGCCGCCGGCGGCGCCGCCACCGGGGTTCTGGGCCGCGTGGTCGATCGCCTCTGCGGTCTGGAACTTCGTGTACTGGTCGAGGTCGCCGAGGACGCCCATCGACGTCCGCTTGTCGAGGGCCTTCTGCACCTCGTCGGGCAGGGAGATGCTCTCGATGACGAAGCGCGGGATCGCGATGCCCATGTCGCGCAGGCTGCCGGTCAGGGTCTCGGCCAGGTTCGAGGCGATGGTGTCCTGGTTGGCGGCCAGGTCGAGCATCGGGATCTTGGCGTTGCCGAGCGCGGTCGCGACCTCGCTGACGATGGTCTGGCGCAGGAACTCCGAGACCTCTTCGGTCTTGAACTGCGGGTCGGTGCCGACGAGCTGGCGCATGAGGGCCTTGGCGTCGTTCACCTGGAGCGCGTAGGTGCCGAACGCCCGCAGGCGCACCATGCCGAACTCGGCGTCGCGCATGGTGATGGGGTTCTTGGTGCCCCACTTCATGTCGGTGTAGAGCCGCGTGCCGACGAAGTAGACCTCGGCCTTGAACGGGCTGTTGAAGCCGTACTTCCAGCCCTTCAGGGTGGCGAGGACCGGCATGTTCTGGGTCTCGAGGGTGTAGGTCCCGGGCGTGAACGCGTCGGCGATCTGGCCCTCGTTGACGAAGACCGCGATCTGGCCCTCGCGCACGACGAGCTTGGCGCCCATCTTGATCTCGTTGCCCTGGCGCGGGAAGCGCCACACGATCGTGTCCCGGCTGTCGTCGAGGAACTCGACGATGTCGATGAACTGGCCCTTGACCTTGTCCATGAGACCCATGGGAGTGCCTTTCGTCTGGTGAGGTGCGCACCGAACCTACCCCGCCACCCGTCGGCCAATCATGAGAATCTCCACCAACTCCGCCGGGGTCCGCTGGCGGGGTCGGCGACCGAGCGGGTACGTCGGCGCCCCAGATGCATCGAGGCCCCCGATCCCCCGCCGGCAAGTGCCGGTGAGGACATCGGGGGCCTGCGACGACGTACGTCAGGTGGTGCCGTGGATCTCCTGACGTTCGTCAGTGCGTGCCTGGCAAGGCGCCGGCGCGAAGGCAGCCTTGGAGCGGAGCGGGCTGTCGAGCGCCGGCAACGCAGCCAGGTGCGTGCTGACGAACGTCAGGCGCCGACCTCGAAGCGGACGAAGCGCTTAACAGTGGTGCCGGCTGCGTCGAGCACCTGCTTGACCGACTTCTTGTTCTCGACGACCGAGGCCTGCTCGAGGAGGACGACCTCCTTGAAGAAGCCGTTCAGACGACCCTCGGCGATCTTGTCGACGATGTTCTCCGGCTTGCCCTCCTCGCGGGCGGTGTCGGCCCCGATCTGGCGCTCCTTCTCCACGATCTCGGCCGGCACCTCCTCACGGGTGAGGTACTGCGGGCGCATCGCGGCGATCTGCTTGGCGACCGACTCGGCACCGGCGGCGTCGCCGTCGTACTCGACCATGACGCCGATGGCCGGCGGCAGGTCGGCGGCACGCTTGTGCAGGTAGACCGCGACGGGGCCCTCGAAGAGGGCGTACTGGCCGAGCTCGATCTTCTCGCCGATCGAGACCGCGAGGCCCTCGACGACCTGGGCGACGGTCTCGTCACCGACGGCCACGGACTGCAGCGCGTCGATGTCGGCGGCCTTCGCGGACGACGCGGCGTCGGCGATCTTCTGCGCCGAGGCGACGAAGTCCTCGCTCTTGGCCACGAAGTCGGTCTCGGACTTGAGCTCGACCAGGACACCGGGGGCGTGGACGACCAGGCCCGCCGAGGTCTCGCGCTCCGCGCCGCGGGCGGCGGCCTTGGCCGCACCCTTGACCCGGAGGAGCTCGACGGCCTTGTCGAAGTCGCCGTCGGTCTCGTCGAGCGCCTTCTTGCAGTCCATCATGCCGGCCTGCGTCAGCTCACGGAGCTTCTTGACGTCGGCAGCGGTGAATGCCATGTCTTCTCGTCTTTCCTTCGGGAGTGGGGTGAGCGACTCAGGCGTCGGTGCTCTCGGCGGCCGGGGCAGCAGCCTCGGTGGCCTCGGCGGCCGGGGCAGCAGCCTCGGTGGCCTCGGCGGCCGGGGCAGCAGCCTCGGTGGCCTCGGCGGCCGGGGCAGCAGCCTCGGTGGCCTCGGCACCCTCGGAGGCAGCACCGGTCGCCTCGGCGGCCGGGGTCTCCTCGGCGGCGTCGCCACCGGTGGCCTCGACGGCGGCCTGGTCGGCCTCGCCGCCCAGCAGCTCGCGCTCCCACTCGGCCAGCGGCTCGTCGGCGCCCGGCTCGGCGCTCTCGGTCCTGGCGCCGGAGCGGGCGATGAGGCCCTCGGCGACCGCGTCGGCGACGACACGGGTCAGCAGACCGACCGCGCGGATCGCGTCGTCGTTGCCCGGGATCGGGAAGTCGACGACGTCCGGGTCGCAGTTGGAGTCGAGGATCGCGATGATCGGGATGCGCAGCTTGCGCGCCTCCTCGACGGCGAGGTGCTCCTTGTTCGTGTCGACGATCCAGACCGCGCTCGGGGTGCGGCCCATCTCGCGGATGCCGCCGAGCGACTTGTTGAGCTTGTCGCGCTCGCGGCGCATCTGCAGCAGCTCCTTCTTGGTGCGGCTGCTGCCCGCGACGTCGTCGAAGTTGATCTCGTCGAGCTCCTTGAGGCGGTTGATCCGCTGGTGCACGGTCGAGAAGTTGGTGAGCATGCCGCCCAGCCAGCGCTGGTTGACGTAGGGCATGCCGACGCGGGTCGCCTGCTCGGCGATGGCCTCCTGGGCCTGCTTCTTCGTGCCGACGAAGAGGACGACGCCGCCCTTGGCGACGGTCTCCTTGATGAAGGCGTAGCTGCGGTCGATGTAAGCCAGCGACTGCTGCAGGTCGATGATGTAGATGCCGTTGCGCTCGGTCATGATGAAGCGCTTCATCTTC
>Ga0131853_10002949_pt1 | contig 30554 bp, 32 predicted proteins | sample TergutLab28metaG_FD_92764 | JGI IMG/M metagenome (GOLD analysis project Ga0131853, IMG submission 92764) | Labiotermes labralis P1 segment gut microbial communities from Petit-Saut dam, French Guiana - Lab288 P1 (version 2) (version 2) | ecosystem: Host-associated > Arthropoda: Insects >... | reverse complement strand
GCGCTTAGACAGGTCTTGTTTTAGTAGGCTTAGCTGCCATATACTGTCTAATATATCTGGCTGATGCGTATTGATAAGGTCAATATACTCTGTTTGAACTGTGTTAACAGCGTAGTCTACCAGAAAGTTGTATAGTCTCTCCTTAGTGCCAAAATAGTGAAAGAGTAGGCCTTTAGATATGCCCGCTTCCCGCACTATATTGTCTGTTGAAGCTTTTTTGAAACCTGCCAGAAATTCTGTCATCGCGGCGTTTATGATACGCTCACGCCTATCTTTTTCTAGCGCAAGAATTTTTTGATTTTCTTCTCTTATCATTGAATCACTCTCCTTTAGAAGTGGATCGTTTAGATTTATTATCAAAATCTAAGATGTGATTGACTGACCCGTTGAGTCAATTGTAATGTTGTTGACTTAATAAGTCAATAGATGGGTAAAAATTTTTTCCCATTTTATTTTATATACAAAAATACTACCTAACATTAGGATGTAAGCTGTGAAGGGTGGAAATGACGCAGTTCGGATAACTCCTTCACAAAAGCACCTGAGTTGTGATAAAATGGTTTTTCTGGATGAATAGCCAAAACAGAGGGTGTACTTATGTGCCACCACATACGTGGTATGCGCGTAAAATTATATTAGGAATAGGAGAAACATCATGTCAAAACATATCAACACGCAAATAAAAATCAATGACAAATTCAAAAAAGTTCTGGATGGTGATAAGTTAAAAGCCGCGCAAGATTTTGTGGCATATTTATTTGACATAGGCATGATGCCGCTAAATGATGAAGACGGTAACGTTCGCTTTGGCTATAAGGGCCAGCTTACTTGCATTATTATTTTCTGGCAAGATTGTTGGATTATCTGTGATGCGCCTGCCAGCGATTTCGATGGCTTTCGGATTGACGATGATTTGAAAGAATTTGCTGAGGAGCACGTTAAGACTTGCAATGTTTTTGAGGGGAATCCCTGCGGTTGCGGTAGCGAACCTGGTAAGCGTTTTACAGTTTTTGGGGAAAATTATGAAAATGTTTGTACATCTGAACTTCAATTTTTTGACCCCGACGCAAAAATGTTAGAAAATGTGAAAAAGTTGATGGATTTATGGGTGCATAAAATTGACAATATAGATGGTTATAACAGCCAAGATAGATAGTGGCTATGTTTTAGGGCGGAGGATGAATATGTCAATTTACCAAAACCAAAAATCGATTAAGCCAAAGCCCGAAGATGTTGCTGCGGATTTTCTCGACAACAAAAAAGCTGCGTTATTTTTAGACATTATAGATTTTATTCGAGCGGATAAAATAAATATATCATGGGTATCCGGAAATTCATGGGGCTTGAATGTTAAAGGCAAGAGAATAGCTTTTTTGAAAATATACAATGGTAATTGGCTTTTTTGCCAGCAACCTAGACATATGAAGTTTTACAATGAAGTGAAAGATGATGACCTGAAAAATTTTGTTTGTAGTTATATTCGTGCGAAAACTTGTATAGACGGCACTTGTGGTGAACACCCGAATATGCCAAAAACAGATTTTAATGCGCCAAATGTTTGCACGTGCTGGCCTTTACGAATTTATATTCTTGATAAAAAAACTCTGGAATATACGAAACAGTTGATTGCATTGAGCAAGAACTATATTATCAATGAACTGCAAGCAATGAAAGCATGAGCAAAAAATAAGCATTAGTAGCGTTATTTCCATCCTTAGCAGTGCGAATTGTAGAGTTATAATGAAGTTGCATAGCCCTGTTATTACGAGAATCAAAGCAACGAAGCAATCCAGCAGAAGCTATCGTTTTTAACTGTCTTGGATTGCTTCGTTGCTTTGATTAATATTTGCTATATAGCTAAATATTTAGTAGTCCGTCCAGCCACCCATACCCATCAGGATAAGCAGCATGAATGGCATCTAAAAGCCATTTTCTTCTTTCGTCAGATAACAAAGGCATAATTGCTTTAAAGTCATGCTTTGTTTTAGGTTTCACATATGGGTGTGTTGATGAAAATAGGTCTGATTTGTAAAACAGTACTATTTCTGGTGCAAGATAGGGTATGCCGTCACGATATAAAATCGCCTTATCAAGTTGGCGAGTTATTCTTATGTTTTCTTTTAGCACAAAATCATTGCCCTCTCTTGCATCAATCTCAAGCTCGATAAACTCAAGGTCTTGTACGCGCCATTCGCAGGGCTTGTAGGAGTAAACCTCTCCTTGCAAGCGGTCTAGCTTATACATTTCCGGTAAGCAGTGAGGCTTTATAGCCCATACATTTTTGCAATCGTCCCATAAGCTATCTGTTATATCCTTTATCTTGTAAAACAAATACTGCGTTGCAGGTTTACCTTCTTCCATAAACCTGCCATAAGCAGGCCAGCCGCTATTCATAAGGAAATTTACGGCACGATGCTTGTCTTCCTTAAATACCACAATATCAAAATCCCCGTGAGTACGAAGCTCTTTGCCAGCAAACATGTCAAGACTAAAACCACCGCAAATGGCGTAGTCAAAACCTGCGGTTTTAAATAGGTCGTGTGCTTGAATTATTGCATTAAACATTATTTACCTCCTAATTATTCATAAATTTCATCAATCGCACAATCAAGCAAGATACAGAAAATTTCGTAATGGTCAGGTATAGTCTCTTTGTTTGCCACGGTCAGCAAAAGCGTGTCAATTACCCTATGCGCCTTATCTCTGCTCATTTTTAGCTTAACACCGGGGGCGAAAATGGTATTTGCTAGATTATTCTCACTGTTTGACCTATGTCTTTCTTTCCAGTCCTGCGGCAGTTTGTTCAGCAAGCTAATATAATCTGGAGTGTGTCGTTTTGTTATAATGTTGTTTTCTGCATACTCCTGATATAGCTCCTTTAGAACTTGGCAAATTTCCTCTTTTTTGGGCGGCTTTGACAAAATTCTATCGTACATGCGCCTTGTGTGATTCTGAAAATCGTCCATCACATCACAAAACAGAGCTTCCTTTGAATCATAAAATGAATAGAAAGCTCCTGTGGATATTCCTACTTTGGTACATAGCTCGCTAACGCTGGTTTTCTTATAGCCATAGAGCGACCAACTTTTTTTACATTCTTCAATTAGTTTGCACCTAATGACCTCTTTTTCGGTTTCACTAAAACTTCTTGGCATAGGCAGCTCTTCCTCCTTTCAGCTTGGTGAATATATGAATAATTCACAGTATATATTCATGATAAGCGATTACCAATTACCTGTCAATCCAAAACAAACCAATGCTCTAAATATGTTTCACTCGCATTCTCCTTCTTTAACACAGAAAAATATTAAGGGGCATCAGACAATGGAAAACCTAAATCAAGCCCGAGAGTATTTAGCAGAGCAGTTAGAAAAAACGCGAGAATTGCTTACCTGCCTCCCGCGACAATCGCAAGTATCCGTAATAATGGCGGATTATATGCCGTAACCCATAACCCGGATTTTGACCTCGATGAAATATCTTGCTACAATCATAAAAATTGCTATCTAGGAAAGTGTATAGCTGTTTTCGGCAAAGAACTGACAAATATCTGTTGTAACATAAACGCCAATATTTTTGGTTCTGCAACCCAGACCAAACAACGCATAAAACCATCATAAAACTATTTGAACTAAGAAAAGCAGTAAGAAGCTATAAAACAGAAAACAAAGGAGAATAACAATGTCTGAACAAAACAATGCCAATTCCTCGCCTGTAATTGAGAATATCATTAAAGACAAACTTACGGGTGAAACACAAAAAAATGTGTTGGATTTTATTGCTGCCATGCGTGAGAAAGGGTTTTCATTTGCAGGTTGGAACAACGGTGATGACATGGGGTGGAGCCCCACTTATAACGGGAAAAGTTTTGGTAGTGTACTGATTTTCGAACAGTTTATGTTTTTTATTGGTCTCGATTGGAATTTTGATGATAGCATCCCTGTGGAGAACGAGTTGAAAGAGTTTGTTCAGGCGCATGTAACCGTTTGCCCCCAAGAGCCTTGTAGCCCGCCATATTGCCAAGCAGATGATCACAGTAATAACCACAGTAAGAATCGTTGGAATATTTTCGGGAAGGAATATGAAAGCACTTGTCACGCTCCCTTGCAATTCATTGGCCCCGACGCTAAAACATTGGATAACATAAAAAAGCTGCTGCTCATGACAAAATAAAGCAGGGTTGAAACGTACCAAAAATGTTGTCGTTGCCGTCTATGGTCATGTCAACTATTTCTGCAAATGCGGTGCGTGTACCGCTACCGCCTTCACGATTTGCTTTGTGATTTTTGAATCGGTATTACAAGACAAGAATAATCGCTTTATGTAAATGCCAAATATCCGCTATGTAAAATTTAAACAACAAAAATACCTGCTTGCGTGAATTCTTTCTTGCAGGCAGGTATTTTAGCATTCTTTATATTCTCTATATCCTTCTAACAGTAATTTTCCTGCATCGGGCGCATGTCCCATTCACATCCGTTCGTTAGGGGGTATCTTTAAAAACACAATAACGTGTTACTTCCCAAGAAAGGTTTGATATACCTTTGTTTATCGCTGTTTCATTATATTGACTGATGTTATATAGCTTTGGTAATAGTAGCCAGCACGAAGTACCTCTCGGAGGGATAATCATACCTGTAACCGGGTCTATATTTTCAAAAACGCCGATGCGGCATATTTCGTACCCCTTATAACTTGCTCTTTGCTACCGCGTGTTGGATGTATATATCTTGATGGGCATTTTATTTTCGCGCATAAATACAGCTCTGCCTTGCTTCTCGTTCAAACACTATCAGCTTTTTTATACCCTTAATTACCTTTGCGTCAGGGTCGCAAAAATACATAGGATAATAATGTCCACATACATCTTTATGTTCTTTACCTAAAACTATAACATCTCTCATGCTACCGCAATTTTGCGGCAATCCTCCGAGGGTACAGTTGCAATACCATATATTCTCACGAAAATGAGTTAATAATCCCTTCCTTTCGACAAACGCATCATATTTTTCTCTGTCACTGTAATATACAGCTATAAACCATGAATATTTTCTATTTTTATCATCGGCTCGGTCGCTATGCAATATTTTGATAGAACAAATACCTCTACCTTTATAATTGGCTTTCCATGAGTTTGCAGAAGACCATAATGGTGACATTTTATTTGCCCTCAACCATGTGGAAAAATCCAAGGCATTCTTCTTCATATCACCGTCGAGCCATTCGGGGATTATTTCTTCGACCTTCGGTTTGGTTGCTTTTTGTTCTTTGAAAAGAGAATTTCGTTTTTTTTCTGACATTTTTTGTCCTCTCCTGACTCGCGTGGTATGAAACGCCAGCTATCGGCAGTGTAAGTCTGCAATATTGCTATAAATATTTAAATGATTCAGTTCAAATTCGTCATCCATAAGCTCTCCACCGTTACAGTCGAGCAATCTTCCGTACCGATACAAACCGTTCCCAACATACTATATTCAGGGTTATCACAAAATTCCGGTATATATTTGTAGCCTATATCAATGTGCCGTAGCTCGCCGTCAAATTTTACCGCCATTATGTTACACCGGCAATCCACTCTATATCGATAAATCCATTAATGGTCATTTTTCCTGTTTTTCTGTGGTGCTTCCATTCCCCGTATTCGCTTGCTACAAGCATTTCGTTGCCGCCTATCCATTTGAATATGATACTATATCCCGTATATTTCAAACATACAGACACTCTGTCTGTTTTTGTGCGCATTCCCATATATTTTCCGTTTAAGATTGTAAAAATATGAGAATTATTGTCTTAAAATAGCTTGAAGTTATTCATAAAACAGCATACTTTCGACAAAATAAGTTGCTTGGTAAGAGGATAATAGTGGAAGATTGAAGCGCTTAAATAAACCATGATAATTTTAAGGAGGTACAAATGAAGACAAATGGCTACAGCTTGACCCATGATATCATCATCAACCCGGAAGTAGGGGAGTACCAAGCATATGGGATTAAGTACACATCGGGGGATGAAATTATCCACATATCAGATATTTCGTTATGTAAAGGCAAGCTTGAAAATTTGATTGACAAGCTTAACCGGCTCCAACTGATGCCCGTACATATCTTTGATGTTGTGGAAGATGTATTGGGGCAATAAGTTAGGTAATTGCTTCGTTTCTAAGGTCATAAACTGCTTTTTTATAATCATGCTGGCTAAACAAAGCTGAGCCTACAACAAAGTTGGTTACTCCAAGGAGTGCCAACTTTTTTATATTGTTACGGGATATCCCACCATCTACGCATAGGGTGAAGCCAAACTCCTTGGCAAGCGCACCCAGCGCTTCAACCTTCCTCAAGGTAAAATCCAAGAAACTCTGCCCACCAAAGCCGGGGTTAACCGTCATGGCCAGCACATGCCCGCATAGCGGCAGTAACTCCTTTACGGTTTCAACGGATGTACCTGGGTTTATAGCTATACCGGGGGTAGCGCCTAAATCGCGGATAGCACTTAATGTACGGGCCGACTGCCGGTCAGCCTCTGGGTGGATAGTAATGATATCTGCCCCCAAGTCGCGAAATCGCTTAATATGCGCAGTGGGATTATTAACCATTAGATGGGCATCTATAGGAACTGTAGAATATTTTTTTATACACCCAAGTATCTCTGTACCACACGCGAAATTTGGCGCAAAGTCCCCATCCATAACATCAACATGGAAATAATCCGCGCCTGCGTCTGTCATCTGCTTTATTTCTTCGGCCAAGCAGCCATGGTCTGCGCACAGTATGCTTGGGTGGATTTTAATGCTACTCATGATATATCGGGCGCTGTGTATGCGCCGGGGGCTGGGTTATCGCTCATATCTGTAAGCATATCCACACGTGTTGCGTGGCGGCCACCCTCAAAACCGGCTGTTAGCCATGTATCAACAATCATCTTTGCAAGTTCAATACCGATAACCCTTGCGCCCAATGCCAATGCGTTCGCGTTATTGTGCAAGCGCGATAGCAGCGCGGTGTACGGCTCTGTGCAGTTAACACAGCGCACGCCTTGCACAGTGTTTGCGGCTAAAGATATGCCAAAGCCTGTGCCGCATATCAATATTGCCACATCGGCTTCACTGGTGGCCACCTTTTCTGCCGCTACCCGCCCGTATATTGGGTAATTTGCGCTTTCTTCGCTATATGTGCCAACATCGGTTATTTCGTGGCCCATTGCTGTTACATACGATGCCAGTTCTTTTTTCATATTATATCCCACATGGTCGCTTGCAAGGATTATCTTCATCTGATACTTCCTTTCATATTTAAATCCATGCCGCTTTTGGCGGCGGCATAAATCAGATAGCATGAAAATCCGCTTCGTGGATGCTTCATACTTATAAACCATAGTATACCAAACAAATGTAATGCGAGTCCCAATTTTACGAATGGCAAAATCTAGGACATGCTCTAAGAAATATGCAACTAATATCGTTTATAATCGATTTATCGAGTCGCACAAACGTTTGCGGCGCGGCAACTACTATTAGAAAGGAGGTGAGAAAATGGCAATTGCTAACAGGCATATATCGGCCTCTTTGCGGTTTATCGACAACGCGGGTGACACGATACATTCGTATCATAGTATCAACCCAAGCATCCAAAGCGCGCAAGTAGAAAATTTCTTGCAAGCGGTAAGTTCGCTGGCCGGTAGGTCAGGCAACAACGCGTTTTTGACCATTACCACAGAGTTGGTGGATGAAGGCGCGTAAAGCGAGGCCTTGCAGAAACTAATTTTCTAATTGAAAGGAGGTGAACAAATGGCCACAAGGAACAACGCAGTACTGGTTTTCAATTCAAACCTAGGCGAGAAAGTAAGGCTTTCTATCCCCCGTGCGGATATGACTCTTACTTCAACCCGCGCACAAGAAGCGATGGAAGCGATGATTGCTGCCGACATTATAGTTACAAGCGGCGGTATGCCCAGAACCATACGCAGCGCAGAGTTGGTGACTGTCACAAGGTCAGAATTAGTAAGCTAAAGAATTGATGAAAACTTTAGATGAAAGGAGGTGTACAATGAACGAACGTGAAAGAAGAATAGTTTTAAGCTATAACCCCGGCGTGTTTAGTTTCCGCCATTTTGACGTGTTGGCTACCGATGCGCAACTGTATGAATTGGCAACCAGTATAAATTCCGTCCAAGAAGACGAAGTTCATCAGATTCGTAAGGTCCGCGTGCTTCAACTGCGTTAATATGCACATAAGCATAAAATCTACTTAAAAAGGAGGTGAAAAAATGGAAAACGTACGTGAAACAGGCGAATTGATCTTTGAAACGTCTTTAGGCGGTACAAGGATTGTACGCATCCCTAACCCCGCCACAGATTTAACTCAATCCGCGGTTAGCTTGGCGATTAACAGGATTGTGCAAGCAAACCCGTTTGATGAGACGGTAGGGGACTTAGTTGGCTTTAAGCGGGCTGACCGCGTTGTTGTTAGCAGGATTGTACTCTTACCGGTGGCATAACGCTGGGCTCGAGGGGAAATTGCATGTATAAAGGCCGGTGTGTGAAAGGTAAATCTTTCATACATCGGCCTTTTGCGTTACATGGGAAATTTAGCAGTATCTTATGAGTCTGCTAAAATACTAAATCATCCAAATCTAAATATTCATTGCTTCCGCCAATAATTAATATTGAAGAAATTCCTGTTTCTTTGTATATCTGACGCACCCAGTCCGTGGACTCCGCAGCTCGTAGGCTGATATATGCATCATTTTTAGGAATGCGTCAACCACGCCTAGCGGATAGACACCACCGCAGTAATGAGTGGCAGGGTATAGACCAGATCCTCACATGACTGAATGAGTAAATGCAGAACACCGCAACAAGTGGGGATATTTTCGTTTAACTGCAATAAAAAAGGGGCTGTCTCGTTAAGCAGAAAACATGAATAAATATGCACGCTACCGTCTTTGCGAGCAAAGCGAAGCAATCCAAGGTTGCCGAAATCCGCAAGCTTACTGGATTGCTTCGTTGCTACGCTCCTCGCAAAGACGAGCAAGTGCATAATTATTCACGTGTAATGCTTAATAAGACAGCCCCTCTAGTATTCCTATCAAAATTAAAATCATGACCAAATTCCACATCTGGATCGTTCAATGCTTTGTTTCTCATCATATGCGCGGCAAGCTGGTAGAGTATTTTTATATCCTCATCGTCCCCCCGTTTCAATAAGGTCGAAAACCCTTGTAATATACTTTCTCTTTCATTCTGCTCCTCTTCAGTAGTGCCATATATTAAATAGTCAGCCGAAACCCCAAGCGCAGAAAGTAAATTTGTGAAAGTTTTCATGCTTGGACTTCGTGTGCCACGCTCTATTTGTACAATATAACCCTGTTCTGTATTAGCCTTTTCTGCCAATGCAACCCTTGTAAGGTTTTGTCGCTCACGTTCAATTCTAACTCTATTGCCAAATTTCAGCAACCAATCGTCGTAGTTCTCCATATACATCACCTTCATAAATTACTAAAATTTCTATGCACACTTATCTTGTAACATTGCCCATCATTAAGCAGGATATTCTAATTTAAGATTATTTAACAATTGCTAATTTGTTTCAATGCGCATATCTGCATAATCATAGAAAGTTATTTCTCGCACTAAAGCAATAGGAACTCAGTTAATGTTGTCTGGGGCATTCGCTGATATTTCACCACCCAAATGTTCAAAGATAGCATACTCAGTAGTGTTAACAACTCCTCCATCTGTTCGTGAAGTATTTCGTGATATTGCTCCACCTTCCATAATAAAATCACGCAAATTCTGCACGCCGCCTCCGGCGTTTCCTGCAAAATTATCTGAGATTATACCGCCTTGCATTATAAAAACACTCAACTCCTCTGCGGTATTCCATGTCGCCCCATTTACTACACCTCCACCGTTAAATCTGGCAATATTGCCATAGATCCTTCCATCCTGCATCATAAATATACTTATGTTATTGTTAACACCGCCCCCACTACTACGTGCTGTGTTATTTGATATGCTTCCACTATGCATAGTAAACGTGCCGGGTATGCTTGTGCCATAACCAAAGTGGCTGTGTACGCCACCTCCATTGCTACGTGCGGTGTTGTTTGCTATTAAACCACCAAACATATCAAACGTTGTACCCCAATTTGCAACGCCTCCGCCATTGTTAGCTTCGTTATAAATAATGTAGCCATTATTCAAGACAAATGCGCCATAATAAGTCCCGACACCACCTGCGTTATTATGAGCTATATTGTGTTCAATAGAACCGCCATACATATAAAAAACTCCACCATTGTCTACACCGCCCCCCTGACGTGCTACGTTACTAGATATAGTTCCATTGTTGAATATAAACATATTCGCACTGTATGCGCGTATTCCGCCACCATTACCTTCAGCTGTATTTTTATATATAAGTCCACCTTCCATAGTAAGCGTGCCACTACTAGCTATACCACCACCGTTGCTACTCGCTAAATTATTTTTAATTATGCCGCCGTGAAAGATAAATTCGCTCCAATTATTTACTCCTCCTCCGGATGATCCAGCATGATTATTTGTTATTTCTCCCCCGTTCATAATAAATCTTCCGCCTAATGTATTAAAAACACCGCCGCCATTCGCCCCGGCACTGTTGTGTGAAATGAATCCGTCTAGAATATTCAAATTTCCTGTAAATGTATCTACTGTACGGTTATGAATTCCCCCGCCAGAATAAAAACTATTATTACGAATAATATTTCCATTGTTAATTATGACGCTTCCCCCGTAATTAAAAATTCCGCCACCTAACTGTGCCTCATTGTCGGATATTTCTCCTCCTTGCATCGCAAAACTAGCATTTAAGTGATTATACACACCGCCTCCCCAATGAGCCGAATTGCCGAAGATATATCCGCCCTGCATATAAAAAACAGCATCTGCTCCGTTATAGACACCACCACCCCGATTTATTGTATTACCATCAATTTCTACATTTTCATCACCTAATGAATGCTGAAAGATATTGCCACTTTTTAATATTAATGTACCGCTATTAATAATTCCTCTTCCCCTTGTACCATACGAACGGGTAATGTTAATGTGTTCTAACTCCAATGATGCTTCGCCAGAAACTTGAATAACATCGAAATCACCATTCGAAATCAATGAAAAGGGTTCGTCTCCGCTGCTTATAATTGTTATTGATCTATGAACTGGTATAATTAAAGTTTTTTCTAAATAAATGTCAGCAGTAATAGCAATGATGGTTGGAAGGATGGCGTATTCTACTTCTTCAAATAGATTTATGGCATCATAAACAAAAACATTTGCGACAGGGCGTGTTACTCTTGACTCTTGCATCTCTATGTCTTCGGCATTAACCGGAATTGCTTCCGTTGCGGGAAAAAACAAAAAAAAGCCAAGGACAAACAGCATTCCACATCCAATAAGCATCATTATAAAACGCATCGTATTTTTTCTTCTATGCCCAACCTCACCCTCCATTATAACCCAAACAATATAGGCTACAATTATCAATGAGATAACAATTACTACATGCAACATACTTATATCTCCTTTATGACAATTTTGGAATATGTTTAAGAGGTTTACGAAGTAGGTGGCCAGATTATATTATTTGGTGAATTGTCGGTAATCGTGCCTCCATTATTAAATACAGAATCATGAACGTGATTGTGTACACCACCACCTTGCTGTGCCGTATTACGAGATATTTCTCCTCCATTAACTGTTAATGAGCCACCGTTACTTACTCCTCCACCATAACGTGCATTATTATTTAATATATTACCACCGTACAAGGTGAAAATACTTAAAGCTTCTTCTGGACGAGGATTGCCAATACGCACTCCACCGCCATTGTCATTAGCAGTATTCCGAACTATTTCACCACCGTGCATCGAAAACTGCGACTGGGTATATACGCCCCCTCCACTAATAGTAGCTATATTGTCAGCAATAGAGCCGTTTAAGATAGAAAAAACTCCACTGCTTAGCACCCCACCACCCCATTGAGCGTTATTGTTAGCAATTCTGCCGTTTTTCAAAGTCAAAACCCAGCTAGAATACACGCCTCCTGCGCTTTGATGTGCAGTGTTATTTGTTATCGCACCATCTGTAACAACAAAGGCCGCAAATGTGGAAACGCCGCCACCAAAAGACGCGCTATTTTGAGTAATAAAACCACCATCCATAGTTATCATACCGCTAGTACCCCAATGAATTCCTCCGCCAGCAAGATCAGCGTTATTATAAGATATCGTGCCACCATTTAAATCAAATCTACCCCAGCCGGCTACACCGCCACCCCGATAAGACGTATTGTTGTTAGTAATCACGCCATCATTAATTATTAAGATAGAAGTGCTTCGGATACCACCACCCAATCCTTCTGTGCTATTGTTTGAAATGATTCCTCCATGAACAGAAAATGTACCGTTTGAATTTACCCCGCCTCCATTCTCCGCTCTATTATTAATAATAGAACCATAATACAAATTGAAACCGGCACCAAACTGGATGTTAATGCCGCCACCTCCGCCAGATCCTGCAGTATTATCAGATACTGTTCCGCCAAGGAAATTTATATCGCCATAACTGTCGATTCCACCTCCCCGATATGCTGTATTATAAGTAATCAAACCATTGGTTATAATAAAATTACCTCTGTTATCAATGCCCCCTCCATGTTCCGCCCTATTTCTTGAAATTGTTCCACCTTCCATAACAAATACCGCATGGGGATGATTGAACACGCCACCACCTAAATTTGCGGATGAATTATTAGTTATCACGCCTCCACGTAAAATAAACTCAGCATCCGGGCCGTTATAAATGCCGCCACCCCATCCCATAGCACCTTCATGAGAATTAATGTGATCGGAGATACTTCCATTCTCCATAATAAGTTTTCCAAGATTGCTTAAGCCGCGCCCATCCGTTCCTGAAGTCCGAGTAACTCTTATGCCATCTATAACCAACATAGCTTCTATATTAATAGTAATTGCATCAAAATTGCCTTCAGCAATTAGACGGAAGCGATAGCCTGGATCATTTCGCCAATGTACAACCTCTGTTTCTGCGCTTGTCAAAGTAACATTTCTGCCAGAAGGTATAATCAATGTCGATGTTAACCTAATGTTGTTTTCTAAAGCAATTATAATATCATCGGTCGCATTCGCGATTTGCGCTCGAAGGCCCGCCTCGTCTGAGACGAAAATTATATTTTGACCCGGCCATCTTTCACTTTCCTCACCATTATTATAAGAATCGTTAAATGGCAGAATGAAACCAAGTACTATCATTGAAGCTACAATAACTGCAACAACTATCCCAACAAACGCAATTGCTCTTCTAGGCATTTTTTACCTCCTTACTCATTTACATTACTCACTTCTACGAAATTTTCTGACTATTTTTTTTATGAAGGAAGGGCGTTGCTCCGGTGGTTCAAAACTGACAATTTCACTTAAATATTTTTTTTGCTCGTCGCTAACAAGTAAATTCATCAATTTGGACACTCGTTTTTCAGGATTTTTTTCGCTACTTATATGAAACAATATTATATTTTTAATGAAATCGTAAACATCTTCTGAAAGCATGGAGCGTAACGGATAATCGATCATTCTGCACCAGTGTTCAGGGTACGATTCAGCAGCTTGTATAAGTTTTCTCACATAAGCCACAAAGTATGGACTCTCATCGTCTGAGAACAGCAAGTTAATGATTAAATAATGTATGTTTTCTTCAAACAGTACATTTAGGAATTGGGATATGAACTTATCAATGTAGCTTTTAACATGATACCGAGGAAATCCATTATTTCGTAAAACTGTCAAACCATTTAATAGTTCTTCGTCTTCATGTTTATATATTATTAAAGATAAGGCATACAGATGAAGAGAGTTGTAATGGGACAAGCTGACATTAAGCAATAATATAGCGACATTTATCGCATTTTCATCGTGTATGTTAATTCTTTTATCAAGATTATTATATATTGCTTCCTTATGCTCCCTATTGCCCAATGGAAGGTTCTGTATCATTTTAATAAAATGACACCATTCTTCGTAATTATCATCATATAAGAAATCGCAACGTTTCAATAGCAAATTATATGTTAAATCATTTGCTAACTCTCCTATATTTAATATATATATTTTTCTACAAATTGATTCAATCGTATCTGTAGATGTATAAATTTCTTCAACTTTAATTAAACCATCTATAATCCTCTTGGCTTGCGATTCAATACTTTCTTTTAATTTAGTACGCTGGTTATCACCCAACCATGACAATTTATCGAAAACTGTTAGCAATACACTAAGTTCATCAATTGAATTTGTGATTGAATGAAGCCGCATTAAAAATATGCGGATTGCCTCATCATATAATTCTGCATTTTTTAGCTTTTTGCTAAGTGCATATGCCGAATGATTATCAAACAATATGCTTTTGTTTATGCTTGCATCAAGTAACCTATCGATAATAAATTTGGTGGCTTCGCTGTTACATTCTTTCGCCACATCAATCATAAAATCTTGTAATTCATTTGCATTGTAGTGAAGACGACTTACGATATCATTTGCTTTTTCTATGCTACCCTGTTTTTCCTCATAGCAAGCTATAATCGCTAATTTTGAAATGTTTCTATATGATTTCTCTTCATACCACTTTGATAGAGAAACCCAATCATAATAAAAAGATGCATATTTCAAGGCCTCTTGTCTTGTTAGACGTAATGCATTTATCTTCTTTAATATCTCTTTAGAGATTGATTCTCCGAACCCGGAAGCCTTGATAAAATTCCACATTTTTATTGTCTCTGCTTCACCAAGCTGGTGGTAAATCCTGTGTGTAAACTCATCAGCTAGAGCCACATGGAAACATTTTTCGTGTTCGGCTATACTGTATATTTTACTTCGTTTATGTTGAATCCATTTAAGTAATTCAAATGCATTATTTGGTGCGTTTCGCATAAACTTGCTGTACATGTTCAGTATACTGTCAGATATCCTTTGGTAAATTTCTTCATATGGATTTTTCGCAACCAATGAATCTAAAAATTGAATAATTCGTGAAGCCTCTATTTTATCAATAGCAAGGAACTCGGTATAAGTATCGAATAGGTTATACACATCACGGCATGGTTTATTAATATTATACATTTGTAAAAATTCACTGGAAAATTTCTGATGCCTTTCATCGAAGTTACGAAGAGATAAGAAAAAAGAATTTTCTAATGGTTTTATATTTATATTCTTGTTAATTCCATCCAATATTATGTATGGCGCATTTTTGGATTCGATAAGCGTATTTTTATTTGTTTTATCGTCTGCATGAACCCCAACTATCATAGCATTATACCGTACATTTTTTTTTGTATCTTTGTTGCTAATGCCAAGCTGGAATTGCCCATTTTCATTGATAGTATATTGATTCATTATTTCAAACTTTTCTAGGCGTGTAGCAAATGAAATAGAGGCTGCGATACGAGGAGAAAAGGCATAACCTATCGCAGCTATCCATTTTTCTATATTTTCTGTTGATTTGTCTAGTATAACAAGGTATTTCCGTTCTTCAATGGGCTTCTCGAATTGTTCAATGAGGAAAGATACGCTTCCTACCAGCATATCTTTTCTTCCTGCATCAATAAACTTGCGAATGGAATTATAATTGTGACCCTCATCGTTTTTAAATAAATTTTCTTTGATTTTCGGTTGTGCGGGGGGATTGTCATAATAAAAATCTAAACCTCGTTCTTTTGCATCCCATACAAATTTACTCCCAATCAATTCAGCGGGGTAATAGTTGGAAAAATCACCCATTAACCCATGGTTGATATACTTTCCATACCATGTTCCTCCTTGACCATCAAGAGATTTTGGCATAAAAGGATAAAAATTAATAAATATCGCTTCATTATCAATTTCATTATGAAAATAAAAATAAGCATCATCCATTAAGTCGGGTTGGCTAAATGGTGCGCGTAAAGAAATAGCATTTTCTATAAAAAGAATACCCTTTTTATGCAAAATGGAATCATCGCAAGTGTATGTTTTAAATCCTATTCCTGTGTATTTTTTACCAGTCCTTAGATTAATGCCTTGTTTGCTATGTGTGTAAATTATTTGCCGAAACATACGACCTCCTTGACATCAATTAATCAACAAAATCCATTTTCTTCAACAGCCATAAAAGAGGGTCGAGTACTTTATGGGGTGTTATTTCATGCAATGTACCGTCATCCTTAGGAGGGCGTCCATAACTTGAAACACCAAAAAACATAACATTTTTTTCTTTAAAGTTATTTTTTATTGTTTGTACGAAGTTATGTTCCCTTGTCTCTTCAAGCAATCTTACAATATCATCACTAACATTTTTCATTTGAACAATATCAACTTTTCTATCATTAACGCTTGGTGCAGGATTTAATATCGGAGCATTTTTTTTGAACATATCTATAAACTTATTACAAGTTGTTATAACATCAAATTTAGTTAACACCACAGCTACTGGAATATCCAAATCCCGTCCTAAGCCGATATGATGTCGTGAATCTCTTATAAGCGTTGTTATATTTGCAAGAGCCGCATCAGGCCTCCCGCCTACAATGCGATCTCTTTGTGTATTATTTCTAACCTTTATATCGATGTTTTTACTTATACCATTAATTGTTAAAGGGTCTATTGTAACAATCATAGCTTTTGATTTACCGATGTAACGCACAATGTTTTCAGGTGACTGCCCTTGACTATGTTCACCCGCGCCATCAAAAATAGTAAAAGTATATGATGGAGCGAATCCAGATTTTTTTCTTCCACCATTGGTTATTTTCCAAATCTGTGGCTCAGGCATTTTTGTGGGTGTTAATGCTTCGGGATCCGTCGGCATTAATCGTTCACGATTATAATAAACTTGTTCCTTGTGCGTATCTTGAATTTCGCTTGTTTCGCCAAGAGGGTGGGCAGTCAGTCCCAAGCCATTATAACCAAATTCGTCCATCATAACAGTTATGAGACTTGATTTGCCTGAACTGGTTGTTCCGACGATACTAAAAGGAATGTACGGCCAATCCAAAATATCACGTGGAATTATTTGTGAACATTCGTAGCATCGGCATCTGGTAATACTTCCACGACAATTACACTTCTGCTTATACATTCCGAAAATATTAGGTTTTATTGCTTCCTTGTAATGTTTGCAATCTGCTCTCTCGCATAATCGGATTACGTTATCTTTTAAGTAATCGTTTTGGCAATAAGGGCAGATGAATTTGAAATTTTCCAGCATATCATTCTCCTTGTATGCCGTTATCACTACACACGATTAATCGTTCCGGCAATGTCTTTTTCAAAAAATAAATGCGGTTCCCATTCCGATAATGCTTTCCCTTCTACCTTTGATGGAATTTTGATTTCATTATTTATAAATTCACTGACAGGCGTTTTAATTAATTCTTCTTGAATGAATTTTACTGGAATTGCACCAGAATCGTTTGGGGACGTAATATATGTTCCTTTTCTACAAACGCAAAGAACTAAAGGCACCGTCATTCCTACTGGACGATTTGTTTTTAAATGTACACAGAGTTTATATTTGTTTAAACCATATGGCTCAATGTTCCACCTTAAATCCACAAATAATGGGCGAGAGATAATCACTTTTGAAAGGATAGGTGCATACTTCTCATATCCATTCTCATTAAAACACACTGCAATGGAAACATAATATGCATCCTCATGGTCTGCTTTTCTTATCTCGTGCAATATACAACCATCATTTATATATGTTTCAAATGGCACGGAGAACATGCTTGAATACTCATCTTCAGATGAGATCCAGCGACGGCCGGCTGATTGGTTAGTTTTTATGGCGTACAATAGATTAACCGTATTTGCTGGAACATGTATGGTAGGTTTTATTTTTAATGTTACATTGCTCATTGTGTGTTCACTTAATTCGCATTCGTGGTTTTGCAACCATAGATTACGATAAGGTTCCAGTATAGAAGTGATCCATTTTCGTGCATCGTCTTTGCTCATGAACAAGGCGGGGGCTTGGGTAAATCCGCATACACCACATACATTTGGAAGTGCGTATTCAACTGCACACACCGGACACACATATGCCATAAACGGAGGCCTCCTTGCTTTTATTATAATTAAGGCGTTTTGCATGAATAAAATATATTCCATAACGCCCCTGTTTGTATGTAGCTATTATATCAATTACGTTTAAATATTTGATTATTTCGTTATGTTCACACTATGGAATCTCCCAATCTTACATCTTCCAAAATTGGATGTCCCCATTTCTCATATAAATTGCCTCGACAGAAAACATCCAGTTTCAATTTTTCATTCATCTTGACACCGATATAAAATAATTCCATTTCTTGCGGAAGATTTATTTTAACAGTAAAATTTGTTCTCGAATCACCTGCTTTTTTATAAAAAGTGATTAAACTTCCTCTTTTTATAGAATAATTTATTTCTATAATTTTATCAATGAGCAAGTTTTTTTTATTTATTAAGGGTATAAAATATTCATTTAGTGCTTCTTTCTCTAAGTTATAATCAGATGCATTAATAACTAATGCAGCAAGTCCAATTTCTTCAATTTTTCCGAGTAGACTTTTTCTATGCACTGCTAATTTACGTTTATGTGCCACTTCGCTATCTTCAACCAACTTATCAATATATAACAATCCACAATATGGACACACTGTGCTTCTTGCGTGCATTTGTTCAAAACATAAACTACATTTTATTGGATCCCTAACGTCAAGGGTGGATTCAGAAGGAAATATCACTTTTGTTTTAAATGATGGAATGCTACCACTAGGGTTGGGGAGATTAAAAATATCCGTTATTTCAGCATTGCCAGCCTTAGGTTGCTCGGGAATATATTCACTACTTTCTTCCTTCTGTCTAAACTTTTTATACGGTGCATCTTCAACTGAATTAGGCAATCGCTCATTACATTTTGTTAAAAATTGCTCATGTGAAAGGGATTCCAAATTGATGCCCCGTAATTCAGGAAAATTCGATGCAACACCTCGAATAATTTTGTATATATTTTTTACCATGCCCATAAAGATGAAGGCATCTGGCTGGACATGGTGGTAATCAATTATATGTTTCATGTTTTTACATATCGCGTTGTAGCTTTGTTTATCAATTCCATATGAAATATATTTATGTGTTTCAAGAAGCGAAAGCGATTGATTCAATAAATCACGTATTAAACCAACGGAAGTCTCATCAATAATATGTTTCGGAGCCCACGCTAAAATAATATTTTTTATACGGTGAGTAATCCTACGTAATTTTATTTTATTACACATTGACAGGAAACTCACTTATCATTCTCCTCTATGAAAATATTGGATACTTCTTAATTTTACTCTCCTTTTTTGATGTAAGTTCTCACCCGTTACGTTTTTTCGATACGTTTAAGGCACGATGTTCATCAGTAATTCTTTTTATGTGCTGCTGATTGTCGTTTTTCCTCATATATTCTTCTCTAATTCGTTCGCTTTCGCGATATTCATCGTATAAATTTTTAAGTTTACCATCTAGCACTGCACTTATATCATTTGTGAAATTTTCGCGTGATAATTCATCCAACCTTAAATCTTCAGAAAGTTTAAGTAACCTAACCCAATCTTTATTCTGCTTATAATCATTGATGTGTTCGTTTAATACAGACAAAAATAATCCTAATTTAATTTTCACGGAGCATTTAAGTTCGGTAATGCTTAAAATGTGTTCATGTTCTTCGATTTCATCTGATAATTTATCTGTCTTCCTATTGTTTATTTTCTGTTGAAACACTTTTATTCGATCTTTTAATTCATTTATTTTGTTTTTGTTCCCTATGTAAATATCATTAAATATTTCAATAAAAATATAAGCATTTAGTGTATTACTATCACACCCGAAAAAACTCATTCTTTCACCATCCAATTTCATGGTGATTTTTGCACATTTTACCTGCTCTTGTTTCGTTCTTCTAATTCTCATATATACCTCACACAAAAATACGCTTTAAAGCATAATTAAAATTATAATGCTCTACCAGTATCATAGGTGTGTAACCGTTAATTATATTCATCCACCAAATATGTTCCGTCTTTTAAATAAGCCAGTCCCTTATCGGTCAAACTGCGTCCTCTTGGTGTCTTTGTTATTAACTTCATATGCAAAAGGTATGGTTCATGATGATAGCTATACACCTTAGTTTTAAGGCCTACTTTTGCGGCGATTGTATTTTCGGCCAATGCACCCGTCGGTTCATCAGCAAGGGCATTTAAAATTTGTTTTTCAGTTTTATTAAGCCCGATTGCATCTAAATCTGCTAGCGCAAAGTATTTCAAAGACAAATCTTTGGATACATGTTTAGTGCCATCAATAATTGCTAGTTCTTTCAAACCATCAACAATTTTTTCAGCATCGCGTATAGAACTGCGGCATCGGTTGATGCATTCGTCCAGTGTTTCATTCATAGGTGTTAGTCCCATTGCGGCAAATTTGTTAACATATATTTTACGCAACTCTGTACGAGTATAAAACTCTAACTTAATTTGTATCCATCTGTCCAACAACTCGACGACGACATCTTGTGGATCGGTTGTCGCGCCAATGAAAGTACAATTTGTCAATGGATAGGTTTTATCTTGACCGTTTTCAAGTTCACGGAATACTTTTTCATTAAGAGTTGTTAACAATGATGTTTGCAACGCATTAGACAGCCTGTGAATTTCATCCATTCCGATTACAACTGGCGTATTTTCTAGGCTTACGTTTTTAATAAATTTAAAAAGGTTGGCACGCGCTTTTTCGCCAGTACCGAAAGTTGTGCAATCAACTAATCTTATGGGTACACCAAGTTCGTTAGCCACTAGTTTCATAATCGTAGTTTTGCCCAACCCACGGCTACCATGTAATATAATATTCGGGATGACATTGCGGTTTTGAAGACGTGCGGCATCAACCGCAATTTTTAGTCGTTTTAATGCTATTTCCTGACCTACAAAATCAGCAAAACTCATCGGCGGCCTTAATTTGCCGTCTGGTGAAGCTGATGCTTCGGAAATTTTTTCATTTATTTCTTCGTTTGCCTCTTTGGGTATATCATTTTTCAGGATGACGTCCTCGGGCGTGTTTTTTGGTATTACCTCATGTCTTATTTCAGTTTTTTTTTTCGCTTCTTCTGACTCTGATTTGTTTGCTTCATTTTCATCCGCCGGATTCCATACATTAAAAAAATCTTCGTCATCCTTATTTTTCGGTTTTTTTGTTTCCTCGTCTCTTGGTGTTTTTTCTGCCTTTTCTGGAACATCCTCAGTTATTATTTTCTCAGGATCGTTTTCCGTTGGCTTTGGTTTCAACACAGTATAAGAAATTCCGAACATATCCATTATCGCGGCACTAAAGCCGTTGTTTCGCTTAATAAACGCCGCATATTCATCAAACAATATGGCACGTGAACGGATACTGCGGTTTACCGCGCCGCTATTGGTGGTTTTTTGCGATTCGACGGTGCAAAACTCCGCTATTTCATCAAAGGCCGCTGCCGCACTTTGGAAATCATTGTTGATTATATATTCTTTAGCTTTGGACAAAAGTGCTTCAAATTGTCGCTTGGCATCCATGTTTTACCACCTTTCCGCTCTACAGCGTTAAATTAAATTGCTTTGACCATGTATGCAATAAATCATGTACAATATCCATTCGTGTGGCATGTGTGACCGCATTTGCGTTTAACATTCTGGATTTATTAATGCCAATACATACACCATCACGATTTAATACGGGTGCGCCTGAGTCGCCAGGGTTAGATGGCGCAGTGTAAATTAAATCACCGTGAAAATCATCGCAAGTAAATTTAATGGTTCCATTAAATGGCGCAATACCCATAGACATGCCATATCCTGTGACCATGACGTCCGCACCTTGTTGTACGGTTGAATAATCCTTAATTAGGGGTACAGCAGTAAGCTTTGCTATATTATTTGGATTAAAACTGCATAACGCGACATCGTTCTTTTTATCCGCCGCGATAATTTCGACTGCGTGTAATTTTTTATTACCCGCAAAAATTATGCTGGTACAGTTTATCCATTTGTTGCTAGATGCCTTTGCGCTGCGAATAACATGTTCGTTGGTAAGTAAATAACCGTTTTTTGAAACAACGAAACCAGTACCTGTGTTGGCAGGTAAATGTACCGACACAACAGCATTTTTTATTCTCTGAAATATATCTGCTACCCAACCTTGTGAATTTACCGGAGTATGGAGTAACGGGGGATTATGTGGTTGTGGTTTGATTTGCGCAGGCATGTCGTCTTCTGGTTTTGCGTTAGGTGTTTGTGGAGTAGTTTGTGGTATATTAAATTCTTTTTGCACATCTCTGGTTATGCCGTTTGTTTTAATGGCAATAGCGATATCTTCCCAATGCTTAAACAAAACTCTCGTCTTAGATTTTAACATGGTATCGTTTTGCAATGTGTATTCCTCGCGTATGATAGATAACATATCCACGAGGGAATCAATAGCTATTTTTGCATCGTTATTCCGTACGCCATGGCGTGCGGATGCAAATGCAGCTTCAAAGCGTGCTTTATTATTCATTTTTACGTGCTCCCGCAACTGTTACCAAGGTTTTTAACAAAGCTTCGATATCGTTTCCACTTTTGGGTTTTTCGGTAATTTGGTAACCATTACGATACTTTTCAAACTGTTCTCGCATTTCAGGAGTGATTACGTTTATATAACGTTGTTTAATATAGGCGAAATCAGCCTGCGTTACCCATGGATCTTTGACGGGCTTTTTGGTTTGGTGGGCGATAAGTTCGCGCCTCAATGGACGGTTGATGATTTGTTTACACATTGCCAATATATCCGCGCCAGCGTAGTCCGCAAATTGATCCGCAAGCCAATCGACGGTTACATCGTTTGCGAAAGGGATGTTTATATGGGTGGGATTGGTGTTTTTGCCAAATGCCATTTCCACGAATGACTTTATGGCAACTTTATCTGGCGGCGGCACATAGATTTGTGTTTCAAACCGTCCGCCGCGCCGTACAGCACTATCTAATATCCATGGCCTGTTAGTGGCTGCTATAATTATACGCAACTTGTTTTTGTCGTTATTTTTAGTAAAACCGTCCATCGCCTCAAGCATTGTTGTCAGAACACCTTTAGTGTACTTGGAATCGTCCGATTCTCGGCTGGCGGCAAGGGCGTCGATTTCATCAATGAATATGATGCAACGCTCGTATTCTTCCGCTTGCTCAAAAACCTCTGCAATGTTTTTTTCGGCGTAACTGACAATACCGGCTAAAATATCCTTTGATTGTACAACTGCAATATGGCAATTTAATTGACCGGCCAGACATTTGGCTAAAAATGTTTTACCCGTGCCGGGGGGGCCATAAAGTAAAAGTTGCAATGACATATCATCACCGCGGTATTTATTGTAAATTAATTTTTTTTCCTCGTCGAAGGGTGCCATAACGTTTATAGCAAATTCATCAACCACATTTTGCAATCCTTTGATATCCTTAAGTTTATGGTTTGGCACATCATTTCTAAACCATCGATGCGGTTTTCGTTCGAATTCACCCATTCCAACGGAAGCACCGCCGGATTGCATCATACTCTTAATTATATCGCGCACTATGTTAGTTTCATTTATATAATAACGATGCATAGTGGGATTCATGTCTGATTTTTGGCATTCCTCTTTTGCGATTCGTACCATTTCCGACATGGCAGTTAGCATTTTATCATGATTGCCAGCATCCCGTGCTTCATAAAATGCATTTTTGTAATATTCATAAGCGTCATTGGCATTCACTTTCATGCCCCCTTTATGCCTTTATAGAGAAACTTGGACCCATACGGAATGTTAATGGCTTTGCACTGTTGTCATTCTTTTTTAATTTTATCGATTGAATCGCTCATCCAGTCTTCGGACACGACAACTTCTGCCTCGCGTGCGGTTTCCCGCGTACGCTCATCAATTATTATGTTAATACGTTCTTCATACATTTTTGCTTGCTCGGGGTTTAACGGGGCTTTGCTTACTTGATCATCTGATGGAATCGCCCCGATTCCTTTCGCAATTTCGTTAATCATATTAACGCCTTCACCAAGCCCCGCAGAAAAATTAATATATTTTTCTACTGTCTCGTCAAGAGAAGATATGCTTGACATCATTTTAACAATATCATCAATTGGTTTACTCAAATTGATGAAAGTGTGGAGAATGTCGGCAGTCATCAGTTCGAATTCCATTTTTTCTGAGATCGCGGCGATGGTAGAAACTATTTTTTCAATCGAAGCAATAGAGGTGAAGATTAGATCCTTCAAGTTATTTTTGCCGTTTTGTGCAGCAGTAGCGGCTTTATTAAACAACTCATCCTTTTTTCGCTCCATCTCACTAACGCCATAATTTAATTTGTCGATGAATTTGCCGATTTCACGTTTCATTTCTCTTTGTTTTTGCACATCAGTTTTTTCTGGTGCCGTAGGCTCGGCCACAGGTTCGGTTTTTTTGAACCAATTAAAAAAGTTAAACATAATGATTTCCTCCTGATTGTTTATTTCGGTTTATTAGCTATTAATCGTTGGTTTTGCCGAAACCACTACATCTTCTCTTGGCACACTTTTAGTTGGAGGAGGCAACGTCACCGTTTTTGGCTTTTCCTCATTTTTGAAGGATTTATAAAGTTCATGAATATTGGGTTGCGCTTTGGTGTCTGCTTCTGTAAGTCTTTTTTTACCTTGTTCGTGTACACCTTCTATGCCAGCAATCCTTTTAAGTAATTCTCTTTGTCGTTCGACAGCGATAAGAATTTCATCGTGCCATTTTTCCAAAGCATCAATAATACTATCTACAACAGCGTCAAGATTTTGGTTGATATTATCAAAAATATCTTTGGGGAATATTTCGATTATTGCCTTCCAATCCTTATAGCTGGCTAAATCAATTAATGCAGGCTGTATTTTTGAAAATATCCTGCGTGTTGAGGAACTTCTGAGAAAGGTATTTTCAGCGATTCCAAGTGCATTTTGTGCTTCTTCAAGTTTGAACTGATAACTAGTTGCATCTTCTTCATCCTTGTTTTCGTATGCTTCTATAAAATACTTTTTATACGACTCCACATTATTTTTCCAGTATTTTATATTACGATTGTCGTCTTCATTTTTATTCCTTGCGTTTTCCGCAAATTCATTGACAATACGTATGATAGTTTCTGCCTCAATATTGTCGCTGTCCGCTTTTTTAAATCTAAAGTCGCTCATAACGCGGTTGCGCATCCGCTCAATGTATGACATAGGTGCTGGGGGCAATGGTTCAGGAGTAGGAGCCTTTTTTTTGCCGAATCCAAACATTTGCATTCCCTCCAAATATTTTCGTGATAATCTTGTAGGACAACATGAAATCATTTATCATGTCCTTGAAACAATTAAGTATCCTATAAGAAATGCTTTGTTAATCGAGTTTATACTGTCTCTTAACCTAAGATATTTCGGACATTATGTCCTTGTGAATATATTACATAAATTACCAGATTGTCATACAGAAGCAAAACCCTAAAACCTATAACACAGGCTTTTATACCATATGAATAGTATACCTTGCGCTGTGTGATTATGTCAAGAACTTTTCCGATCGTCGTCCGAATATGTTTAGTATTAGGGGTATATGTAAAATAATGGCGTAAAAGCCATTGTTAACCGTACTGTTGTAATTGGCGCACATCACTTAAGTAATATAAAAATTGCGGGCTATATTTATGTAATGAGCGAAGGGCAAGTTATAGAGTGGGTCAAATATGATGAACTACTTCTGAGGGAAGGTAAATTTATTGATAGCATATGAAAGGAATGCTGTGATATATGAAGAAAACAAGCACGACATTTTCGTTGTTAAAATAACGGGCAATCAATCTCCTAATGCATATAATTCATTTTGAAAGGAGGGTGACGCTATGGAGTCTATTGATAGGCTAAATCAAGCAATAAGCTACATTGAGGAAAATTTACACGGCAACGTTAGCTATGACGAGATAAGCAATATAACGCTATCACCGATATCGGCATTTCAACGTTTTTTTAGCTTAACAACAGGCATGACATTAGCAGAATACATCAGGCGCAGAAAATTATCCCGGGCAGCGAATGATGTATTAAACACAGATGAAAAAATCATAGATATTGCTATGAAATATGGCTATGGCTCTGCCGATGCGTTTAGTGTAGCGTTTAAGCGAGAATACGATGTTTCGCCGTTACTTGCCAGACAAAGCCAAATCAATTTAGAATCATTCCATCGTCTGCATTACATCCTTTCGATTAAACAAATTAGAGGAGATGCAAAAATGAGTGTATTAAAACAGGAAAGGCTAATTGAAACAATATCTTTTAACAGCGCGACATTTGATATTATAGAACGTCCCGAAACACTTTGGGTCGGTACAATGTCACACAACGACGATGGACAGGACGCTTTAAGGCGTTTTCAAGAGCTATGCCCTGTTGCGCCAAAAGTTGACCAAATCAACCCTGACTGGACCGCCGACATCAGCATTAACTTCAATAGAAAGGGCGAAACATTGCCCAGAAGTGTAATGTATGGGCAGGAGACGTATTCATCAAAAAATCAAGATGAACGATATGACCTTTTCACCTCGCCGAGTGGCCTGTACATGAGTATATTGAACGATGAAAAAGCCGCCGCTTTGTTTTGTGCCAAGCGAATTGAGAATCATATGTTGATTGACCATATCGTTAATACAGTTGCACCGCAAAATGGGTATCGGTTACGGGGTGATATTGATTTAACTTTTGAGTTTCATAACGGTGATATTTGCTACGTTTATGTGGCAATTGAAAAATATACGAAAAATGAATTAACCTCTGGCATAAAACTTTAGCGAAAACGTTGCACCTCGGCCGTTACCGCCGTATTCAACCTCTATGTCCCCGTCCTGCCCGCGCATTATAGCCAGTGCTAGAGTTAGGCCGATTCCGACACCCTTCGCGGATCCGCTAAAGCGGGTGAATATATTTTTCATCATTGCGGAGGGTATACCTGGCCCTGCATCGGTTATAGATATCCGGTGGCTGATGGGGTTTGCGCCGGCATGTATCTCTATAGTGCTGCCTGGCGGGGAATGCTCTGACGCATTTTTTAATATGTTGGTTAAGGCTTCGGCTGTCCAGTTTTTGTCGCAGTAGAGGTTGGCTTCGCCTGTTAGGTTTATGCGTTGGTCTTTTATGTCTAGCAGGATTTTTAGGGGAGTTAAGGCTATTTCTATAAGCTGTGATGCTGGGATTAGGATTGGGCTAAGGGTTGTGCTGCCGGATTCCAGCTTGGCCATTTTTAGCAGGGCATTGGCTAACCATTCGGTTTGGGTCAGGCCCTGCTTTAGGTTTGAGATAAATTCCGCGTGTTTTTCCGGGGGTGCGGTTTCTAATAGTTCGGCCATTACCATCATGGCCGTTAGAGGGGTTTTTAGCTGGTGAGAGATATCCGCCAGAGTATTAGCCATTGCGGCTTTTTCGTTTTGGAGGTTTTTGGTCTTCTCGTTTAGGCGGGAAGATAGGGTATGTATATCATTTTTTAGCGTGGAAAGGCGGCCCTCTAGGTTGTCTCTAAGGTCTACGGCTTGGCCGTCTATAATACGGCGGATATCTTGTGATAGGGTTTCTAACTCTTTGCGGGGGATTAGCATGGCTTAATTCCTGTGGCACGGTAGCCTATTCCTCTTACGGTTTCTATTTGCATAGCATTGCCCAGCTTGTCTCTTAAGCGCTTGATATACACGGTTAACGTATTATCCTCTACAAATATCCCTGCCGAGTCCCAAATTTGACTAAGGATTTGCTCACGGGTCAGGACTTGGTTTTTGTTATTTATGAAAGTTAAAAGCAGACGGTATTCTAAAGCTGTAAACTCTAACACTGTGCCGTTGATATAAGCTTTTCCTTCTGCCGGGTTTACTGTCACATATCCAAGGGTTAGGTTTTCGGCCTGCCCTTTGCGGCGGCGCAACGCGGCTTTTACTCTGGCTATTAGTTCGCCCAGCCTAAATGGCTTGGTTACATAATCATCGGCCCCGTCTTCAAAAGCCCTGATAATATTGCCCTCATCGTCTACCGCAGTAAGAAAAAGTACAGATGTGCCTTGTGATTTTAGGCCCGCGACTAAATCAAAACCGCTGCCATCCGGCAGGCCTACGTCCAGTATTGCGAGGTCAAATAAACCTGATGCTTGCGCAGCCGCGGTGATATCTTTTGCGTGAGTTACGGCATAGCCCGCTTGCTCCAGCGCGTATTTTAGCCCCGAGGCTATGATTACATCGTCTTCTACAAGCAGGATGTTTTCGCTCATGGCCTTGCCTCTTCGTAGCGTCCTTCTATATAGCCTAGTTTGTACAATAGCCATAGGAACGGCTCGTCTACACGGGCGGGAGCGAAGGCGGCTACTTGTTGATGAATTAATTCCGGGTGTGCGCCCAGTGCTGATGCCCCAAAAAAGCCATGGTTTGTAAAGTGGCGCTTTAGGGCATTGTGGAAATTAGGGTCAGCCTGATGAATAAATGCGTCTGCTTCGTAGTTAACGGCGTCAAACTGGGACAAATTAAAATATTTATTATGAATATAGCGGGCGAACAGATTGCTTCTAGGGTGGATATATTCCCCGTGGTGGCCTAAGGCTACCAGCAAGTCTGTCTTAGTTAGTACAGCGGCGGTAGGGATATCAGAAACACCGTTTGCCTGCTTATAGATGTAGTTTTCAACCAAAGAACCCAGTACCTCTGCCGGGTCGTTTGTAGCGCTTAGGTCGTCACTCATATGGTTTAGTGTTAGAATTTTGCGGTTTACTGCGTGAAATTGTAGCGGATCTATCAGAAACAACATGCCAGAGGAGTTGCGTATATGGGCAGCATAAATGTTTGCATAAGCACTGTCGGCCATGGCTTCATCTGCCGCTTCGAAAAAAACAATGTGAATATCGGGCTTAGAATTGTCCGCGAAGGACAGCGTAAAGACGAGGGGGGCTTGGGGGATTTCTTGCCTAGGCCTGTCTGGAACATAGCCGTTTGTTATTAGCGGGTCTTCGTAATGGGATTTAAACTTACGGCCTGTTTCGCCTGTGATAGGCGTACATGATATTTCAAAATTAAGGGAAGTCACGGACTTTAATGTATGGATTAGGCTGGTAAAGTATATGGATTTGCCCGCTTTACTGCCTCCAACCAGTGAAATAATTGTGCTTGGCGAAAATCCAGCGCTGGGTGGGATGTTGTTGTGGCAATATGGGCATATCCGCATGGATGTAGAATTATTGTGGGTGTCATACAAAGTGGTAAGTATCCCACGCCTGTAGCCTTTGTTTTTCTCGCTGAAGTTGGCGGGGGTTAATATCGGCGCGATTTCACCCATTGGGTTTAGGCTGAAGAGGGTGCGGTATGCATCCAGCAGCTTGTCCGGCTCTGCGCGATAGCCGTCTGTGTCTGTTATCTGGGCAGCGCGGAATACTACTTCATTATGGTCGAAATTTCGGAAGCAGAATATGCATACAATTTCATGTGTAGCTTCGATTAATGCGCGTTCTATTGCGGCTTTTTTCTTTTGGAATAGTCCCATGGGTGGTGGCCTCCTTAAAACTTTTGACCAATGAAGCGGATCGATACTGACCAAAGTTATGCACATTCTAGCACAAAATACTGGAGTTATGGCCGTCTATATTTAAATCAAGAGATATGACACAAAGGAAGCATGTGAAAAAGAAACACAGAAACTCATTTTGACTTTATAGCCTTCCCTCAAGAGCCGGTTGAAGATGCCTAGGGTTTGCCATTCATGCCTGCTACAGATATTTCCTGAGAAGTAGTAGCGGAACTATTTAAAGCAGACAATGACGGTGGTATTGAAGGATTTCTGGCTGGCGACAACAATGCACCGTTTGCCACGGCTTTCGATTAGAGATAAAGCGGCATCGTGCAGTTTATGGTAGAGCCGTTAGCTACGGCGGTTTTTGTTTTAAGCCAATCGAGTACAAAAATATAAATAGAGGTAACAAAATGATGAAAAGAATTTTATCCATGACAATAAATTAAATGTAACGAATTTTGAATAGGACATGCAACTGTCAAGTTTAGTGCTGTATAATGTGGTTGTGTGTCATAATAATATGTAAGGAGGCAAGCACTTGAAAATGTACAGCATCAATTTTTCAGACATGAAGCCGCATGGCAAGGCAAATATTGGGGTTGCTGATAATATAGCTACCTTATGGACAACTCACTCCATATCATCCGGACAAAAATTAAATAGTGCGTACAAAAAACATTATATCTCGCTCTCTGGTAGATACCGCTTGCCGGTTCGTATTGACATGGCGATAAAACTTGATTATCCCGCTTTTGCGTTAAGAATTGGCGAAGGGCATATATACTTCGCATCCGGACATGATACCGATTACTACAAAATCAAGGACATCGCAGACCCCGACAGCAAGCCAT